>Ga0233380_1000170_pt1 | contig 36848 bp, 40 predicted proteins | sample ElkDunMinimDraft_9_FD_191541 | JGI IMG/M metagenome (GOLD analysis project Ga0233380, IMG submission 191541) | Fecal eukaryotic communites from dung pellets of Tule Elk in California, USA - Elk Dung F36 | ecosystem: Host-associated > Mammals > Digestive system > Large intestine > Fecal | place... | reverse complement strand
GATTTAAAACCCGAATTTTAGCTAAAATTACAACACTTACAACCATTCAATATCTCAATAAATTTGTATTCGACAGAAATATTAACAACCTAAAAATTAATCTCGTTTAATAATGCACTATGGGTTATACTTTATCATTTGTTTAACCCGAAAATAGTTTACAATATCATTACATATTTGTTAACTTTGGACAAATCAAAAACAAATGATGTTTTCAATCCCTTATTCACAAACGGGCTATTTTTCGAAATTAATGATCGATTATCTCAATCAAGATGCTCGATTATCTCCTTTATATAATCGTTTTCCTACTTTAGAAAATTTCAAACTTCAAATTCAGGAGAAACAGCAAGCATTTCCTTTACATCATCGCAAGGTTTTGGTGCAACAGCTAAGCAAACAATATGCAAATTCAGAAACTTCTTCTGCTACGCTACAACATATTCAACAGTTAGGAAACACCAATACGTTTACGGTGGTTACGGGACATCAATTGAATTTGTTTACGGGTCCATTGTATTTTTTATATAAAATTATTTCAACAATCAATTTGTGTAAGGAATTAAAAAAGACGTATCCGGAATATGATTTTGTGCCTGTTTACTGGATGGCGACGGAAGATCATGATTTTGATGAGATCAACTATTTTAATTTTAACCGAAAGAAATGTCAGTGGAACAAGGAAGTTTCGGGTCCGGTTGGCAGATTGAATACCGATGGATTACAAGCGGTTTTTGATGAATTCAAAAAGCATTTACCTTTAGGAAACAATGCAAACGAACTTACCATTTTGTTTGAAAACGCTTATTTAAAACACGATAACTTAGCCGATGCCACGCGTTATTTAGCGAATGAATTGTTCAAAAATCAAGGTTTGGTTATTGTTGATGGTGATGATACGGAATTGAAACAACTTTTTATTCCGCACATTAAAGAAGAACTATTACATCAATCGTCTTTTAATGCGGTAGAAACATCTTATCCTATTTTAAAAGAATACTTAATTCAGGTAAATCCACGGGAAATTAATTTGTTTTTTATTGAACACGGATTGAGAGAACGTATTGTTTTTGAAGAAGATACATTCAAAGTTTTAAATACCGATTTGCAGTTTACAAAAGACGAATTGTTGCATTTGGTTGATACAAATCCTGAGAAATTCAGTCCAAATGTTATTTTACGTCCATTGTATCAGGAAGTTATTTTACCTAATTTGTGTTACATTGGCGGCGGCGGCGAATTGGCTTATTGGTTAGAACTGAAAGAAGTTTTCACACTGCATAACACACCATTCCCCATGCTTTTGTTGAGAAATTCTGTTTTACTGGCAACCGAAAAACAAAATCAAAAACGAGAAAAATTAAACCTTTCGTGGGAAGAATTATTTTTAAAGACTGATGATTTCATTCAGAAGAAAACAAAAGATTTTGCTCAACATGTATTTGATTTTGAACAGCAAAAACAGTTTTTAAAAGATCAGTTTACTGCTTTAAAAGAAGTTACACTGCAAACCAACAAATCGTTTATTGGAGCTGTAAATGCGCAAGAAGCCAAGCAAATTAAAGGTTTAGAGAATTTAGAAAAACGTTATTTTAAAGCCGAACGATTAAAAAATCAGGATCAGTTAGACAGAATGCTTGATTTGAAAATTGCACTGTTTCCAAACAACAGTCTGCAGGAGCGTGTTGACAATTTTTCAACTTTATATGTAGAATTTGGTCAAAAAATGATTGACGAATTATTAGAAAACTTGCATCCGTTGGAACAGAATTATGCGATAATTGTTCTTTAATATCCCACAGATACACAGATTTATTATAATTTAAGTTTTAGTTCTACATACAGCGTCATGCTAAACTTGTTTTAGCATCTCACAAGATTATTATGATGAGATTCCGTGTCAAGCACGGAATGACATGCGGTAAAAAAAACGAAATGTATTTGCAATATCTATCTTACAATATTATTGAAATAATTTGGTGAGAATATTTAGTTTATCATCTGTGCATCTGTTGTAAAAAAATAAATCTGTAGCAAAATAAATATTATGCACGCATACTTTTTTGTATATTTACCTATCAACCAAATAGTAAAGTATGGATTATTCTCAGAAAATGTTACGCGACGATGCGTTAAACGATAAAGTTATCATTGTAACAGGTGGTGGCAGTGGTTTAGGTAAAGCCATGACCACCTACTTTTTAGAGTTAGGAGCCAAAGTTGCCATTACTTCTCGCGATATTGAAAAACTACAAAATACCGCAAAAGAATTAGAAGAAAAAACTGGCGGAACATGTTTACCAATTGCTTGTGATGTTCGTCATTACGATCAGGTAGAAAATATGTTACAACAAGTTTTGTTGGCATTTGGAAAAGTAGATGTTCTACTGAACAATGCGGCGGGTAACTTCATCTCGCCTACCGAACGTTTATCGGCAAATGCGTTTGATACCATTATTGATATTGTGTTGAAAGGCAGCAAAAACTGTACGTTGGCTTTAGGAAAACATTGGATTGACAAAGGTGAGAAAAACAAAACCGTTTTAAATATTGTTACAACGTATGCTTGGACAGGTTCGGGTTATGTAGTGCCAAGTGCAACAGCAAAAGCGGGTGTATTGGCAATGACGCGCAGTTTGGCGGTTGAATGGGCAAAATACGGAATTCGCATGAATGCCATTGCTCCGGGACCTTTCCCTACAAAAGGTGCTTGGGACAGATTATTGCCAGGCGAGTTAAAAGATCAGTTTGATATTACCAAACAAGTTCCGTTACGCCGTGTAGGCGATCATCAGGAATTGGCGAATTTAGCGGCTTATCTGGTTTCCGATTTTTCTCAATACATAAACGGCGAAGTTGTTACCATTGATGGTGGTGAATGGTTGCAAGGTGCAGGCGAATTTAATATGTTAGAAAATATCCCGAAAGAATTATGGGATATGCTGGAACAAATGATAAAAGCAAAAGGGAGTAAATAAGAATACCTAATATACTTAAATTTAAAAACTAACGTGAACAAGCAATGAAAGGAAATAAAGTTTTTACAACACTTCAAATAAATGAAATCAAAAAACTTACAGATAAGAAAATTGGTAAGTCAAAATCGGAACAAACAGCAATCAGAAATAAAATTAGGAATATTTATAAATTCTATTATTCAGATTTTAACAACAAAAAAGGTTACACTGTTGCGGATATTGAAGAGTTGATTTCTTTAGGACAGATTAAAATTAGTGATATTGATTATACCTCTGAAGTGAATATAACAACTAAGTCTATTGAAACACCTGCAAACGTTGAGAAAAAAATCCCTCTGATTAAAAAATCAACAGGCTTAAAATCTATTGTTAAATCTTTCAAAATAAATCGCTTTGATCCTTCAACAGATAATGAAATAATTATTGCTAATAGTTCAGGCAACTATATTTTGTGTTTAAAGAAAAATTCAACTCTGCCAACAGTTGCAATTAAACCTATCTTGACAAATTTTGAAGGATTAGAAGTAATTTATACTGGCCTTGCAAGTGGTAGTTTACGCTCAAGAGATTTCAGACAACATTTTAAGGGTAACAATGCGGGGCGATCAACGCTTCGTAAGAGTTTAGGTGTATTATTCGGTTACAAACAAATTCCAAGAGACAGCGATCCAACAACAGGAAAGACAAAGTTTAATTTTGAAGATGAACAGAAATTATCAGAATGGATGTGTAACAACTTGGTCATGTATTTTTTGCCGACACCAGACTTTAAAGCTATTGAAATTGAATTAATAAATCAATTTAATCCTCCTTTAAACTTAAAAGACAATAGAAATATTATAAATTTTGATTACAGACGTTTACTTTCAAGCTTACGTTCTAAAAAATACAAATAAAAAAGATTCCTACGGAATGACAAACTAAACGATAAAAAATTAAAGCTTTATTCTAAAAAGTCCCAATTAAACCAACGCCGTTACCTGTAACAGAAACATCCCATGTAATATGTTTCTTTTGGTATTTCTCCCAAGGGTTTTCGTATTTGGTTTGTTCAAAACGTTTCATAACCGTTTTAGTACAAAAATAAGCCAGAATTCCACCAAAAGCTACATCGCTTACCCAATGGGCGTTTGCATACATTCTACTTGCCATAGTTACCGCAGCACCCGTGTAAAAAAGTCCTTTTAACCAAGGTTGCTCTACCCTTTCTGCCAAAACAAATGCCGTTACAAAAGCAATTTGTGAATGCCCTGAAGGAAAAGAACTAAATCCTGGATCGTTCTTAAAAGGTCTAAACTCGTAATTTCCGAAACCTTCCGTTGGTCGGGCTCTGCCTACAATTTTTTTCATAGCAGTTTGCAACACACCCGAAGTTGCGTAAGCCGCTGTTAATATCGCTGCCGTTTCCTTTGTCCATTCGTCATTAATAATCCAACCCGTAGCATAAAATCCACCGGCAACAATAACTGAGGCGTAAGGTTTTCCATTTCGGTATCCAAAATCGCCCAACTTATTTGCAAATTTACCTTGATCTCTAAACATAAATTCGTTCATAGGTTTATCGGCAAGGGTTAAAATGGCTGTACCGCCAACTGTTATTCCTAAGTTAATTAAATCATTTTTTTGCCAACGAATTGGCGATATTAAAGTATGAACAAAAGCATCGGTTATACGAATGACATCAGCTGTTTTCTTTGGAATTGTATCGTTCAAACCAACCATAAAACCCGTTTTATTAATGGTATCGGTTAACATTAAATCTAAACTAAAAATTTCAGTCTTTGTAACCAACGTATCAACTTGTGAAAAACTTGACAGTCCACAAAAAAATAATCCAATAGAAATCAGTATTTTAAAATACATTTTTATTTTTTTAAACCTGCAAATATATAAATTGAAATCGTTCTTAAAAGGTAAGCGGCAGTGTATTAATGTTATTTTAACGTGAAGTCAAAATCTTTAGTGTGTTATTACAAATTGAATTTAAACACAATACACAGCTATTAGCCAAAATCGTCTTAAAAAGAAACGATAAAACATACTTAGCATTTTTAGTTAAGATAATTAATTGTATTTTTACACTTCAAATTTTTGTAGAGAAAGAATGGGTAAAATCATTGCTATAGCGAATCAAAAAGGTGGTGTAGGGAAAACCACCACTTCTGTTAATTTAGCAGCATCTTTGGGTGCTTTAGAAAAAAAAGTTTTATTGATTGATGCCGATCCGCAAGCAAATGCAACATCTGGTTTAGGTATTGATGTTGAATCGGTTGAAGCAGGAACCTATCAAATTTTAGAACACAGTGTGCTACCAAAAGATGCCGCAGTTGAATGTTCTGCGCCAAATGTAGACATTATTCCGGCACATATTGATTTAGTAGCTATTGAAATTGAATTAGTTGATAAAGAAAATCGCGAGTACATGCTGAAACAAGCATTAGCTTCGATTAAAGAACAATACGATTATATTATTATTGATTGTGCACCATCGTTAGGTTTGTTAACATTGAATGCTTTAACGGCTGCAGATTCTGTTGTAATCCCAATTCAATGTGAATATTTTGCTTTGGAAGGTTTAGGGAAATTATTGAATACCATTAAAAGTGTTCAGAAAATTCACAACCCTAATTTAGATATCGAAGGATTGCTTTTAACCATGTACGATTCGCGTTTGCGTTTATCGAACCAGGTGGTTGATGAAGTTCAGAAACACTTTAACGATATGGTTTTTGAAACCGTTATTCAACGTAACGTAAAATTAAGCGAAGCACCGTCATTCGGCGAAAGCATCATTAATTACGATGCCGCAAGTAAAGGCGCAAGCAACTATTTAAGTTTGGCACAAGAAATTATTAAGAAAAACAGTACCAACTAATGGCAAAAGCAATTAAAAAACAGGCATTAGGTCGCGGTTTATCTGCACTTTTAAAAGATCCTACTAATGATATTAAATCAATAGAAGATACAAATGCCGATAAAGTTGTTGGAAATATTATTGAACTGGAACTGGATTTTATCAAGGTAAACCCTTTTCAGCCAAGAACAAATTTTAACGAAGAAACCTTAAAAGAACTTGCAACATCTATTAAAGAACTAGGTGTTATACAGCCTATTACGGTTCGTAAAATCGATTTTAATAAATACGAATTAATTTCGGGTGAACGTCGTTTACGTGCTTCAAAACTAGCTGGTTTACAGACTATTCCGGCGTACATTCGTATTGCAAATGATAACGAATCGCTTGTAATGGCATTGGTTGAAAATATTCAGCGTCATGATTTGGATCCAATTGAAATTGCAATGTCTTACCAAAGATTGATTGACGAAATTCAGTTAACGCAGGAACAAATGAGCGACCGTGTTGGTAAAAAAAGATCGACTATTACCAATTATCTACGTTTGTTGCGTTTAGATCCTATTATTCAAAGCGGTATCCGCGACGGATTTATCTCTATGGGTCACGGTCGTGCAATTATCAATATTGAAGACCACGAGGCACAAACAGATATCTACCATAAAATCATCAAGGAAAATTTATCTGTTCGCGAAACCGAGGCTTTGGTAAAAGCGTATCAAGAAGGTTTGCTGAATAACGGAAGTGTTCCTGCAAAGAAAAAAATCACATACACGATTTCCGATTCGCAACGTAAAATATTTACAGAATTTTTCGGAGCTAAAGTAGATGTAAAAATTGCAGCAAACGGTAAAGGTGCCATCAATGTACCTTTTCATTCAGCAGAAGATTTAGAACGTATCATTAAACTTTTAAACAAATAGTGATTTCTAAGTTCTATATAATTGCTTTCGGTTTGTTTTTTGGAACTGTTTGGGCACAAAATGATACCTTAAAAGTGGTTCAGCCCCAGTTACCTAAATTAACTGCACAGGCGTTAAACCCTTTGGCGCCGGCTAAAGCGGCTTTTTATTCGGCAATTTTACCGGGTTTGGGTCAGTATTACAACAAAAGTTATTGGAAAATTCCTTTGGTTTACGGCGGAATGGGTGCAAGCACGTATTTTTATATTGATAACCAAAAAAAATATACACGTGCCCGCGACGAATACAAATTACGTTTGCGCGGTATTGAAAGAACAGACAATCCAAAAGTAGGTTCGTACACACAAGATCAATTAGCTACTGTTCAGCGAAACGCACAACGAAACCGCGATTTATCACTATTTATTACCATTGGAATTTATATTTTAAATATTGTTGATGCCAATGTAGATGCGCATTTACAACAGTTTAACGTAGATGAAGATTTAAGTTTTAAGCCAAATTTAGAATACAATCCCGTAATTAACCAACACCACTTTAACGTTAACGTAAGTTACAGATTTTAATTATGAAAATAGCATTATTAGGCTACGGAAGAATGGGCAAAGAAATTGAAAAAATTGCCTTAGAACGTGGACACGAAATAGTTTTAAGAAAAACAGAAGAAAACGATTATAGCGGATTGGAATATGCCGATGTGGCGATTGATTTCAGTATTCCAACAGCTGCAACAGAAAATATCAGCACGTGTTTTAACCACAATATTCCGGTAGTTTCGGGCACAACAGGTTGGTTGGAACATTATAATGATATGACGGATTTATGCAAAGAAAAGAACGGCGCTTTTTTATACGGATCGAACTTTAGCGTAGGTGTCAATTTGTTTTTTGAACTGAATTCGTATTTGGCAAAACTAATGGCGAATATTAAAGAATATAATGTATCGATGGAAGAAATTCATCATACCCAAAAATTAGATGCCCCAAGTGGAACAGCCATTACATTAGCGCAAGGAATCATTGCCGAAACAGATTATAAGCAGTGGACAATGGATAACGCAAACGACAACGAAATCTACATCGATGCCAAACGTATTGAAGATGTCCCGGGAACACATAGTGTTTTTTATAAATCAGCCGTTGATGAAATAGAAATAAAACATACCGCATTTTCACGTCAAGGCTTTGCCTTAGGCGCTGTGATTGCAGCCGAATGGATTTTAGGCAAAAAAGGGATCTTTACCATGAAAGATGTTTTGAATTTAGGTTAAGACAAAAAATATAACACATAGATTATTGAAATTTCTAAACAAAAAATAACTTAATCAATACTATGTTTTATTTTGTCAAAGACAAATCTATGTATCCTTATTAATAAAGCTAATAGCAATAAAAAACTATGTGGTAAAAAAACATTCGTTATTTTTGTTGCAGAGCAAAAGTAATTTTATAAAAAAAAGTATATTCGTTAAAAATATTTAGGTTATGACATTTACAGAATGGTTTTTATTTTTCCTTGCAGTTCAGGTAATTCATTTTCTGGGCACTTGGAAATTATATGTAAAAGCAGGCAGAAAAGCATGGGAAGCAGCAGTACCTGTTTACAATGCAGTTGTTTTAATGCAAATTATTAACCGACCAAAATGGTGGGTTGTTTTACTGTTTATTCCTATTGTAAACTTAATCATGTTTCCTGTTGTTTGGGTTGAAACCTTACGCAGTTTTGGTAAAAACTCTACTGTAGACACCATTTTAGCCGTAGTAACGTTAGGTTTTTACGTGTATTATGTTAACTATTTTGAAAACGTTACCTACATACAAAATCGAAGTATAAAACCAAAAACCGAAGCTGGCGAAACCGTAAGTTCTGTATTATTTGCAGTTATAGTAGCAACCATTATTCATACGTTTTTTATACAGCCGTTTACCATACCAACTTCATCGTTAGAAAAAACTTTACTTGTAGGCGATTTCTTATTTGTAAGTAAAGTGAACTATGGTGCGCGCGTTCCACAAACTGCAATTGCTTTTCCAATGGTTCATGATACCATTCCGTTGGCAAAAGTAAAATCGTACAGTAAATTTCCACAGATACCTGAAATGCGTTTCCCTGGTTTTGAAAAACCAGAGCACAACGACATTATGGTTTTTAACTGGCCTGTTGATACTATTCCTTATTTTGGATACAGAGGATCGGAGCGTTTTGACAAGCCGATGGATAAAAAATCGAACTACGTTAAAAGAACCGTTGGTTTACCTGGTGATAATTTAGAGATTAAAGACGGGGTTTTATACATAAACAATAAAGTATTGGAATTAGGCGATCGTGCGAAGATTCAGTATTCTTATGATGTAACAACAAATGGTACTCCTTTAGATGTTAATTTTTTAATTAATGATTTAAAAGTTACCGATGGTGCAATGCAGTTATCAACAAATACTTATAGAATTTTTGCTTTATCTGAAGAAGGCGCCGAACGTTTAAAACAACTTTCATCTATAACCGAAGTAAAAAGAAATGTAGAGAAGGGATCTGAATTTCATCCTTTTAAAACAAGCACTTTAGCTATTTTCCCTCATAACAAACCTTGGACACGCGACAATTTAGGTCCGATACATATTCCTGCAAAAGGTGAAGTAGTTCAATTAACAACCGAAACATTACCTTTATATAAAGGAATTATTACCGATTACGAACACAACAAGTTAGAAGTTAAAAACGGATCGATCTTTATTAACGATCAACCTGCAACAACCTATACCATTCAACAAGATTATTACTATATGATGGGAGACAACCGTCATAATTCAGAAGACAGTCGCTATTGGGGCTTTGTTCCTGCAGATCATATTGTAGGAAAACCTGTTTTCATCTGGATGAGCATGGATCCTAACGTTCCAATGGGTAAATTGTTCGATAAAATTCGTTGGGAGCGTTTATTTACAACCGTTCACGGCACAAGCAAACCACACTCTTTCTTCATCTATTTCGTAATTATTTTAGTGGGTTGGACAGGTTACAGCTTCATTAAAAAACGCAAGGCAAAAAAGTATAAATATTAATGAGTATTTTAGTACATCCCACCTATTTTCCATCGGTCAGTCATTTTGTAGCGATGCTTCAAGCTGATGCTGTGGTATTTGAGGCAGATGATAATTTCCAGAAACAAACAAACCGCAACCGTATGTACATTTACAGTGCAAACGGTTTGCAATTGTTAAACATACCGGTTAAACACAGTACAGAACCGAATCAAAAATACCGCGACGTTAAAATAGAGAACGATTTTAACTGGCAAAAACAACACTTTAAATCGTTGGAAGCCGGTTACAGGACATCGCCTTATTTTGAATTTTTTGAAGATGATATTCGTCCGATTTTTGAAAAGAAACATTCTTTTTTAATGGATCTGAATTTAGAAACTCATGAAATTGTAACAGATTGTTTAGGAATTAAAATTCCGTACACAAAAACCGACGAATATTTTAAAGAACCTTCTCAAACCGATTTCAGATACCTTGCTAACGGAAAAAAAGACGATAATGTTTTCGATCCGTACATACAGGTTTTTAATGACAAACACGGTTTTCTGAACAATTTAAGCATTTTAGATTTGCTTTTTAACGAAGGAAGACACGCAGTTGATTACTTGAAAAAACAAACTTTGATAAAATAAAAAGAGGAGATTTCGATTTGAAATCTCCTCTTTGCTTACATACAAAAGACTTATATATTTGTTAAAAAAGAGTTTTAATAAAATTTTACTTCCTATTTTCGTTAAAACACTTATTCGATTAAAATGATAAAAACACTAGTACTATTTCTTTCTCTTTTTTCAACTACTTTTTGCTGGGCACAAACCAAAACCGAAACTAATTTGTATGTTGCGGGTTATCGAAATGAAGATTTCAATACAGCATATTTACAATTTATAAAAAAGAACAACGATTCACTCTATTTTTTTTCAAATGATGAAAGTCGATACAATGCAATGTCATTACATAGTTTTGAAAAAGATACATTGGACTTAAAAATTAAATTGATTGCTACTGATAGCAAAATAGCACTTTACTATACTTCGGATGAATACAAACAAGATTATCATTATTTTAAAGTAGAAAATGCTGAATTTACAATTGATCAAGTTAGAGAAATTAAAGGCAAAAGATATACAACTGAATTGGATAAAGTAGCAATGATTCCTAATCGGGATTTAAAAATACAGCGTGAAATATATTTTTTAGATTCATCGAATGTAGAAATCACGCATACTTACACTTTAAATAATACGATACTTTTCACTGAAAAAGAAATTAAAAATATAGCTTTTCAACTGCTTGACAATAAAGTTTTCTTTAGTTTTTATGATGGTGAATTAAACCTTAACAATCGTTGGTACCAGTTAACAAATCTTCAAAAAGACAAATTCTCTTTTGTTCATTATGCCGAAACTAAAAAGATTGTTGATGTTTACACATTAAATTCCGCCAAAAACCCAGAAATCAATACATCAAATTTTAAAATGTGTTGGGATAATCGTCCAAAGGAATATTATAATTTTGACCCTGAAATTTCTTATACACATGGCAACAATGCTTTATTAAAACGATTAATTAAAGATACTCCTACAACAAAAGGAAACGGATTTATAACCATACATTTTGCCATAAACTGCGAAAGAAAAGTAGGAAGATTTGGTTTAGAACAAATGGATACCAAGTATCAGTCAGCATCTTACGATCCAAAATTAATCAAGCATTTAATAACAAAAATAAGTAAAATCATAGAATGGAATCTCCCTGAAAAAATTCAGACAGACACACATCGTTTTCTTATGTTTAAAGTTACTAATGGAAAAATAACCGAAGTATGGCCTTAAAGAAATTCGTTTTATACCACATTTTAATTTTTATCGGATTTTGCCACTCTTCATATTCGCAAGAATTGAATCCGTTTGAAAATCTTTCAAAAGAAGAACGAACGTATTAAGCTGGCTGATAAATACCATGATTTATCACAAACGGTTTATCAAACATCCCAAATGCATAGAATCTACAAAGACAGTGCTTTACTGGCGGTTCCAGATCATGTGGAATATATGCAACGAGCATCGTATTCGTACAAAAAAGCGGGCGACCAAATAAAGGCTATGGAAATGCTTAACAAAGCCGTAGCAATTGACACAGCAAATAGTTCAACAGCCACGCTTGAATATAAAGCTTGGAGTATGCTGTACTTTTACCGTGACTACGAAAATACTATTAAAGATGTTGATAAAGTTATAGAAATAAGTAAAATTCCTTACAATGGTTGTCATGGGGAATCGTGTTTGCTTTTAAAGGCGCAAGCGTACTATCAATTGGGTGAATATAAAAAAGCCATTGAAACGTTTGATTATTTATTTACCCTTCTTAAAGAGCAAGGTGTAAATCCAAAAGATGACTTTCTATCAAATTTCTATCTTGCGCGGAGTTATTTTAAATTGAATGATTTAGACAAATCGCTTTTTTATTTACAAGAACAATTAAGTATGCCCTATAGTGTAAAAGCCGAATTGAACTTTTATGCCGGACAAATTTATGTTTTGAAAAATGATACCGAAAAAGCAAAACAACATTTTTTAAAGGCAAAGGAATTATATCTGCAAAACGATAAGATGAACGAACCTTATATTGAACGTTTCGATGAAATTTTCATGAATGATATTAATTTAGAAATCAGTAAATTATAGTTATAAAACAGGAAATGTTTTTTTTATTCATTTATAAAACTATCTTTGCTGAAAATTTAATAATATTTACTTATGAAAAAAATAGTATTTTTCTCAGCATTATTGTCTTTATCTTTAGTTAGTTGTGGTGATGACGACAAACCACAAGATCAAACTCCAATTGTTCAAGACCCTTTAGTTGGTAAATGGAATATGGTTAAAGGAGAATTTTATCAAAATGGTAATTTAGTTCTGGAAGAAGATTTAAAACCTGGTGATTGCAATTATGATTTTTATGAATTAAAAACTGGTGGAGTAAAGGACGAAGTTTATCATGATGAAGATACTGATTGTGCACAATACAATTATAATGGAACTTGGGCGTACAATTCAGCTGCAAAACAAGTTACTTTAGTCGATGAAGAAGATGGTTATACTATGGTAGTAGAGGTAATTTCTGTAACTGCTAGTGATTTAAAAATTAAATTAATTAGTGAAGAAGGCGAACCATTACCTGAAGGTATAGAAGTATTCACTTACTTAAAAAAATAATTCAATAAAAAAGGATAACATTTTAGTTATCCTTTTTTTTATCTTTCATATTCAATCGTGCCATTATTGGAAAATGATCAGAATTTTTAAAATCTTTAAAAGTTTTAAATTCTTTCACGTCAAACACTTTATCAACCAAAATATAATCAATACGTGCAGGATAATATTTGTAATTGTATGTTTTTCCGAAACCACTACCAGCTTCAACAAACGCATCGTTCATATCACCGATAATGTTTTTATAAACATACGAAAACGCCGTGTTGTTCATATCGCCGCAGATAATTTTATGTCCTTTAAAATCTTGCATGTGTGCCTGAATCAATTCCGACTGCAACTGCTGCACTTTAAATGCTTCGCTTAATCGATTAAAAATTCGTTTTGATTTACTTTCGTTAATCTCATTGATATCCGGACTGATATTTACCGATTGCAAATGAATACTGTACACGCGAATGGTATCCTTATTTTTTACGATATCGGCATAAACTACATTGTTGTCTGAATTTGGTAAAGCAATTTCACCTTCATCAATAATTCGGAATTTAGAAAAAATTGCCTGACCCGTTTTAATTTTGTTTCCGTGCATAATAATATGTCGGAACTTATAATCGTCTAATTCATAATCTGCCGATTTGGAATATTCTTGAAAACAAATGATATCCGGATTTTGTTCTTCAATAAAACGTTTAATGTTTTCGGCAACGTTTTCGTTCGGCATCCAATTAAACAAATTAAACAACCGAACATTATAACTTAAAACGGTAAAATCTGATTCTATTACTTCTTCGTTTTTCGATGTGAACTTATAGAATTTGGTAAAGAAAGTATATCCTATTAAAAAAACAACAACTGATAAAAAAACTTGTTTTTTAAATTGAATTGCCCAATACACCACAAATACTAAATTTAGTATTAAAAGTGTTGGTAATATTAAGGTAAGAACAGATAAAAACGGAAATAATTTAGGCGCCATTGATGGCAATAAATAACCCATTAATGTTAGTACCACCAACATTATGTTTAAAGCATAAGCTATTTTATTAAACCATTTTAATTGTTTCATGGACTTATTTTTGCTTAAACAAAAATTCTTTTTCTTCTTTGGTAAGACTGTCGTACCCCGATTTGCTAATTTTGTCTAAGATAACATCTATTTGTTTTTGAACGCTATTATCGGCAGAATTATTTTTAGTTTGATTGATTTTATTATGAACCGTTCGTAAATTGGTTTTTACTTTTGATTTTTTAAGACTGCTTACAGAAAATCCACCCAAGTATTTGCCGTAGCAAAATCCAAAAATGCTTCCGCCAATGTGAGCTAGATGTCCGCCGGCATTATCAAAAAATAGTTGAAACAGATCTAATCCTAAAGATAACAGAGCGATATAATATATCGGAATGGTTGTTATAATAACATTTACACGCATATCAGGTTTATATCCAACAACCGTAAAAAAAACAGCCATTACAGCACCCGATGCTCCTACAACATAACTTTGCAGACCTATAATATTCGCTACTAAAAAATAGAAAAATCCGGCTGCAATACCGCCTAAAAAATAGGCTTTAAGAAATTGCTTGTTATTAAAAAACGTAAAAAACAGCATGCTGAAAAGATACAGCATTAACATATTAAACAGCAAATGCATAACATCGGCATGCAAAAAACTGTAGGTAACAAACTGCCAAATACGGTAATTAAATATTTTAAAGTTGCTAAACAACGCCAATTGTTCGATAATTGTCTTGTAAAAACCTGCATCGGCAAATTTCATAAGCATAACAATAACGCTTATTATGCTTACTACAATAATAAGTTTTACTTCAACCGATAGATTCTTAATATCGAACTTTTGCATAATTTATTATTTATCCCAACGGAATTGATCGAACTGTTTTTTCTTCCAAAACCACATCAATAAAAAGCCTACTACAGCGCCACCAATGTGTGCAAAATGAGCAATTCCTGTTCCACCTGATCCAAAAATAGCTGCACCTTTAAATCCTAAAACTAAATCTAAAAGTAAAACTCCTGGTACAAAATATTTAGCTTTAATTGGTACAGGTATAAAAAGTAAACCTAAACCTGCATTTGGAAACATAAAAGCAAACGCTACTAATAAACCGTAAATAGCTCCCGAAGCGCCTACCGCTACTGATAAATACGATGATCCTAAAGCTTGAATACCATCTTGCGTAACATATTTTTGCCAACGCGTATCAATTTGTCCGCTATTTAATAATGCAAATATTTCGTTTTCATTAAAACCATTTAAGGTTAATGTACTTACAACATCATGTATTTGCCAAAAATTAACGGCTGTATGTAAAACGGCTGCTCCTAACCCACATAAAATATAGAAAAGTATAAACTTTTTACCACCCCATATTTGTTCCAAAACCGAACCAAATGAATATAAGGCAAACATATTAAATAAAATATGCGAAAAACCGCCATGCATAAACATGTGCGTTATTGGTTGCCAGAATTGAAATGCAGGATTTTGGAAATAGTATAGTGGGAAATAATCATTCAATATCGGCATAAAAAAATTAGCCGCTATAAATAATATTGCGTTTACAATTAATAATTGTTTTACTACTGGAGTAATCTGATTCATTACATAAATTTTTTATCAATATCTTCTACCTTCATGGTAATAAAAGTAGTTTTGCCAAAGGGCGATGTTTGCGGATCTTCGCATCCAAACAAACTGTTTACAATATTTTCTTGTTCTTTATCGCTTAAATACGTGCCGGTTTTTACCGCCAAACTCTGTGCCAGCGATTTTGCAATTCTATCGTGTAAAACATCAACATTTGTTGGTGTATCGTCTTGTAAATCGTTTAAAAGATCTTCTAAAACAATAGAAACCTCGCTTTCAGTAATCGAAACCGGAATACCTAAAATTACAATTTTTTCGTTAGAAATTTCATCGAATAAAAATCCCATTTGAATTAATTCGTCCTGTAGATTTTTAAGCAGTTCCATTTCATAAACACCGTAATACAAAGACAAAGGAAACAATAGCTGCTGACTTGCATTTTGCTTTACCGTGAACGAACGCATGTAATGTTCGTACAAAATTCGCTGATGTGCCCTGCGTTGGTCTATAATAATCATGCCCGATTTTATCGGACTAATGATGTATTTTTTTTGAAACTGATACGATTGCTGATGATTGGTTGGCTGCGAAGCATCGTCATCAAACAACGATCCGGTGATTACTTCTTCATCAAACTGATGATTTGCCGATGTTAGAATGATTTCTTTTGCGTCTGAAATACCTTCGTACAACGTTTCCCAACCGCCCGATTTATGTTTACGATCTTGAAACGATGCATTGCTTTGAAAGGAACTTCCCGACGTCTTTGGCTTGACACTTTCGTACGGATTAAAGCCAGATCCCATTTGTCCTGCAAGGTTACTCGCCGATTTCATGCTTTCAAACGGATTGAAAAAGGTGTCAATGGCAACCGTTGGTTCGTTAGATTTTGTTCCTTCATAACTATAAGGAACTTCTAAATCACCATCTTTCTGAAAATCCAAAACCGGCGAAACATTAAACTGACCCAAACTGTGCTTGATTGTAGCTCGTAAAATGGCATACAACGCTTGTTCATCGTCAAACTTAATTTCGGTTTTTGTCGGATGGATATTTATATCGATACTATTTGGCGGCAACGTTAAATATAGAAAATAGCTGGGATGCGTACCGTCTTTCAACAAACCTTCAAAAGCAGCTGTAACGGCATGATGCAGGTAGCCGCTTTTTATAAATCGATCGTTCACAAAAAAGAATTGCTCTCCCCTGCTCTTTTTAGCAAATTCGGGCTTTGCAACAAAACCATGAACCTCAACAATCTCTGTTGTTTCCTGAACAGGCACTAACTTTTCATTGGTTTTTCCGCCGAAAACATTTACAATTCGCTGACGAAAATTAGATGCCGGCAAATTAAACATTTCACTGCCGTTGTTTATAAACGTAAACTGAATGTTGTTATGCGCCAAAGCCACACGCTCGAACTCATCAATTACATGGCGTAATTCTACCTGATCTGATTTCAAGAAATTTCGTCGGGCAGGAATATTAAAAAACAGATTTTTAACCGAAAATGATGTTCCGCTTGGAGCCACAACAATTTCTTGTGACGTAATTTTACTACCTTCAATAATAATGTGCGTTCCTAATTCGGCAGTATGTTCTTTAGATTTTAATTCTACATGCGCAATTGCGGCGATTGACGCCAATGCTTCGCCACGAAAACCTTTTGTCTGTAGTTGGAACAAATCTTCGGCTATGGAAATTTTTGATGTTGCATGACGCTCAAAACACATACGCGCATCTATTTCGTTCATTCCTTTACCGTCGTCAATTACTTGGATAAGCGTTTTACCTGCATCTTTAATTACCAGTTTAATGGCAGTTGCACCTGCATCTACGGCATTTTCGAGCAATTCTTTAACTACCGATGCGGGTCTTTGCACCACTTCGCCGGCGGCAATTTGGTTGGCAACGTGATCGGGCAATAAACGTATAACGCTTGACATGTATTGTTGTACTTTTTTTAATGATTTACAAAAATACAATTTTATGTGAGATTTATCTTATCAATGCCCTTTGCATAAAGTTAAAGAAAACAAAAAAGCCCTGAAATTTTCAGAGCTTTAGTATTATTTATTTAATGCGATCATTTTTAATGCAGCAACCGCAGCTTCGGTGCCTTTGTTTCCGTGGATTCCTCCACTTCTGTCAATCGATTGTTGTTCGTTGTTATCGGTGAGTACACAAAAAATAGTTGGTACATCGTAAATTAAGTTTAAATCTTTAATGCCTTGGGTAACACCTTCGCAAACAAAATCAAAATGTTTTGTTTCGCCTTGTATCACACAACCAATGGCTATTACAGCATCAAACTCTTCTAACTGGTGCATTTTTTTGCTTCCAAAAATCAATTCAAAACTTCCGGGAACATTCCAACGTACAATGTTTTCAGGTTTCGCTCCGCAATCAATCAATACATCGTAAGCACCTTGAAACAAACCGTTGGTAACTTTATCGTTCCATTCCGAAACAACCAAACCAATTTTCAACTCTGTTGCATCAATTAAATCGGCTTTGTTGTATTCTGATAAATTTTTATTAGCTGTAGCCATAATTATTGAGCCATTCCTAAATAAACATCAATATTTGCCGCTTCTACCGAGCTTTTGTAATTGTCTTTAATATTGGTAAACAATTTCAAAGCTTCGTCTTTCTTACCTAATTCAATAGCCATTAAACCTGCTTTGTAAGCATAACGTGGCGTAGAAAATTCGTTTGGAGTATGTTCTGATGCTTTTTTGTAAAATTCAAAAGCTTCGTTTGGTTGGTTTAATTCAGAAAAAGCATCACCAATTGCACCTAACGACATTGCTTTTAAGAACAAATCTTTAGAGTTAAACTGCTCTAAATGCGTAATTGCTTCTTTAAATTTACCCATATTAAGGTATGATGTTCCTGCGTAGTAATGTGCCAAATTAGCTGCATTTGTTCCGCTGTATGTATCGGCAATTCCTAAAAAGCCCATTTTACCTTCACCACCATTTAAAGCCAAATTGTATAAAGAATCTGTAGCTTCACCATTAATTGCTTGATCATAAAATTGCTGTGCCTGAAACATTTCGTTAGCCGCTTCGTCTTCTTTTGGTTCCATAATAAAATTATTATATCCCAAATAACCAACTGCTACAACAGCCAATGCGCCAATTGCATAAAATACTTTTGACTGGTTTAATGTAAACCAATTTCCTATTTTATTTGCAGACGAATCTAAAGTATTGAACACTTCTGCTGTATCACTTTTGTCGTTTAATACCGCTTGGTGTACGTTTTCTTCTTTTTCTACCTCTGGTTTTTCTGGTTTATAACCTCTTTTATTATATGTTGCCATAACGATGTAATAATTTTAATCTGGGCAAAAATAGGATTTTTATCCAAATTTAAAAGTCTATTTGTTATATATTTTTCAGAAATTTGCTTTTTAATTCAATTAATAAAACTGCTTTTGTGAATTTAGAGCAAATACATATCCTTAATTTTAAAAACATTCCCGAAAAAACACTGCATTTCACCAAGAAAATCAACTGTTTTGTAGGAAAAAACGGTCAGGGAAAAACCAACCTGCTCGATGCTATTTATTATCTGGCATTCGGCAAAAGTTATTTTAATCCGGTGGCTTTGCAAAATATTAAACACAACGAAGATTTTTTTGTGATTGAAGGTGTTTTTAACAAAGCCGACAAGCGCGAACAAATTGTGTGCAGTTTAAAGAAAGGACAAAAAAAGGTTTTAAAACGCAACGGAAAAATATACGATAAGTTTGCCGATCATGTGGGTTTGATTCCGTTGGTAATGATTTCACCAAGCGATCAGGATTTGATTTCGGAAGGAAGTGAAACCCGAAGAAAGTTTATTGATCTGGTAATTTCACAGCAAAATAGTCAGTATTTACAGCATCTTATTCAATACCAAAAAGTATTGTTGCAACGCAACGCTTTACTGAAATATTTTGCTTTAAACCGAGTTTTCGATACCGACACTTTAACAATTTACAACGAACAACTGCATAATTTAGGAACTGAAATTCATAAGAAACGCAGCGAATTTATCGAAGAATTTAATCCGATCTTTCAAAAATACCACCAACAGATTACCGGCAACAGCGAATCGGTAGAAATAAAGTACGAAAGTCAGCTGCATGAAAAACCTTTGTTGGATCTTTTTACTGATTTTTTACAGAAAGACCGCGTGTTGCAATATACATCGGTAGGAATTCATAAAGACGATTTATTGTTTGAAATTAACGGACATTCCATTAAAAAATACGGATCGCAAGGTCAGCAAAAATCTTTATTGATCGCTTTAAAACTGGCGCAGTTCGATTTTATAAAGAAACAAAGCGGCGTGCTGCCTATTTTATTGTTCGATGATATTTTTGATAAGCTAGATGCCGATCGCGTACAGCAGATAATCCAAATGGTGAATAACGCTACTTTTGGTCAATTGTTTATAACCGATACGCACGAAGACCGCACAGAGCTTATTGTAAAACAAACCAATTTAGATTACGAAATTTTTAAAATATCTAACTAAACAAAAAGGGTTTTTCGTTTATTTGTACAAATTTTCAACTATGCAGTTCAATCAGTCTTTAAAAAATCACAATACGTTTGGCATCAGTGTAAATGCAGCCGCTTTTGTTGATATTACTTCGGTAGATCAGCTAAAACAAGTCATTCAGCAAAATAATAACAAATTACCTTTGTTTATTTTAAGTGGCGGAAGCAATATGTTGCTTACAAAAGATGTTGATGCATTGGTTTTACATTTAAATACCAAAGGAATTGAAGTTGTAAACGAAGACGATGATTTTGTTTGGATACAAGCACAAGCAGGCGAAATTTGGCACGACTTTGTTTTGAACACTGTCGATAGAAATTTAGGCGGATTGGAAAATTTATCGCTGATTCCCGGCAAAGTAGGATCCTCTCCTATTCAAAACATCGGTGCATACGGTGTAGAAATCAAAGATACTTTTCACAACTTAACTGCTTTAAATTTAGAAAACTTGCAAATGGAAACGTTTTCAAATACCGAATGCGAATTCGGTTACCGCGAAAGTGTTTTTAAAAACAAACTAAAAAACAAATACATTATCACATCGGTTACTTTTAAACTGAAAAAAGTACCACATACTTTGCATACATCTTACGGAGCCATTCAACAGGAATTGGATGCTATGAATGTATCAAACCCAACAATTAAAGATGTGAGCAATGCGGTAATCGCAATCCGTCAATCAAAATTACCCGATCCAAAAGAAATTGGTAACAGCGGCAGTTTCTTTAAAAACCCGGTAATCGATAAAAACTTTTATCAATCTTTATTAGAAAAAAATCCAGATATTCCGCATTATCCTGTGAACAATTCTCAAGTAAAAGTTCCGGCGGGCTGGTTAATTGAACAAGCTGGTTTAAAAGGTTATCGCAAAGGCGATGCCGGTGTACACACAAAACAAGCATTGGTATTGGTTAATTATGGCAACGCAACCGGCGAAGAACTAATTAATCTGGCTAAATACGTGCAAGCAACTGTTTTGCAGAAATTCGGAATTGAAATTAACCCCGAAGTAAACATTATTTAAAAAAATTATAAGAAAATTTAGTAGATTTTTAGATTCCGTCAGTTCGAGCTTGTTGAAAAATAATTCTTTAAACTTCTCGATACACTTCACTTCGTTACGTTACTCGAAGCGACGACTTATGTATAGATAATTGTTTAATCTATATTAATTCAGATTATCAAAATAAACAATTTATTTAATTTTTAAAGTTGTAGTTCGTTAACATTTAAAGTATTTTTGCAGTTATTTAAAAACACCCTATGGCATTAACACTACTTTATATTTTAGCAGGCTTATTTATTGTTTTACTGATATATTATTTAGGCATTTTTGCAGGATCGATATTCAGCAAGCCACACGAAACGAACGCCAAGCGCATCCCCGTTTCGGTTATTGTATACGCTAAAAACAACAGTGATGAATTGCGAAGTTTATTACCTGTTCTACTGAATCAGAATTACCATCAGTTTGAATTAGTTTTGGTAAACAACGCTTCTACCGATGACACATTACATTTAATTAAGGAATATGCGCTAATGTACCCAAACATCAGAATTGTTGATGTAGTAAACAATGAAACTTTCTGGGGCAACAAAAAATACGCGGTAACCTTGGCGATTAAAGCTTGTAAATACGAATATTTGGTTTGTATTGATGCCGATAAAAAAATACATTCAAGCAATTGGTTGGTTCAGTTAACATCGCATTTTACATTAAACAAAACCATTATTTTAGGATCGTTTTTTTACAGCAAACAAAAAGGTTTCTTCAACAAATATCAACGATTTTTTCATACCATGCAGCAAATTCAGTCAGTTGCCTGGACAAAAATCAGTCAGCCTTACAGTTTAAATCTACAGCAAATCGCCTTTAAAAAAGAAGATTTTTACAACGTAAATGGTTTTATCAATCATATGCAGAAGCCTTTGTTTATGGACGAATATTTTGTGAACGATGCTTCAACATCAAAAAACACAACTATTTGTGAACATGCTGATGCCATGATTGAAACCAAAGCTTTAAATAAAACAGATTTCAAGATATTCAAAAATCAACAAATTCAATTATTATCAAACCTTAAAGGATCGGCAGCGTTTAAAATCAAACTTTTTAATTTATTTCAGTTTTTGTTTTTTGTAACAGCAATAGCATCTTTTATAACTCTTGAATATTGGTATGTAACACTTGCAATTGTGTTTTTACGTTACCTTATTATCTGGATATTATTTGCCAAGGCAGCCAAAAAATTCCGTTATAATGATCTTGCTTTATACTTTCCTGTGTTCGATTTGTTTTATATCTTTATGCAAATTCAACTATTTCTAGGAAATCTTTTCAAAAAACGAACAACGTAACGTGGCACAAACACCTGCAAATGAAATTGCAATATTAATAGAAAATGCAAAAACTGGAAGTCAGACTGCTTACACTGCCCTGTTAGATATTTATTGGACAGAAGTGTATCATTTTATATTGAAAAGAACAGAAAATGAAACCGATGCCGAAGATATTACCATTGAAACTTTTGCCAAAGCGTTTGATAAACTTTCGCAATATAAAACCGAATTTGCGTTTAACACGTGGCTGATTGCTATTGCAAAAAATGTTCATATTGATTTAATAAGAAGACGAAAAACCAATGATATTGTCAATTTAAACGAAAACGAGGAATATCTTTTTGATACGCTTGCAGATGAAGATACGTTGGAAGATCAGCTGATTTACGAACAAAATTTGGCAACATTAAAACTTTGCATTAAACAGTTAAAACCACATTATCAGCAGATTATTCAGTTGCGCTACTTTCAGGAACGAACCTATAACGAAATTGCCGAAATAATCAACGAGCCTTTAAACAATGTGAAAATTAAGATTTTACGTGCTAAAAAGCTACTTACGGAATTAATTAAAAAGCAAAATCAATAAATAATTTATTGAAAAGGCTATTAAAAACCTACTTAAAAAAAGCAAATATTGTTAGACTACTCTATTTAAAATGTTTAAATTTGAAACCTATTGGGCGTTATATTATTTCATTAGTACTATAAATAATTCATGACTACACAAAAAATGGTTTATGAAAAACAGATAAACGACCCAGATTTTGGAGATTTAACTTACCACATCTCTAACAAAGACCGAATTTTGTGGTCTTTTACAGCAACACTCTTTGATAGCCCTATAATAGTATATATACAAGGCGGCGCAAAAAAATTAAATCCTGAACTAAAAAAGATATTTTTGGATGTTCTTGCAAACGAAGAATCTTTAAAAAAAGAAATCACTAAAGCGTTACAAATTTTTAAAATTGATGACAATACATCATTTAATGATCAATTAAAGATTACTGAAATATCAATATGGTCAAAAAACTACGACATTACCTTACTTGATACCGTTGAAAAAAAATCTTACATCATTAATTTAGAAGATTTAAAAATACAAGACATTTACATAGAATAAAAAAAGTCGCTAATTAAAATTAGCGACTCTTTTTGCTTTATAGGAATTTACTCATTAATTCTTGTAAGGTAACATTTTGCTGTTCGCCTGAATGAAGATTTTTCAAACCAAAAATATTTTGTTGCATTTCGGTTTCCCCAACAATCACCGCATATTTAATTCCTTTTTTATCGGCATACTTGAATTGTTTATCCATTTTCACCTTATCAGGATACAATTCTGCTTTGATGCCGGTTTCGCGTAACTTTTGAATTGCTTTTAAAGCATATTTCGCCTCGGTATTTCCATAATTGAAAAACAAAATATCAGAGGCGTTTGAAACAGTTTCAGGGAAAACATTCAATTCTTCAATAACCAGATAAATTCTGTCTAAACCAAACGAAATACCAACGCCGCTCATATTTTTCAAACCAAAAATTCCGGTTAAATCATCGTATCGACCACCACCACCTATTGATCCCAACTTAACGGTTTCGGGTGCGGCAACTTCAAAAATAGCTCCGGTGTAATAGTTTAATCCACGCGCCAAAGTAACATCTAAATTCAGTTGTGCCGATTTTAAGCCTAACTCTTCCACGGTTTCGCAGATAAACGTCAGCTCCTCTACTCCTTTGGTTCCTTCTTCTGATGTTGCCAATAACTCACGTAATTGCTGTAATTTTTCCGACAATGAACCTGAAAAATTAAATAATACTTGTACTTTATCTATTGCTTCTTCTGAAATTCCTTTAGCCAACATTTCTGTTTTAACGCCGTCTTCACCAATTTTATCTAATTTGTCTAAAGCAACAGTAAAATCAATCAGTTTATCGCTTGCGCCAATAACTTCGGCAATTCCCGACAATATTTTTCTGTTGTTGATTTTAATAGTAACTCCTTCTACTTTTAAATCTGCAAAAACGGCATCGTATAATTGTACCAATTCCACTTCTTGCCACAATGATGTTGATCCAACCACATCGGCATCGCACTGATAGAATTCACGAAAACGACCTTTTTGCGGACGATCGGCACGCCAAACCGGCTGAATCTGATAACGCTTAAATGGAAACTCTAACTCGTTTTGATGTTGTACCACGAAACGTGCAAACGGAACAGTTAAATCGTAACGCAACGCTTTTTCGGATATTTGTGGAGTAATTTTTAAACTGTTTTTAGTTTGCAAAAATTCCTCCTTCGTTTTCGCTAAAAAATCGCCCGAATTTAAAATCTTAAAAATTAAACGATCGCCTTCTTCGCCATATTTTCCCATTAAGGTTTCAGAGTTTTCAAACGATGGTGTTTCAATTGGTTGAAAACCGCTGCGTTCAAAATGCTTTTTTATAACAGAAATAATATATTGACGCTTGGCTACTTCAAGCGGAGAAAAATCGCGGGTTCCTTTAGGAATACTTGGTTTTTGTGCCATTTTTAATTTATTGTTTAAGAATCAGCTTTTTAAGATTTCGTCAGTTCGAGCTTGTCGAGAACTTCTCGATACATTTTTTTCCGATTCTCTCCAAAAAATCACTCGAAGTGACGCAGTTTAAAAGCAAATTTGTGTGAAAAATATGTTCTTAAAATTACATACCTACAAGGTCTAAAAGACGTTGCAGGACAATTTGTCTTTGCAAAGATAATAGTTTATAGTTTGAAAGTTGTAAAGTTTTAAAGTCAAAAACTGATTACTGATTACTGTTACCTAATTACTGTACACTTCATCATTCGGTCGTTTTGTATAAAATCTTTTTTTAGTTCGATGGTTTTAAAATATTCCGAAACCATTTCTTGCATTTCATTCCCTAAATATTGATTGATTTCAAAAAACAACAGTCCGTTTTCAGTTAAACTTTTCTGAGCTAATTGTGTGATTTTTCGGTAGAAAATCAACGGGTCGTTATCATCTACAAACAACGCCAAATGTGGTTCGTGCTGCAAAACGTTTTCGCTTATTTCTGCTTTTTCTAAATTTCGCACATAAGGCGGATTGGAAATAATAATATCGTACGAATCTAATTGTTTGGTCGATAAAATATTTTGTTCGATAAAAGTAACCGAAGCGTTTAGGTTTTCTGCATTTTGCTTGGCGATATTCAAAGCTTCGGTTGAAATATCCATCGCAAAAACTTCTGCCAACGGAAATTCCTTTTTAATTGTTATAGGAATACAGCCCGTTCCTGTGCCAATATCCAGCACACGCCAGTTTTTTTGCGGCTGTTTTTTCATTTCGTTTAAAACCCAATCTACCAATTCTTCGGTTTCTGGTCGCGGAATCAATGTTGCAGGCGAAACCTTAAAATCATATCCAAAAAAATTAGCCTGTTGCGTAATATATTGTATAGGTTCATTATCTTGTAAACGATTGAAAACTTCGTCTATTTCCTGCTGATTTTCAACTAAAACCGACTCATTTCCATTCAAAACAACATCGGCTTTACTGTAATTCAACACAAATTCCATTGCCATATAAAACAAATTTAAACGCTCTGTTTCATCATAAAAAGCAGGAAGTTGGTTTAGAAATCGTTTTTTATAATCGTTTACCGTCATCTTTTTTTAATTTTGTAAAAAATTCGCCATGCACACACACGAACAATTTATGTACCGCGCTTTGTTTATTGCACAGAAAGGTTTGCCCGCTGCCATGCCAAATCCGTCGGTTGGTGCGGTAATTGTTCACAAAGATACAATTATTGGCGAAGGTTCAACGAGTGCTTTTGGCGGATCGCATGCCGAAGTAAACGCAATAAATTCGGTAAAAAACAAAGAACTGCTAAAAGAAAGTACTATTTATGTTACACTGGAACCTTGCAGCCACTACGGAAAAACGCCGCCTTGTGCCGATTTAATCGTGAAAATGCAGATTCCGAATGTCGTGATTGGCTGTGTGGATTCTTATGCCGAAGTTGCTGGAAAAGGAATTGAGAAACTGAAAAATGCAGGTGTAAATGTGATTGTCGGAATTTTAGAGAAGGAATGTATCAACAGTAACAAACGATTTTTTACGTTTATCCAGAAAAAAAAACCTTATATTATTTTAAAATGGGCAGAATCGGCAGATGGATTTATTGCTCCGACAGAAAAAAATGATCAAAAACCCGTTTGGATTTCGAACAACTATTCCCGACAATTGACGCACAAATGGAGAAGTGAAGAAATGGGTATTTTGGTTGGAACAAAAACCGTTTTAGACGATAATCCTTCCCTAACAACTCGAGATTTTGTTGGAAAAAATCCGGTTAGAATTTATTTGGATGCGAATCATAAAATTGACACATCGTTTGCAATTACAAATTCAGAAAGTAAAACCATTTGTTTGTGTGCGGAATTTCCTCTGAATCCAATTGATCAAATCATTTATAAAAAGATTGATTTTAATGATTTACCTGCCGAAGTAAATAGAATTTGTGTGGAAGAAAATATTCAATCGATAATTATTGAAGGTGGATCACAAACTTTACAGCAGTTTATGGATACTGAATTGTGGGATGAAGCACGAGTTTTTAAAAGCGATGCAATTTTAAAAGAAGGTATAAAAGCGGTTGAACTAAAAAATGCTGTTCAGTTTTCCTCACAAAAAATTCAGAACAACATTTTAACGTATTATAAAAATCAAAAATAATGACTGATACTTACAAAACAATAGAAAAACCAAGCGATGAAGTGTTGTTTAAAGAAAAAAACAGCAAGTTTTTCGGCTATGCTTTTCCAGTTCAGTCAGAAAATGAAGTGAAAGAAATTTTAGATCAGATTAAAAAGCAACATTACACAGGTAGACATTGGTGTTATGCATATCAAATTGGTACAAAAACAAAAATTTATCGCGCTAATGACGACGGCGAACCTAACAACAGTGCGGGAATGCCTATTTACGGACAAATACAATCGTTTGATGTGACAAACGTTTTAGTAATTGTAGTTCGATATTTTGGCGGTGTAAAATTAGGCGTTGGCGGTTTGGTTACAGCTTACAGAACTACTGCGCAAATGGCTTTGGAAACGGTTGAAATTATAGAAAAAACAATAAACACGCACTATCTTATTCGGTTTGATTATAAAAACATGAATAAAGTAATGCGCGTTATTAAAGAAAAAAATCTGAATGTTGTAAATCAGGTTTTAGAATTAGATTGTTTGATTGAAATATCATGCAGACTAACTCAAAAAGAAGAAATCTTTAATACTTTCAATCATATTTTTGAAGTTTCTATTACAGAAAAAGAAGATTAATTTTTCCATTTACCACAGATGCACGGATTTATTAAGTTATATCAACAATAAAAATTTTAATCTAATAAATTGTGTGATTTGTCATCTGTGAATCTGTGGCAATTCAATTTTAATCATATTTAAAATTCAATAGTTGTTCTTCAACCAACATTCTAAATCCGTCGGATTCTAATTTAGTTCCATCGTTAATAAAATCCATCATGTGTAAAGCAAAATAAGGTGCTTTCACTTTTGGAAGCTTATAATTTTCATACAGAAAATCAGCAGAATAAACCTTTAAAAATCGTTCCATAACCTGTATTTCACGCTCTACCGAAAGAGCTTTTTTATTCATTTTTGCCTTTCCGGTAAGTTTGTTCACAAAACCATCTAACTTAATATTTCCTGTAGCAGAATAATTATCTTTATAGGTTATTTGATTATCTTTTTTTACAGCACGCTCTGCTTTAGTCAGGTTTGGCGCAGTTTCCAAGCCTAATTTACTGTTCATGTTGGTATATTCAATTTCCAATTCATCAAGAACAGTAGAATCGGTCAAAAGAACATCTAATTTTTTTCTATCTATTATCTTTTGCGTAACATCAATAGTTTCAACAAGCGTTTCATTTATATAGAACGATAATTTGTCGTTAACGTTTAACGAAATGGTCTTATAAATATTTTGACCTATTTCTACAACAGCATTATCATTATGTTTTACCGAAATTTTTAAATCGTTCGTAGGTTTATACACACGTGCTTTTAAAACAATTGGAGTTTGCGCCATTAAAAAACCCGAACAAAACAAAAATAGTATTAAAATAAACTTTTTCATAGTAGTAATTTTTTTTAGAATTTACGATTTTTTGTTTGTCCTTAAAAACGTTTTTTTTCTTTTAACACTATTTAGCCGTTAATTAATTTTTCAAGATAATCAGGTACCGAAATTGGTCTTTTAGTTTTCATGTCAACAAACACCAAAGTTGTATGCGCAGTTGTTAATAAGTCGCCCTTTTGGTTAACAATTTCATAGGTAAATTCTATCTTAACACCACCTAAATAATACATACGTGTAATTACTGTTAATTCATCGTCATAATACGCAGGTTTCTTGTAGTTCATACTTAAAGAAACAACAGGAAGCATTACACCGCTATTTTCGAGTTCTTTGTACGAAACCCCTTTGTTTCTAAGCCATTCCACGCGCCCCATCTCAAAATATTGGGCATAATTCCCATGGTACACCACACCCATTTGGTCGGTCTCTGCGTATCGCACACGTATGCTAATTTTATGTTCCTGCATAAAAAATAAGTTTCAAAAATTTTATAATTCAAATAAAAAAGTACTTACAATATTATTTCTAAAAATCAAATAGTAAAATCATTTTTTTTGATGATTTTTATTCACATATTTGTAAATGTAAACGTGTTTTATGTAACTCTCTAAAACACCATTATTAAACACTATTATCTCTAATAAAAATGCTTGATTATACACAAGAAACCGCAATATCTGTTTGGAATCGTTGTCTGCAATTCATAAAAGACAACATTGGCGATCAGGCGTTCAAAACTTGGTTTGAACCAATTGAGGCTATTGAGTTAACAGAAAACGCTTTGTATATTCAGGTTCCTAGTAAATTCTTCTACGAATGGCTAGAAGAGCATTATGTAAAGGTATTAAAATCTGCATTACAAAAGGAACTTGGTCCTAAAGCAAAGTTACTGTATAAAATTAAAATGGAAAATACTTCGGGAGCAAAACAGCCGTTTACCGAACAATTACCTAGTACCCAGAGAGAACCTGTTAAAACCCAGGAATTAGATGTTCCTGTACAAACAAAAAATCCCGAATTAAAAAACCCGTTTGTAATTCCCGGAATCAGAAATGTTAAGATAGAATCACAGTTAAATTCTAATTACAGTTTTGATAATTTCCTGGAAGGCGAATCGAACCGTTTGGCTCGTAGTGCCGGTATGGCAGTTGCCAACAAACCGGGCGGAACCGCTTTTAATCCGTTATTAATTTACGGTGGCGTTGGTTTGGGAAAAACGCATTTGGCACACGCTATTGGTGTGGAAATTAAAGATAAACATCCGGAGAAAACCGTATTATATATTTCGGCAGAAGTTTTTACACAGCAATATGTTGATTCTGTTAGAAAACAAACCCGTAACGATTTTATTTATTTCTATCAGTTGATCGATGTATTAATTGTTGATGATATTCAGTTTTTATCAGGAAAATCGGGTACGCAAGATGTATTCTTCCATATTTTCAACTATCTGCACCAGAACGGAAAACAGGTTATTTTAACTTCAGATAAAGCTCCGGTTGATATGCAGGATATTGAACAGCGTTTGTTATCTCGTTTTAAATGGGGACTTTCGGCTGAAATCATGCACCCTGATTTTGAAACCAGAGTAAATATCGTAAAGAATATTTTGTATCGCGATGGTGTTGAAATGTCTAACGATGTTATTGAATACGTTGCAAAGCACGTAAAAACTAACGTTCGCGAATTGGAAGGAGCTATTATTTCGTTAATTGCACAATCGTCTTTCAACAAAAAAGAAATTACGGTTGATTTAGCTAAAAACGTCATTGAAAAATTCGTAAAGAACATTCGTAAAGACATTTCTATAGATTACATTCAAAAAATAGTTTCTGATTATTTTGAGTTGGATATTGAAACGCTTTGCTCAAAATCGCGTAAACGAAACATTGTGCAAGCCCGCCAATTAGCTATGTTTTTCGCAAAGAAATATACCAAATCGTCGTTAGCAAATATTGGTTCACAAATTGGCGATCGCGATCACGCTACGGTTTTACACGCTTGCAAAACGGTTGACAATTTATTGGAAACCGACAAGGAGTTTAAAGCGCATTTCGAAGACATCAATAAAAAACTATCTATGTAATGGCAAAAATATTAATGGTTTGTTTGGGTAATATTTGCAGATCGCCGTTGGCAGAAGGCATTTTAAAATCTAAATTAAAATCTGAAGTGTTTTTTGTAGATTCTGCCGGAACCGGTGCTTGGCACGCTGGCGAATTACCCGATAAAAGATCTATTGCTGTTGCAAAAAAGTACGGTATTGATTTAACAACCCAACGCGCAAGACAGTTTTGTTTAGACGATTTTTCTGCTTTTGACTATATTTACGTAATGGACAAAACAAATTATGTAAGCGTTTGCAAATTAGCACCATCTTCTGAATATATTGATAAAGTTGAATTAATTCTGAATGAGAGCAATCCTGGGGAAAATTTAGAAGTTCCCGACCCATATTACGGTGGCGACAATGGTTTTAATAATGTTTACAATATGCTAAACGACGCTTGCGAAAAGATAAAAATAAAATTAGAAAACGCTTAAAGGCGTTTTTTTATATTTACAGATATGACAACATTAGGCACCTTATATTTAATTCCGGTAATGTTAGGAGACGAAACTCCTGCTCCAGATGTTTTACCTGCAAGTGTAATGCGCACGGTTTCGCTTATTAACGATTATGTTGTGGAAAACAGCAAAGTTGCCCGCAAGTTTATTAAAGCTATTGATCCAACTAAAGTTCAGGCTACTTTAAATTTGTTCGAATTGAATAAACATACCGATGCCAAAGAATTAAAAACGTTTATTCAACCTTTATTAGAAGGTAAAAACATGGGATTAATGAGTGATGCCGGTTGTCCTGGCGTTGCAGATCCGGGTGCGGTAATTGTAGCAATGGCGCACGAAAAAGGAATTAAAGTTATTCCTCTTACCGGTCCGTCATCTATTTTACTTTCTTTGATGGGATCTGGCATGAACGGACAATCGTTTACTTTTAACGGATACCTTCCTATTGATAAATCAGAAAAAAAGACCATGTTGAAGAATCTGGAAAAATGGTCTTTTGAACGCAATCAATCTCAGATTTTTATTGAAACACCATACAGAAACAATCAGCTGATAGACGAAATGGTTCAGGTGTTACAGCCAAATACGTTATTATGCGTTGCCTGCGATTTAACCTTACCTACCGAAATTATGCTGACAAAACCCGTAAGTTTCTGGAAAAAACATAAAATAGATTTACATAAACGTCCGTGTATCTTTATTATTCATAAAAAATAAGTTCATTTTTGTACTGCCTACAAAAAGATCGATACTATCTGTGGAAATTGTGGTGCAAATAATCTATTCCGTTTTGGCAACTTCAACAACTAAATTAGTTTCATCAAAAGTAAAAATTGTTTTTCCATCTTTTATTGAAACAGAGACTTTCATAATTAGTCTTTTAGATTTTTTGTCAGCCAAAGTAAGTTTATTGTCTTTAAAATTCCAAATAGCATCATTTGCCATCATTGTGAAATACCTAAAACCTTCTGTTGGATTTAAAGACGTTATTTTAATTGAATTATCTTGTTCTAAATGGAAGGTACTTTCGCTTAATCCGTTCATCATGTTACGGATATTATCATTTTCTACGGCTTTAGGACTAATAATCTCTTTTACCTTCCATTGTCCTACCATATTAATTTCTTGAGCATTTACAGCGTTGCAAATTAATGTTAGGAATATTAATGTAATAAGTTTTTTCATATTAATAAGTTTTACCAATCTTAGCTATTATTTCTCCAATAACCTTAATTAAAACACAAATTATTTACCTACTTTTATTCCATATAAAAATCCTAATCGCATTCGGATCAGCATCTTCTTAACAAAATTCCAGAAAAATGTGTGCTGTAAAAATATCGTACCTATAATAATCAGTAAAACCTTGTAAACAGGCAAAATTAAAATTAACGACAATGGCCAGTAAATCAACGGATGCATACTCTCTTTTGTGATACCGATCAATTCTAAAACCGGACGTGTAATATACGCCGATGTACTGCCAGTAATAGCAAACACCACTAAAATTACGATAAACTGAAAATTAGATGTAATTCCCCACTTTTGTTTTAACGAAGCCATATTTCATTTTTTGTCGATGCAAATTTACAAATAATTTAATCTAATCGTAAATTATTAACTTGCTGAAAATACAATAAATAGTGATACAACATGTAATTAACTTCGTATCCGTAATGGGTTTGCGAATTATAATCTATTCTGTATTCAATAACACTATTCATTTTACCGGCACGTGCATTCCATTCCTGAACCCATCTTCGGTTTTTATTCTCTAAAAAAGTAATAGAATAATGATCTTTTGGTTTTCTGTTTGTGCTAAACCAACGCTCAAAACCATTATCCATAATAATAACTTCATATTCCAAATCGGGGTTTGATAGTGTTACTTTTCCGTTTTCAATTTTAGTGGTTCCTTTATCAACAGCATCGGTTTTGGTCTGTGCAACACAACTCATAAAACTCAATCCTAAAATTCCTAAAAATAGATTCACTGTTTTCATTTTTTTATTCTTTAAGATAAATGTACATTTGTTATCTAACAAAAATCATACAAAAATGGTTACTACAGATCAAATAAAGGGTCTTATGGATCGCCTTGGTGCGTTAAGGAGGTATCTTTGACATCGATCAGAAATTAATTGAAATACAAAACGAAGAAGAAAAAACATTTGCTCCCGATTTTTGGAACAATGCCAAAGAAGCCGAAATTTTGGTTCGAAACATTCGTTCTAAAAAGAAATGGGTAGAAGGTTACCAAAGTGCGCAAAGCAATGCCGAAGAACTGCAGGTTTTAATGGAGTTTTTTGCTGAAGGAGACGCAACGGAAGAAGAAGTTCAAAACCAATATGACGCAACAGTAGAAATTGTTGAAGATTTAGAGTTTAGAAACATGCTTTCGGACGAAGGCGACAGTTTAAGCGCCGTTGTACAAATTACAGCCGGTGCCGGCGGAACAGAAAGTTGCGATTGGGCTGCCATGTTAATGCGTATGTATTTAATGTGGGGCGAAAAAAACGGCTACAAAATTAAAGAATTGAACTTTCAGGCGGGAGATGTTGCCGGAATAAAAACGGTTACTTTAGAGTTTGAAGGCGAATTTTCGTTCGGATATTTAAAAGGCGAAAACGGTGTGCATCGTTTGGTTCGAATTTCTCCGTTTGATAGCAATGCAAAACGTCATACCTCATTTGCGTCGGTATATGTTTATCCGTTGGCAGATGACACCATTGAGATTGAAATCAACCCGTCTGATATTTCGTGGGAAACCATGCGATCATCGGGTGCAGGTGGGCAAAACGTAAATAAAGTGGAAACTGCCGTGCGTTTACGCCACCACCCTACCGGAATTATCATTGAAAACTCTGAAACACGTTCACAGCTCGATAATAAAACCAAAGCCATGCAGTTGCTTAAATCGCAATTGTACGAAATTGAGTTAAAGAAACGTCAGGCTAAACGCGATGAAATTGAAGCCAACAAAATGAAAATTGAATGGGGATCGCAAATTAGAAATTATGTAATGCATCCTTACAAATTAGTAAAAGACGTTCGCACGCAATTTGAAACCAGCGATGTTGAAAGTGTAATGAACGGCGGTATTGATCCGTTTCTTAAGGCTTATTTAATGATGATGGGGCAGAAAGAAGAAAATTAGATCCAATAAAAAACTCCTAAATTTCTTTAGGAGTTTTTGTTTTTATTGAGCCTCTAGAGGGACTCGAACCCACGACCTGCTGATTACAAATCAGCTGCTCTAGCCAGCTGAGCTACAGAGGCAAAATAATATTGTAAATTCAGTAAAAAATCAAATTGAAAATTTTGAGCCTCTAGAGGGACTCGAACCCACGACCTGCTGATTACAAATCAGCTGCTCTAGCCAGCTGAGCTACAGAGGCAAAATAATAATTTTCAATTTGATTAAGAACTTGAGCCTCTGGAGGGACTCGAACCCACGACCTGCTGATTACAAATCAGCTGCTCTAGCCAGCTGAGCTACAGAGGCGACTCATTTACGGTTGCAAATATACAGCTGTTTTTTGATTCTGCAAGGGCTACCGTAACTTTTTTGTCAGTTTTTTTTGACTATAAATTGTTGATTTTTTCAACCAGCTGATTTGCAGTTCCTTCTAAATCTGTATAGATTGCTTTGAAGTGTGCTTTTTTATTTTCTGCCTTTTTATCGTTTACACGCTCAATTAAAGTATCAAATTGCTTAATTGCCTCATCAATAATTGCTTGCGACTCATCTGTTGGTTTTCCTGCTGTAGAAAGCTCCCAAATGTAAACTGCTTCAATTATATCTCCTAATACAAAATTGATATCTTTTTTTAAAGTTCTAACGTTTGCCATAATGTAATAATTATAATTTATTAATAAATACTTCTAATAAGGTTGCATTTCCGCTTAATGCAAATGAGGTTAATTGCGCGGGTATTAAAACTGTTTCGCCTTGTTTTATTTCAAAGCTTGTGTTGTTTACAATTAACTGTGCATTTCCTTCTGTGCAAATATACACCAAAAAACAATCACTGTTTTTAGATATTTTATAAGTAGATGCTAACGAAATAATATTTGTTGTAAAATAAGGGCAATCTACTAGTTTAACAGATTGATCTTCTTGTTTTACATATTCTATTTTGGGATCTTTTTTGTGGTAATCAATCGCGTCTAACGCTAAGTCTACGTGAAGTTCACGTTCGTTTCCGTTATCGTCTACCCTATCCCAATCGTACACGCGGTAGGTAATATCTGATGTCTGTTGAATTTCTGCCAGTAAAATTCCGCCACCAATTGCATGAATGGTTCCAGTTTCAATAAAAAACACGTCGCCTTTCTTCACATAATATTCCTGTAAAACGCTTGGTAAGGTTTTATTTTTTAAATGATCTAAATATTCTTCTGGAGAACTTTCGTTTTTGAATCCTAAAATAATGCGGGAATTTTCATCGGCTTGCATTACATACCACATTTCTGTTTTCCCGAATGAATTGTGTCGTTTTTTTGCCAATTCATCGTTAGGATGCAGTTGAATAGACAAATCTGTTTTTGCATCTAAAAACTTAAATAACAAAGGAAATTGCTTACCGTATTTCTGATAAACTTTTGATCCCAATATTTCGTTTGGATACAAATTAATCAATTCTGCTAACGATTTTTCTTTGTAAATACCGTTTGTTACAATGTTTACATCGGTATCAATCATAGAAATTTCCCAGCTTTCGCCAATATTATCTTTAGAAAGTTCTTTTCCTAACGACTGCAATTTGTTACCACCCCAAATTCGCTCTTTTAAAATAGGCTTAAAATGAATTGGATAACTTTTAAAAGCGGTAGTATTTGACTGATTATTTATATGTTCTTTAATAGGATTCAATTTTAAATGCGTTCACTTAAATTAAGTTGGCAAGGTACAAATTTTATTAAAATGATTTTTCTAAAATTATCATAAACCACCATACTTAACGAAATTTCTTGGCGTTTCGTACAAAGTAATATCCAGATCTAATTTTAACGGAAGACGTTTACGTAGTTTGTTCCAAATTACATACGCAATATGTTCTGCAGTTGGGTTAAGTTCTTTAAATTCGGGCACATCTAAATTTAAATTTTTATGATCAAAAGGCACTTCTACTTCCTCGTAAATTATATCGCTTAAATCTTTTATATCAATTACATAACCTGTTTCTGGATTTACCGTTCCAGTAACTTCTACAATTAATTCGTAGTTATGACCGTGAAAATTTGGGTTGTTGCATTTACCAAAAATCTTTTGGTTTTTTTCATCAGACCAATCTTTTCGATATAAGCGATGTGCGGCATTAAAATGTGCTTTTCTACAAACAGTAACTCTCATAAACTAAATTTTCTGTGCTTCTAGATGATGATAAAACTTATCGAAAATAATTTTAAACCATTCGGTATATACTTCGGGTTGTTTCTGCATATCGGTTTTTATGGCTTCAATACTCATCCATTTCCAGCTTTCAACTTCTTCTTTGTTTATTGCAGGATCATCGTTAAAATAACCAACCATAACATGATCAAATTCATGTTCTGTTAAACCATTATCAAACGGAGCTTTATAAATAAACGAAAACAGTTC
>Ga0233380_1000169_pt1 | contig 36875 bp, 29 predicted proteins | sample ElkDunMinimDraft_9_FD_191541 | JGI IMG/M metagenome (GOLD analysis project Ga0233380, IMG submission 191541) | Fecal eukaryotic communites from dung pellets of Tule Elk in California, USA - Elk Dung F36 | ecosystem: Host-associated > Mammals > Digestive system > Large intestine > Fecal | place... | reverse complement strand
AATCTTATTTGCAGCTTCACATTCAGTAAATTTTTTCTGATTTAAAATTCTGTTCAATCCATCTAAAACCCAATTAAAAACCCCTGAAAGTTCGTTTTGTATTATTTTATTTGATAGTTGTGTATCTCTTTCTTCTTCAGGTATAGTTACATCAAAAGGAATAATTAAAAAACGTCTGAAATAAGCGGTTGTATGCTCTACGTCTTTAGGTAATTCATTACAGTTAAAAATAAGCTTTGCGTATTCTCGTATCTCAATTGGTTCACAATAGATGGTTCTTGAACCTACGGGTTCGCCTGAAACTAACTGTTTAAAGATTGAACTTTCAAGTTTACCGTTTATTTCACTTGCATAATTGACTAACTTATTTGCAATTTTTGCCCTATAATATCCACTTTCATCTGTTAGATTTTGTAATGAATAACTGCTTATATTTTCAATTCCTAATAAAGCGTTTACAACTTCATAAAATACACTTTTACCATTTGCACCCGATCCAAATAAAATTAGAGCCTTTTCAAGTTTTAAGTTTTCGTTGCCATTCTTAATAAAAACGTAACCCAAATACTCTGCTAATACTTGCTGACAATTAAAATCAGGTAAAACCTTGTTTAGATACGCTTCAAATATTGGTGCTTTTGCTTCAGGATTATATTCAAAAGGTAATTGATACTTTAAAAAATCAGTTCGATTGAAGCTGTTTAATTGCGTATATTTAGGCGTGATTTCAAACGTACCGTTTTGTAAGTTTATTAATATTGAATTTTTTGAATTGTTAGGCGTTTCCAAAAATCCCGTTGCTAAAAATTGCTTTAAAAGCTTTTCTCTAAATGGATAGTGTTTAGCTGTAAATTCATAAACGCCCATTGATTCGGCTGCATTACCTAAAAACAATTGAAAAGCATCTTTTCCAACTTCAGACCAATAACAACCATTGTACAAATAAACCGAATTGTTTTGCTTACAAATACCCCAATCGTTGGTTTCTGCTTTTTTTATAATATGTTCTATTGATAAGATTAAATAGTGCTTTTCTGTTAGCTTTAATCTATCTATTTGCCTAATTATTTCTTTGGCTTCATTACTGCCTATTTCAACATTTTTAAGTTTATTTCTTAACTCTTTAATTTGTGGAAACGCTAATGCTTCAAAATCTATTGTTTCAATTTGTTCACATAAAAAATTTAAAATTTCGGTATGTTTAACTGCATTTGTTTCTGTTAATTGCTCTAAATGGTTTAGTATTACTTTTGCTTCTAAACTATTGAATGTTGGTTTAATATTATTTTCCATTACTTAAAACATTTTTAATTGATTAGTATTCGATTTAGTTAATTCTGCAAACATCTTTTCGTTTGTTGACAATAAATGTGATTTACAGTTTGAATATGGGCATTTTACTTCATCAACAGATTGAACTAAAAGACCTTGCTCTTCAAATTTATCTTTGTATCTACAAGCATTGGGTTGATGAATATCAAAAGCTTCACAAACTGTCCTACTTGTTGTAGTAACACATCTTAAAACTTTGTAGAAAAGTGCTTGTTCGGAATACTTATTTTTAAGTTCTGAAAAGGTTAAACCCGTTTCTTTTTCAACAGCTTTACGAATTTCTTTAATTAAAATTTTCGTATCTTTATACTGTCTTTTATGTAGGGCTGTTCTTGATTTATTTGTCATAGTTCAGCCCTTTTTTATTTTTAGACAAATACAAAGTTGCTATAGCTTCAGCTTCAGCAAAAGTGTTTCTTTTACCTTGTTTAAGGTATTCGGTAAGTTCAACGGTAGAAAAGTATAAACGGTTGCCTTGCTTGAAGTGTGGGACTTCGTTTTTACTTACTTTGCAATAAAGTGTTGCCTTTGTAAGGTTTAAAACTTTAGCAGCTTCCTGAATGTTTAAAAAACGCTCAGGATTTACTGCCTTATCATTTACTTGTTTATTAAGTAAAAGACTTTTTAATTCGCCTATCTCATTGCATAGACTCATTACCAATTGTGGTAGATTTTCGAAAGAAATAATTTTATTTTCCATAATGTGATGCTTTTTGTTTTGAAAGCATAGCAATATTATGGAGGGCATTTAGGGGCAAAACATTAGAATGCCCCTATCTTAATTCTTTATAATATCTTTCTACTTCTTCAATATATTCATTTGCTTTATATCGTCCTTTTGTATCAGGTTTAACTAGTGAGTTTCTTAATTTTTTTACATTAGTTTCGTCTTTAGCATTTGCATTAAAAATGCGTGTAACAATTAAATTTATTTCTTTCTGAGTATTATGAATATTTTCTAAATATTTAAAAAAACCTAAATAATCTAACATAGCTATTGAAAAAGCTAAATCACTGCTTTTTAATTTTTCAATTAACTTAATTTTTAAATGTGGTTTTAATATATTAACCTTACCAAGTTCATAGAAACCACTTTTATAAATAGAATCTTCAAACCGTTCTTTTAATTCTTTAGGAACTGTTAATTTTGCTTGATATAATTGTTCTTTCCAATAGCTTAATTGTTTATTAATTTCGGTTTCTTTTAATTTAATAAAATTTCTCTCCCTTTCACTTTGTTTATTATAAGTAAAAAACATACTTAATGTATTAATGGCTTCTTCAATTTTATTAATTTTTTGAATACCTGATAAATAAAAAACTTCTTCTTTATAATATTCAAAAGCTCTAAGACAATTATTTATACTCATTATTAAATTTGTAGGACTAGAATAATATAATTTATTTTTTAAATGATTCGTATAATTTGGATATAACTGTTCGTAAGTTTCAGGGTCTTCAACTAAACATAACAAAAAATCATCTAAATTTTCCTTAACTTCTTTAAATTCTTTCCTAAATTTTTCATAATCAACAAAATAAATATCTTCTTGTTCGTCTTCTTCTTTATCTATCATAACTCTGTTATATTCTTGTATAATTACATATCTAATTGAATATTATTTGCTGCTTTACGTTTGGCTTCATCTACAATTTTTGCATAGACCTGGGTTGTTTTTAAATCCTTGTGTCCTAGCATTTTAGATACTGTATAAATATCTGTACCGTTAAAAAGTTGTAAAGTTGCAAATGTGTGTCTGAAACAATGAAAAGTAATTGGTTTTGTTATACCTGAAGCACCAATCCATTGAAACAAATGTTTGTTGTGATACGCTGAATATTTTAAACCGTTGAAAACTTTTTGTTCTTGATTCATTTCTTTAGGATTCTCACTTCCTTTTGTCAATTGGTAGGCTTGTTCTGATATAGGTAAATTTTCAACGCCTTTAGTTTTCTTTTGATTGAATTTTAAAAAATATCCTTGCCCCTGAACAAATTCAATTTCACGCCAAATTAATTTTTGAATATCTGAAAACCTTAAACCCGTTAAAGCTGAAAACAAAGCAGCACGCTTTAATAAATCATCATTACAGGGCGTTTTTACAAGTAGATTAAGTTCTTGTAGTGTTAAGTATTCCTTTCTTGTTTCTTGCTCTTTAATCGCTTCTATTTTAGCGTTTAAATCAGTTTGCAGAATATCATCTTTAAAAGCTTGTTTCAATGTAGCTTTTACCTTGTTAAAATAAGAAACAGCAGTATTTACTGATAAGGTTGCCTTTTCACTTTTCGTACTTTTGGTTGTAAGTAGATAATCTTTAAAATCATTAAAGAAAACGGTATTTAAATCACGAAACTTGATACTTCCTTTTGTAAAATCGTATAAATATTTATAAGCTGATTGCCAATTACTATAATTGCTGTTTTCACGCTTATCTGCTAATTTTTTGAAGTATTCAACAAAACACAATTCACCTTTCTTTTTATTGTCAAGGATTTTTTGTTCGTGTTCTGAATATACTTCAGGCTTATCAAAGTAATTTTGCCTTTGTACTCTTATACTTTCAGCAACTTTAATAGTTTCTGAATTGTGTCGTTTTTCAATTGGGTTTTTGGGTTTATTAAAAGTATAAAGCCCTAAAAATTCTCTACGAGTTTTTTTACCCGTTTCGGAATTTAAAACAGCTGGATAGAAGTCAAGATAAAAACTTTTTCTTTCTTTAGTTATATCTTTTTGTCTAAGTGTTACTTTAATACTCATTGTCTTTTATGTTAAAGTGAAAATAGTGAAAAAAATGAAGCAAAAAAAACATCTTTTTTTTTAAAGGAATGCTTTATTTATTAATTCTTTAGATACATAAACAAATTTTCCTTTTCTTATTTTCGCTATATTATTACGCTTTATTGTTCTTCTTAAAGTAGCTTCAGCAACCTTATATTTACTTATTACTTCACCAATTGTATAATAATCGTCAATATCAAACGGTTTATTTTTTTGAATTGGTTGAGGTTGCCTTATTTCTTTACGCTCAAAAACAAATAGTTTATCAATATCGGTACGCTTTATTCTTGTTAACCGTTTATTAAGGTTTAAAGAATGAATTGTACTGTTTTCAATTAGTCGGTAAATAGTGCGAGTAGAACAGTTTAAAAGCAATGCAAGTTCTTTAACGCTTAAAAAATCTTTTGTTTTTATAACCTCAACGGGCTGTTGTTTGATATTTAAAGTTTCCTTGTTAGATTTTTCAATCTTTTGTTCTTTGGCTCTTTTCTTATAAGAAGCACTTGCACATTTATGCGAACAGTATTTTGTAACAGTTGTTTTTGCAATAAAATCTTTATTACAGAAATTACAAACCCGATTTATTTTGATATTACTACTCATTAAATAACATTAAATGTACTTAGGGTTAAATAAGTGTATTTAAGTGCCATAATTTCAGCCATACCCGTCACTTATTTTGTACCTCAAAATCAAAGGTACAAAAAAGGTACAAATAAAATCAAAACAGATACAAATAAATACAACTAAATCAAATGTATAAAAATAAAAAAAGCCTTGAAAATCAAGACTTTTAGCTGTTTATTATAATTTGTTATAATTTCGTTTTGTGTAGGTTACTTTCCGATACAAAAATTCGCAAATATATTACCCAATAGCTCATCGTTTGTAACTTGTCCGGTGATTTCACCGAAAAAGAAAAGTGCCTGACGTATATCTATCGCCATTAAATCGGCTGGTATGTTGGTGTCTAAACCGTATTGTACTTTTTGAATTTCCTCTAAAGCTTTGATTAACGAATCGTAATGGCGGGTGTTGGTAATTATGGTTTCGTTATTGCGTAGTGCTCCCGTATTTACCAATCCTAATAATTGCCCTTTTAATTCTTCAATTCCAACTTTTTGTTTGGCAGAAATCAGGATTAGATTTGAGATATTAGATGTTAGATTTGAGATTTCTGTTTCTGATAACAAATCCATTTTATTCATAATTACCAACAAGGCTTTTAAAGGATATTTGTTTTTGATTTCTTCGATTTCTCGTTTTAATCCTTCTAAATCTTTCGCACGAGAATTTTCAACTAAAAACAAAACCAATTGTGCTTGTTCTATCTTTTCAAACGTTTTTTGAATTCCGATGCTTTCTACCACATCTTTTGTTTCACGAATTCCAGCGGTATCAATAAAACGGAAACCTATTCCATCAATCACCAACTCATCTTCAATAGTGTCACGAGTGGTTCCAGCAATAGCAGAAACAATAGCGCGTTCTTCGTTCAATAGCGCGTTCAGTAGGGTAGACTTGCCCACATTGGGTTCGCCTACAATAGCTACAGGAATTCCGTTTTTAATCACATTTCCAACGGCAAATGAATCAATCAATCGTTTTAAAACAAATTGAATACGGCTTACTAAATCTCTAAAAGCCGTTCTGTCGGCAAACTCAACATCTTCTTCCGAAAAATCTAATTCTAATTCGATAAGTGAAGCAAAATTCAATAGTTCTTCGCGCAATTTCGAAATTTCGATGCTAAATCCACCTCGCATTTGTTGCATGGCAATTTGGTGCGATGCTTCATTGTCTGATGCAATTAAATCGGCAACGGCTTCGGCTTGTGACAAATCCATTTTTCCGTTTAAAAACGAGCGCATGGTAAACTCACCGGCAGTTGCCATTCTGCAGCCTTTTCTTAATAATAATTGTATAATTTGCTGTTGAATAAAAGCTGATCCATGACATGAAATTTCTACAGTCGGCTCTCCGGTATAAGAATTTGTTCCTTTAAACAAAGAAACCAGCACTTGATCTATGATTTTATCGCCGTCTTTAATATATCCCAAATGAAGTGTATGTGTTTTTTGCTTGCGTAAATCTTTGTTTTTAATCGATTCAAAAACATTGGCAACAACATCAATAGCATCGGGACCCGATACGCGAACAATAGCAACGGCTCCGGCACCCGAAGGTGTTGCTAAAGCCACAATGGTATCGTTTAAAATCATAATAATTAAATTTTGATAACAAAGTTACGGCAACTTTATAAAATGCGCTAATTTTTAAAAGTAGATATCTGTTTAAAAAAAGCGTAATTATTTTTTAAGATGTTAATTTTTTCGTAATTTAATAGCAACAAACCAACAGCTTTAATTATGAAGAAGATTTTATTCCCAACCGATTTTTCTGAAACTGCAAACAATGCCTTTGTGTATGCTTTAAAATTAGCTAAAAGTATCAATGCCGAAATATATGTTTTAAACACGTACGAAATGCCGGTTATTTCAACCACATCTGCCGGACAGCCAGAGCTAATACAAAACGTATATAATTCTATTGAACTGAATAATTTTGATAATTATAAAAAACAAGTTCCCAAATTAAGGAATATTGCAAGTGATATTGATTGTGCGGATATTAACCTGACTTTTATTTTTGAAGAAGGAATAATGCTTTCGATCCTTAAAAAAATAATCAGCGAAGAGCATATTGATTTTATTGTAATGGGAACCAACGGAAATTCAGGTTTTGAAAAGAAATTATTAGGATCGAACACCGTTTATGTAATGGAAAATATCAGTATTCCTATATTAAGCGTTCCGCGCAAAGCAGAATTTAAGCGTTTGAATAATTTTGGATTTGCAACCATGCTTCGCGATAGTGATAAACCAGGATTGCATCAGATTATAAAAATTGCACAAGCATTAAATGCCGATGTCAAGGTTTTACATGTGTTGCGCAAAGAAAACACAGAGGCAATGAATACTTTAGATACCTGGAAGGCAGAATTTAACGACAGCAATGTAACGTTTCATACCGTTTTAAATGAAAAATTAGATGAAAGTGTATTCTTTTTTATAGACGATCAATTAATTGATGTAATGTGTATTGTTAAACGCCAATTAAACTTTTTTGAAAAATTATTTACAACCAGTTTAAGTAAGCAATTATCTTATCATGCCGATGTTCCCGTATTGGTATTAAAAGAACAAAAAAGCAAGTAACACTTGCTTTTTTATGTTTATCGGTCTCTTAAAATTAAATAAATTACCAAAGGCGCACCTAAAATTGACGTTACTGCGTTTATTGGCAAGATAAATTGTTCACCTGGCAGCTGACAAATAATATCGCACGTTACTAAAATTAACGCGCCTATAATTATGTTGCCTGTAAACAAATGAAAATGATTGGTGGTTTTATAAATAATACGGGTAATATGCGGAACTGCCAAACCAATAAATGCAATTGGTCCCACGAAGGCCGTGCAAACCGCAACCAACATACAAGTTACCAATATAATTAAAAATTTAGTTTTTTTAATGTTTAATCCCATACTTCTGGCATAACCTTCGCCCATTAACAACGTGTTTAAAGATTTGTTAAGTAAGAAAGAACCTGCCAATGTTGCGCATAAAATGGGTACTATAAATGAAATTTGCTGCCAAGAAATATTACCCAAACTACCTAAATTCCAAAAAGTGAATTTTTTTAATTCTTCGGCTGTCGAAAAATAAGCTAAAACATTAACAAATGCACTTGTAAAACTACTAAACATCAATCCAACAATAAGTAAAGTGGCTATTTGTTTTATTTTGTGCGATATGCCTAAAACAATAAACATTACCAAAGTGCTTCCTAACAAAGCAAACAATACAATAGCAATATTACCTGTAAGATAGTTTTGAAAGGTTGCTGAAAACAAACTTTTACCTAATATACAAATGGCAACACCTAAACTAGCACCCGAACTAACGCCTAAAATATAAGGTTCTGCCATTGGATTTTGAAACAAGGTCTGCATCATCATTCCTGCAATAGAAAGTGACATGCCCACCACGCATGCCATTACCAATTTTGGTAATCGATACTCTAAAACAATATATTCCCAGCTTGCTTTTCCTGAAAAATTTCCACTTAAAATTTCCAAAACATCGCTTACAGGAATTCGTATCGATCCAATTACAAGGTTTAAAACCGCCGCAACTACAAGCAATACAAGAAAAAGTAAATGATATTTGGAATATTTTACAGACATTATTTTAAAGCTTCAATAAAAGTTGGTTTATAATTTTTAAGCACGTTAGGATGCAATATAGAAATTAAATCTTTTAATACCAGATCAGGTCTATTAGGAGCATCTTCATAAAAAATAACTCCGCCTGTTGGTCCTTTTTTTGTAGAATAGGAATAGATTTTTTTGTTTTGATACGCTGCAAATTTAGCGTAATGTTTGTTGGCTGCCAGCATTTGATCAAAGGTTGTAAATTCGCCTGGACCAATCCAAATGTCGCCGTTCATTGCTTTATCAAAAACGGCTTCAAATGATAAAGAAAGGCTTCCGGTACCTTGCGTATCAGCCCAAAGATAATTTCCGCCGGCATCTTTTATAAAGGCAGCCATCCAGCTTTCACCCTGCGGAACGTACCAAACATCCTGAAAAATAGCGCCACTTAAAACCGTAGGTTTGTATTGAATGTTTTCTACTAATTTTTTTACGTTGTTGTATTCTGTAGCAATGTTGTTAAAATATTCGTTGGCTTCTTGCTGTTTATCAAATAAAACGCCGAAAAACTTTACCCATTCTGCTTTTCCCAAAGGTGATGTTTCAACCCAATCGGCATTGTATAAAACGGGAATTCCGGCTTTTTCGAACTGATTGAATTTTGCCGTTTCACTGTCCATACTCAACCCAACGATTAATTGCGGTTGCAGATCGACCGTTTTTTCGAAATTCAAACTGTGTTTATCAGACAATTCTTTTACTTTTCCGGCATCGATTTTTTTTCTTACATCGGCAGATGAAATATAATTTAAATTAGGAAAACCAACCAGTTTATCGGTTTCATTTAAAGCAACAATCGATGAAATATGTGTGGTTGATGTTGCTACCAGATTTTTAACCGGTGTTTGTATAAAAGTGTATTTTGCCAAACTGTCGGGCAGGTTTTTGTTAGATTTTGCACAAACGTACGTAAACGTTTTGGTTGCATTTGGCCAGGGTTTGGTAACATTTATTATGGTGAAATCGGTGTAGTTGTGTATTTCTAATCCGTTTGCAAATTCAATGCTGTTTTCAACTTTTTCCGTTGTGGTTTCGGGAGCTTTTTTACAACTTACAAAAGCTATAAAAACTGTTAGCAATACGTATTTTGATAAATTCATTTTTGCACTTTTAGTTGCGCAAAGATAGTTTAACAAAAAGTATTTTTGAAGTTTCTGTTGAATTATTGCCGGTTTTAGGTAGGTTTCGTGCCACGCTGAATTAGATTTGCTTTGCTACTGACCCGATTTGTATTTTGTAGCACCAGATTTGTGTTGCTACTGACCCGATTTGCATTTTGTAGCACCAGATTTGTGTTGCTACCAATCAGATTTGTGTTTTGTAGTACTCGATTTGTATTGCTACCGACCAGATTTGTATTTTGTAGTCCCCGATTTGTATTAGTTGTTCTATTTTTAGCTGTAAAGTCGGGAGACTTTGCGTAGCACGTTACAGCAAACAAGATTTTGAAAACCTTTTAATTGCGCTATCAGGTGTTAAGGGAAAGTTTTTAATGTAGTAATCCAAGTGATATTTTAAGCGATTACAGCAAACAAAATGGCTGGTTTACTAAAATAGTATTGAGCAAAAGATAAGCGTTGCTAATGGCACAGGAAAACCAGCCAAAAAGAAGATTGAAGTACTTACAACTAATTATGATTTAAGCAATCCTGATGAAAGTTTGACGTTGTTTGGATAACAAAAAGAAGCGTTCTTTCTAAAAATTTAGAGCGACGATTTTATTCGTAAATTTGGGTATTAATCAATTAAAGAAAATATGGATATTTTAGAGAAAATTTTTGTGAACAAACCTGAAGTCAAACATCAGTATGACTATCTACAGCCATTTTATAAAAATGGTTTTCGTAAAAGTGAGAAAGATATGAATCAGATAAACAGAGTTTCTTTTGTTAGCGAGATAAGGTTTGGATACTATTTACACAACAGACTTGAAAATTTACGTTACGATCCAATAATTTTGGGTAAAACACCGGATTGGGTGTCTGAGGTAAATTCAGAAAAAATATTGTTTGAAGTTAAGCAACTGAATCCTAATGAGGAAATCTTTAATGAAAGGATAAGGTTGGTTAAAGAAGATAAATATAACGAGTTTGAGCAATTAAAAAAAAGCTACAGCATCCGTGATATATTTCCATATTTGCCTAAAATAATGCAAAAAGAATACTTTTACCGTGATCTAATAGTAGAGGAGCAATTTAAGTTAGTAATATGTATAAACTTTAGCAATTTAAAATATGAATTTTTTACTGACAAAGATTTAATAGATTACTTGGATTTAAAAAATAATTATGAGTACTTTCTTCAGGCTGTTAATTATTTAGATCAAAATAGTTTCGAGAATTTTTGTAATAATGTAGCAGGCTTTTTAATCATTCCATGCTTTGGCTCAGACATTTTTTTTATTGAGAACGAAATAAGTTTACATAAACTATCCCCAGCTACAGTAAAATTATTAAAAAAACAGATTTAATTTACAGTATTATTTACCTTCCACCCAACCCGGTAGCGGTTGTTATTATGAAAGAACTCATGAGGCATAAGGTTTATACGCTTAAAGATGCGTTCCATTCTAACTTTAGATATGTTTTTAAAGTCAGACCATATTGCAACTGCGTAATGAAAAAAAACACGTGCTTATAAATTTTATTTAACTCAATTGGTATTCCTTTTGCCATGTTATTATTGCACACTCATTACTTGAATTTATCCACTCGCAAAAGCTAATTGCTGCCTTATAATTGCTATAACTTATGTGCAATCATTTAAATGTAAATACCTCTTTAAAGATTGTTTAAAGAGGATTTAAAACGATATAGTTTCAGTAAAATTTTGGATATTTGAAATCGGAATTTCGGTTAAATGAACTTCGGGATTATACAATTTTCTTTGAAAAAGAATTCATTGTAATTAGAGAGAAAATAAGACAAAAAAGCATTTTCATATTGGTTATGTTCATACTTTAAATATAATTTAAAAAGCAGATAGTGTTTGTAGAATTTGTCTTACAAAACTTTAATTTGAATAATTAATAAAAAAGATTACTTTTGCCGTGTATTAGGTTGCAATTTTATGCATTAATAGGGAAATAGGTGCGATTTTATCAAATCCTATGCTGTTCCCGCAACTGTAAGCTTTGTTTCGGTAAGAAACACTTGTTTTAACTACGCCACTGAATTTTTTTGGGAAGGCAAAACAAGATGCAAGCCAGGAGACCTGCCTAGTGAATATTAATTTAGTTGCCTTCGGGAAGAAAGGTTAAACAAATGAGCAAAAAAATATTTCATTCGGTAGTATTGTGTTTTCTTGGTTTGGTTGTGTTTGCGCAACCACAACAGCCTATTGAGTTAGAGGAACTTATTATTGAGCAAAACAAAATATCCAATCGGTCTAAATCTCAGCACACATTAATACTTAACGATTCTTTAATTGATAACGCGTTAGGTACTTTTACCGATTTTCTTCAAAAAAACACCACTATTTACTTTAAAGAAAATGGTTACGGTATGGTTAGTTCGCCTGCTTTTAGGGGAACAACAGCGCAACAGACAAGTGTTTTATGGAACGGAATTAAAACGAACTCTGCCTTATTAGGTCAAACAGATTTTAATTCAACATCATATAAAAGTTACGATAACATTGTTGTAAAACCGGGTGGCGGAAGCGTTTTGTACGGCAGTAGCGCTATTGGAGGAACAATTCATTTAAACAATCAATTGCAGTTTAATAAAGCAACCGAAAATGAAATTCAGTTAAATTACGGCAGTTTTAATACACAGGGTATTCATTATAAAATTTCGACCGGATTTGAAAAATTTGCGGTTAATGCGCATTTTGGCTACAATAAAAGCGATAATGATTATGAATGGATCGGAAAAAATCGTAAAAACATAAACGGACAATTTTACAATACCGATTTTGGTGTGGAACTTGCCTATAAGATCAATTCAAAAAATACCGTTGAGTTTTATTCGTCTAACTATAATGATGACCGTCATTTTGCATTGTTAACACCTTATCAAACAAAAACTAAATATCAGAATAATTACAATAGAAACTTATTAAAATGGTACTATAAAACCAACCGATTTTTAAATACGTTATATGCAGCCAATATTAAAGAAGCATATACTTATTTTGATCAGTTACCTACAGATAGTAAATCGGGCGGGAAAGCAAATACGTTGTATTTTAAGAACGAGAGTTTTTATAATGTATTGCAAAATTTTAAATTGTCGGGCTTTTTAGAATATCAAAAAACAGCAGGCGAAGGATATAATTCTGGATTGCCCTTTTCTACACAAGAAATTTTTGCCGTAAGTGTTTTAGGAAATTATGATTTTACCAAGCGTTTTGGAATAGAAGTGGGTGCAAAAAATGAACTAGCAAAAGATTACGAAAATCCGTTTTTATTTTCGGCAGGATTGTATTATAATACCGACTTGTATCAACTAAAAATAAATTCATCTAAAAATTACCGCATCCCAACTTTTAACGATTTGTACTGGCAACCAGGCGGAAAATTAAACTTAAAACCCGAAAGTAGTTATCAGTTCGATATAAATCACAATTTTAAATATAAAGCGGTAACTTTAAATATATCAACTTATTACACATCAATTACCGATATGATTCGTTGGATTCCTACCGAAACCGGTTTTTGGGAAGCAAACAATGTTGATGCAGTTACTATTTACGGCGCCGACATGTTTTTGAATCTGAAAAAACAGTGGAATAATCATTCTGTTCAGTTTAATTCTAATTACGGCTATACCAAATCAATCGATAAAAAAACTAAAAAACAGCTTACCTATACACCATTGCATAAGTTTAATGTACAATTGTTTTACGGTTTTAAAAATTTCAGTATTGCGCCATCTTTCTTATATGTCGATGAAATATTTACAACAGCATCTAATGACAATGCAAGTACCTTAGCGGGTTACGGAATTATTGATGTTGATATTCAACAGAAAATCAATATTAAAAACAATCCGTTTATCATCAACCTAAAAATAAAAAATGCCGCAAATACGGTTTACACAAATATGCCAGAACGCATTATGCCGGGCAGAAATTATCACATACAAATAATTAAAAAGTTTTAAAATGAAAAAAATTTTAGCTCCAATGTTTGCTATCGCACTTTTGTATAGCTGTAGTAATTCTGATGACAACGCAATTCCTGTAAATCCTGACGAGAAATATGTAGACGGTATTTTTGTATCGCATGAAGGTAACTTTACAAAAGCAAACGCCTCTGTTTCACATATACACGGAAATATAAGTGCTATTACAAACGATATTTTTAGAACATCGAACGGTCGTACATTAGGCGATGTAGCGCAGTCTATGGTTGTTACAGATAAGTATGTTTTCATTGTTGTTAATAATTCAAATACTATTGAAGTTGTAAATAAAAAGACCTTCAAATCGGTTTACACCATTAGTCAAGGCTTAAGTTCGCCACGTTTTGCGGTTGTTAAGAACAATAAATTGTATGTAACCAGTTTAAATAAAGCATCGGTGAATGTTTATAATGCTGAAAATTTTGCTTTTGTTAAGGATATTCCATTAAACAATACGGCAGAAAAAATTGTGGCTGCTGGCGAATACATTTATGCTGCAAACGAATTTTACAGTGGTGGTACAGCTATTGAAGTAATTAATCCTGCAAACGATACCAATACGGTTGATATTGCTTTTGATAAAGCGATTAATGGAATTTCTACTAACGGACAATTTGTGTATGCTTTAAGCGCAAATGATACAACTACAAGTATTTCTGTTGTGAGTGGAACCAGTATTTCATCAACTAAATTACTAGATCAGCCCATTGTTAGAAATATTGTTGCAGAAGGATCTAATATCTATTATACAGCTGGAACAGGAGTTTATAAAATGAATAATTCATTAACATCGGCAAGTACAAAGCTGTTTGATGCAGCTACAGGAGAAGAATTTTCTATGTTTTACGGGTTTAATGTGATTAATGGAACAATCTTTACTTCGGATGCAAATGGTTTTACCGATAATTCTAAAATTGTTATTTACAAAGAAGACGGTACTGTTATTAAAGAATTTACAGGCAGTATAGGAACCAACGGTTTTTATAAGTTTTAATAAAATATTTTGATATTGGGTGGTGAATACCTCTAAAGTTTTACAGCTTTAGGGGTATTTTTTTATATAGATTTTACAATACGTTCATACAAATCTAACAACTCATTTGCAGCTGCAAACGGCGATTTTTCGTTGTTTTGCACCGCTTTTTCTTCTTGTGATAAAGCTTCGGCTATGACATTGTTTTGATAAAAATTCAACAACAATTGTTCATTAATAGTTTCTTTAAGCCAATACGCATTTTGATTATTACGGTTGGTTTCAAAATAGCCGTTTTCTTTTGTCAATGAAAAATAATTTTCTAATAGTTGCCACACTTCGGCAATTCCGGTACGGTAATAGGCACTTGCAAGCAGCACTCTGGGTTTCCATTGCGATTCTTTCATAGGAAAAAGTTGTAAACCGCGATTGGCATCTAACTTAGCATTTCGAGCCCGATCCATATTATCGCCATCAGCCTTGTTAATTACTATGGCATCAGCCATTTCCATAATTCCTCGTTTTATTCCTTGTAACTCATCACCTGCACCAGCTAAATTTAATAGCAAAAAGAAATCGGTCATACTGTGAACGGCAGTTTCGCTTTGCCCCACACCAACCGTTTCAATTAAAATAGTATCAAATCCACAAGCTTCGCACAAAATAATACTTTCACGGGTTTTTCTTGAAACACCGCCCAAACTTTCACCCGATGCCGACGGACGAATAAACGCATTTTCATTTTTTACCAGATCTTCCATACGTGTTTTGTCTCCCAAAATACTTCCTCTACTAATGGAACTACTGGGATCAATCGCCAAAACCGCTACTTTTTTTCCGATTGATGTAAGATACATGCCAAAAGCTTCAATAAACGTACTTTTTCCCACACCAGGTACACCAGTTATGCCAATTCTAACGGATTTATTTGCATGTGGCAAACACGATTGAATGATTTTATGAGCTTGTTCTTGATGTTTTGGATTGGTACTTTCAATTAAGGTAATGGTTTTGCTTAAGGAAGGAATATCGCCTTGTAACAATTTTTGAATCAAAGCATCTGTATTCAAAGGTTTTCTTCTGAACTTTTGAATGTTTTGGATAGAATCCTGATTGATGAAATCGGGTTGAGAAATTCCTTCTATTTCGTTTAAAGATTTTTTATGTGGATGCTTTTGGTTTGGCATAATCAATCGTTTCAACAAACTTACAAAATACTTATAAAATGTAAGCTCAATTGTTAGGGTTTAAGTAAATTTGCTTGATTAATTCATGTAAAATGTCATCAATAAAAAGTACAGGTAGCCAAAAGCCTGTGTATGCTATATTAATTGCCATTAGCGTAGCCCATTTGTTAAACGATTTGTTACAAGCAGTTATACCGGCAATTTACCCTAAATTAGAAGCGAAATTTAATCTGACTTTTGCCCAAGTGGGAATGATTACGCTTTGTTACCAGTTGGCAGCATCGATTTTTCAGCCGGTTGTTGGAGCTTACACCGATAAAAATCCCAAGCCGTATTCACAGATTTTTGGAATGTTATTTACCATGGCGGGAATTGCTTTACTGGCGTATGCACCTAATTACGAAATGATATTGGTTTCGGTTATTTTGGTCGGAATTGGCTCGTCGATCTTTCATCCAGAATCTTCACGTGTTGCGTTTATGGCATCAAATGGAAGACGGAGTTTTGCACAATCTGTTTTTCAAATAGGAGGGAATACAGGAACAGCTTTGGCTCCGTTACTAATAGCTTGGATTGTATTGCCAAACGGACAATTATATATTTTGTGGTTTGTAGGTTTTGCAATTTTGGCGCAGATTGTTTTAGGATACATTGCCAAATGGTACAGTAATAAATTAAAAATCGCATCAAGATCAACCAAAAAAGTGATTCAGGTTCCCGATTTATCTGCCTTTAAAATCAATTCGGCAATTGCTATTTTACTTATTTTAATCTTTTCAAAATACTTTTATGTAGCAAGTATTACCAGTTATTTTCAGTTTTATACCATGGATAAATTTGGTTTAAACGAAGTACAGGCACAGGTTTATTTGTTCTATTTCTTGATATCCGTTGCAGTGGGTACATTGTTAGGCGGAATTTTTGGCGATCGTTTTGGACGTAAATACGTAATTTGGTTTTCGGTATTAGGTGCAGCTCCGTTTACATTGGCCTTGCCGTATGTAGATATGCACTTAACCGGAATTTTAATTGTTATTATTGGTTTGATTATTTCATCGGCATTTCCGGCTATTTTGGTGTATGCACAAGAATTATTGCCAAAGAAATTGGGAATGGTTTCAGGCTTGTTTTACGGTTTTGCATTTGGTATGGGCGGCGTAGGTTCGGCAGTTTTAGGACTTTGGGCCGATGCCACATCTATACAATACATTTACCACATTTGTTCGTTTTTACCGCTAATCGGTATTATTGCTTATTTCCTTCCGAATATGCAGAAAGTTAAATATAAAGATATAGCATAATGATTACTGTTGATATACAAAATAAATTAGTCGAAGTTGTTGGTGCATCATACGTTTTTACCGATGATGAAACCTTGCACGAATACGGAAAAGATCATACCGAAGATTTGGTTTTTCCACCTTCAATTGTTGTAAAACCCGCATCAACACAAGAAGTCAGCGCTATAATGAAATTGGCTTATGAAAATGAAATTCCGGTTGTTCCTATTGGTGCAAGAACAGGTTTAAGCGGTGGGATTTTAGCTGTTAATAAAGGTATCGGACTTTCGATTGAACGATTGAATCAAATATTAAAAATAGACGAGCAAAACTTGCAGGTCATTACCCAACCCGGAGTAATTACAGAAGTTTTACAAAATGCCGTTGCCGAAAAAGGGTTGTTTTATCCGGTTGATCCAAGCAGTAAAGGAAGTTGTTTTATTGGCGGAAATATTGCTGAAAATAGTGGTGGTGCCCGAGCTGTAAAATACGGTGTTACCAAAGATTATGTGTTGAATTTAGAAGTGGTTTTACCGAATGGCGACATTATAAACACGGCTGCAAATACGCTAAAAAACGCTACAGGGTACAATTTAACGCAGTTGATGGTTGGCAGCGAAGGAACTTTGGGCATTGTAACAAAAATTGTTTTAAAACTTATTCCAGCGGTTCAACACAACGTATTGCTTTTGGTACCTTTTTTTAAGATGGAAGAAGCTGCGGCAGCGGTTTCGGCTATTTTCAGGGCAGGAATTGTCCCAAGTGCGTTAGAATTTATGGAACGTGATGCGATTGATTGGACGATGAAATTTACCGAGGTTCCCGATTTGAATTTAAGACCAGAAATTGAAGCACATTTGTTGATTGAAGTCGATGGAAATTATCCGGAGATTTTAATGAACGAAGCTGAAAAAATCCTGACAGTAGTTGAACAGTTTCAGATTGATGAAGTGCTTTTTGCCGATACTCAAGATCAAAAGAATGCTTTGTGGAAACTCCGCAGAAATGTTGCCGAAGCTGTAAAACAAAACACGGTTTATAAAGAAGAAGATACGGTTGTGCCTCGTTATGAATTGCCTAAATTATTAATCGGAATTAAAGCTATTGGTAAAAAAAACGGTTTTAAAAGTATTTGTTACGGACACGCAGGCGATGGAAATTTACACGTAAATATTGTAAAATTAGATATGACCGATGAACTATGGCAAACCAAAGTGCCTAAAGGAGTTAAAGAAATTTTTGAATTGACAAAATCACTCAACGGAACCATCTCTGGCGAACACGGTATTGGTTTGGTTCAAAAAGAATTTATGTCGATAGTGTTTAGTGAAATTGAACTCCATTTAATGTATCAAATCAAAAAAATATTCGATCCTAAAAACATCATGAATCCCGGAAAAATATTTCCATCAGATATAAATTAACCATGCAACACCAACATTTTCTGCTGTACAAACCTGCTGGTTATATTTCACAGTTTGTTTACGAAAAAAAGCGAAATAAGAAAAAACTCGGCGAGTTGTACAATTTTCCTGAAGAAACAATGGCAATTGGTAGGTTAGATGAAAATTCCGAAGGTTTATTGATGCTAACAACCGATGGTAAAATAAGCGAAGAAATTCGCAGTGCGCATTACGAAAAACAATATGTTGTTCAAGTTGATGGTATAATTACCCAAGATGCCATAGATCAACTTAAAAACGGAGTGGAAATAGGCGTGAAGGGTGAACGCTTAACCACCAAAGAATGTGTGGCGGCAATTATTGATAAACCAGATTATGTAGGCGAGGGCTATCGCATTCGTAGCGATCGCCACGGACCAACAAGCTGGCTCACCATTACATTAACCCAAGGCAAATTTCGTCAAGTTCGTAAAATGACAGCTGCGGTGGGGTTTCCTACGTTGCGATTGATCCGTATTCGTATTGGTGATTGGAAGTTAGAAGGAATGAAAGTAGGTGAGGTCTTGGAAATTGAGTTGTAAATAGTATATTTGATTGTTATAACTTAAAAAACATAATTATGAAACGTAAATATAAGGTACTCCTAATTTTGTTGGCATTGCCACTTTTAGATGTTTTTTACGCTTGTTGTAATTGCGGTGATAACACAGAAGAAAAGTTTTATACAAACTCTGGTTTCGCACTAAAAAACATTGATAATAGTGGCGAAGAACCTTTAGAATCAGCCTCTGAAAATATTAATAAAAAAGCATACGGGATACGTTTGCAGGTAAACAGACAAAGTTTATCCTTTATAAAAACAGAAACATACCAACCATTGTTTTCGCAAGGTGCTTATGCAATGTCATGCGATTGTCCGCCAGAAGTCACTTATGATCATACAGATAAAGTGGAATCAATTAAAATAATTACCTTAAATGATTTTACTATAGATAAACCTGCTAATAGCGATATAACCGAGTATTTTAAGATGCGTAAACTTTATAAAGATGTTAGTGAACTAGTTAAAAGTTTAAATTACGATTTTTCATATACTTTAAAAGAAACAGAGTATTTTGATCTTTTATTAATGGTTTCTCCGGCTGAAGCTAACGTTCAGCATCAGTTTAAATTGATCATTACTTTTGAAAACAAACCGACTGTAGAATTACAAACAACAGTAAATTTAATTTAAGGTGAAAAATATAAATATTCTTATAGGTTTATTGTTTACAATTGTTTTTAGTAATCAGTTGTTTAGTCAAGATAAAGATTCATCAATATATACTAATAGGTTTCAGCTAAAGGTTGAAGGTGGCTTAAATATGCCTTTAACAAATATGAATCAAAACAAAATAACCGATTATTTTATAGAATACAGCTCAGAAAGTAAATTTGTGCCTTCTTTATCTGCCATTTGGTTTATACGAAAGCGTTTTGGTGTAGAAGCCGATTTGAAATTTGTATATTTTAATGATGGTAGAAGTACAGGTAATAATTTTCAAAAATTTGCTAATAAAGAATTTGGAGAAAATTATTACGTAAAAGCATCTTCTCCAATACATAATAATTTTATTCCAGTTATTTCTTTGGGTATGGTTTATAGGATAGAAACAGAACATTTTTATTTTTACCCTAAATTTTCAATCGGTGTTACCTCGTTCTATTCAAATTGGGGTGGGATTGATTTAAAAGAAAAAAACACAAATAATGAATACAAAATTAGTTATTCACAAGGCAAAATAGCAAAAGATAATTTTACATTAACCCCTGCTTTTACAATGGGTTACAAAATGTCTGATCGTTTTTGGGTAGATTTAAATTTAAAAACCTCTTTTTTTAGATCGAATTTTACTTACGAAACAACACGTACTAATTTATATACAAAAGAAGTTGAACAGGTAGAACAAATTCCTTATAAAGAGAATATTGTTGAAACGTATTTTTCTGTGGGAGTAACCTATGTGCTTGCTAGAAAAAATTATTAATGGCGTTTATTTAAGGTAAATTATAATGAACACACAAGCAAACGAAAACTTTAAATTTCAACGGATTATTGCAATTGTCGGCATTATACTGTTTTTGGTTAAGTTATACGCGTGGTATCAAACAAATTCTGTTGCCATTTTAACCGATGCTTTAGAAAGTACCATAAACGTAATTGCCGGACTTATTGGCTTGTATAGTTTGTATTTGTCTTCTTTACCCAGAGATCAAAACCATCCGTACGGTCATGGAAAGGTCGAATTTATATCGGCTTCTCTCGAAGGAGCTTTGATCAGCATCGCCGGAGTGGTGATTATTTACGAAGCTATAAATAAATTACAAAATCCACATACTGTAGAACAGCTCAATTTAGGTTTGATATTGGTCGCTTTTACAGCAGTCATTAATTATATCTTGGGATTTTATGCCATTAAAAAAGGTAAAAAAAACAATTCGTTGGCGTTGATTGCAAGCGGAAAACATTTGCAAACCGATACCTATTCTACCATTGGAATCATCATTGGATTAATCATTTTATATTTTACTAAAATTGCTTGGATTGATAGTGTTACCGCTTTAATTTTTGCAGGATTTATCATTTATACCGGATACAAGATTTTGCGCGAATCCATTTCGGGAATTATGGATGAAACCGATGAATTGCTGTTAAAAGAGGTAGTCGGCTTTTTAAATGAAGAACGCAGACCCAATTGGATTGACTTGCATAATTTACGCATTATAAAATACGGAAGTACCTTGCATTTTGATTGTCACATGACCGTGCCCTGGTACTTTAATATAGAAGAAGGACATAAAGAAGTGGAAGCTTTAGAAGCTACCGTGATCAATCATTTTGGCGACCGTATTGAATTGTTTGTGCATTTAGATGCTTGCAAAGAATATTCATGTAAAATATGTACAAAAACAGAATGTCCTGTTCGTCAACATCCGTTTGAGGAAAAAGTCGAGTGGACTATTGAAAATGTTTCACTCAATAAAAAACATAATAGTAATTTGTAGGTTTTTATTGCATTTTGTCATTCCGACAAAGGAGGAATCTCTTTGCTGTAAAGATTCTTCATTCCACTTTGTTCCTTTCAGAATGACAAGCGTACGTTATTATATAAACTGTATATTCTTACAAATATCCGTGCATCTGTGGCAGACAGAAAAAATTAAAGCACTACAAATTGCTTTCGCTCTCGGTCAAAAACGATATCATCAGTATCAAAAAAACGATCAAAAACGCCTTCGTTAATCAGGTTTTTTGTTATGTTATGATAAAATTTCTCATCTTTCAACAACATAATTTCATCGCTTAACTGCAATGCCAAATCTAAATCGTGTGTAGAAAATAAAATACACTTGTTGTTAACCACACACAATTTTTTAAGCAGTTTAAAAAGTTTTACTTTATGATACAAATCTAAATGGGTAGAAGGTTCATCTAAAAATATAAACGGAGTATCTTGCACAACGGCACGCGCAATAAAGGTTCGCTGTAATTGACCGTCGCTTAACTGCGATAATTTTCGATCTTTTAAACTGATGATTTCACAATCTTCCAACGTAGCATTTATCAGATTTTCATCGGCTTCGGTTATTTTATCTAACCAATTCGTGTAAGGCTGTCTGCCCAATTTCACCAGTTCGTAAACCGTAAGATCTTTATTCACGTTTTCATGCGTAAGCACTACACTTACCAATTTGGCAAATTCGGCAATAGAAAAAGCATCAATATTTTTATCATCAATAAAAACAGCACCCGATTTTTTATCCAACAAACCCGAAATCGTTTTTAACAAGGTAGATTTTCCAATTCCGTTGCTTCCCAATAACGATGTAAGAATTCCGGTTTTAATCTCGAAATTCAAATCCCCAAACAAGATTTTATCTTTATAGCCAATGCTTAAATTTTCGGTTCTAAAAACAGTCATAACTACATTTTTTTCATTACAAAATAAAATCCAACGGTTGCAACTAAAATCATTACGCAGTTAAAAACCCACAGGTTGGTAAAGCCGTAATTTTGAGCGATAAATGTTCCGATTAAGGGCGATGTTACAAAGGCTATAGAAAACGATATCCCGTTTAATCCCATGTAAGATCCGCGATTAGTTGGTGATGATCTGTTTACGGCTACGGTTGATGCAAAGGGCATGATTAATATTTCAGAAATCGAAATTAAAAAGATCGAAATGTATAAAATTACAACTAAATGCGATGGAATCAACACTAAAAAAGCGGCTCCACAAAACAAACTTCCAATAATCATATTAGCGGTTAAGGTGAATTTTTTCTCGGCATAATGCACCAGCGCCATTTCTAAAATAAAAACCACGATTCCGTTAAAAGCCATTAATAAACCCACTTCTTTTTCGTTCATCAACGCTACGTTTTTGTAGAATAGGGGTAGCGTGTTTAATATCTGAAAAAAGCAAAAAGCGTAAATGGCAATGAATATGCTAAAGAATATAAATTTACGATCGGCATAAGCAGATTTTGTTTTAATGATCTGCTCTGCCTTATCGGCAATTACTTTTTCGGGCGTATTTCCTTTTCTGTTTTTAAAGTAAATGATAAAAAGGGTTCCTGCAAAAAAAGACATTACTGCATTGGTGTAAAACAAAAAGTTGTACGAAACCGCTGCTAAAAATCCACCAATAGCCGGACCAATAGAATAGCCCAGATTCAATGCCATACGGTTTAACGAAAACGCACGCGTTAAATTTTCGGGTTTGGCGTAATAAGAAACCGATGCACTGTTTGCCGGACGAAATAGTTCCTTAATAAAACTCAGGAAAAAGATCGATAAACAAAGTGTTTCAAAACTTTTAAAGAAGGGCAGTATCAAATAAAACGGAATACTTAAAAACAAACTAAATGACTGTATTTTAAAAGACCCAAATTTATCGGTAAGCCAACCGCCAACAAGTGATCCTAAAATAGATCCAACACCAAAAGTACTTAAAACAATACCGGCATTTTTTAAAGAAAAATCTAAAACCGTGGTCATGTAAACGCCTAAAAAAGGCAGTACCATTGATCCACTTTGGTTAATAAACATAACCAAAGCAAGCAACCAAGTTGCATGCGATAAACCCTGATAGGCACTGATGTAGTTTTTCCAGTAAGTTTTTAAACTGTTCATTGACAAAAGGTGCGAAACGCTAAAATTTATTGAACAACAAAAGTAGTAAGTTTTTGTGTGCAATCTTTTAAAAAAACTATCTTTGTATTTGTAAATTTTATGTATTTATAAATGAAACCTAACACACAACAATTACAAGACTTGGTAACGCAAGTAAGAAGAGATGTTTTACGTATGGTACATGCAGTAAATTCTGGTCATCCGGGCGGATCTTTAGGCTGTGCAGAATATTTCGTGGCATTGTATCAAGTTATTATGAACAGAAAAGAAGGCTTTGATATGGATGGAAAAGACGAAGATGTCTTCTTTTTATCAAACGGACATATCTCTCCGGTTTTCTACAGCGTTTTGGCTCGTAGCGGTTATTTTCCGGTAAGCGAATTGGCTACTTTTAGAAAAATCGATTCTCGTTTACAAGGTCATCCAACAACACACAGTCATTTACCGGGAATCCGTATGGCATCTGGCTCTTTAGGGCAAGGCTTATCTGTAGGAATTGGTGCAGCACAGGCTAAAAAATTAAATAACGATGCTAATCTGGTTTATGTGCTTTTAGGTGACGGTGAGTTACAAGAAGGGCAAAACTGGGAAGCGTTAATGTATGCATCGGCTAAAAAAGTGGATAACATTATTGCAACTATTGATTTAAACGGAAAACAAATTGATGGTCCTACCGATGAGGTTTTAAACATGGGCAGTTTACAGGCTAAATTTGAAGCTTTTGGATGGGATGTTTTAAATATAGAAAAAGGTAACGATCTAGAATCGGTTATCGAAGGACTGAAAACTGCCAAAGCAAAAACAGGAAATCAAAAACCGGTAATGGTGTTGTTACATACCGAAATGGGCAACGGTGTAGATTTTATGATGAATACACATGCTTGGCACGGTAAAGCGCCTAATAACGAACAGTTAGAAAACGCTTTGTACCAAAATTTAATGACCTTAGGTGATTATTAATACGGAAAAAGCTATGAAAAAGATTGTTTGTTTGGCAGTAAGTTTAACCGCATTTGCAGGTTTTGCACAAAACAATAAATCGGTAGAATTTACCAAAAAATTGAGTTATAAAATTGAATATGACGATACAAATGAATTTGCTGAAGATTATTCAAATATCAATTACGATCATTATTTAGATAAAAGCAATAAACAAAGTTTGTTGTCCTTCTATTATAATGATACAGCTGCGGCAAGTTACGGCGGTAGCGAATCTAATTTTTTTGTTGCAAATAATTGGATGGCTCCTTTAACGGTTAGTGGAATTTCTAAAGTAGTAAATTACACTCCGTATGGTGCTTTTAAAATTCTTAACGAAGGTCAGTCAGTTACAAAATTAGATCGTAAAGGAACAATTGCCGGAACAAACTGTCAGTATTACGCTATTTTAAGAGATATCAATAATAAAGAAAGTTACGATTACTGTTTTTGTATCGATGAAAGCAATAACATCAATAACGCAGAATCTCTTTTTCCTGATTCTAAATTAAAAGGATTGATTTTATCGGTAGAATACAAAAGTGAAAACTCGTATAAACTGGTTTACAAATCAAATCAGACTGCAAGTTTAAAGTTGGATATAGACAGTGATAAACTTTTGGCAGATATTGAAGAATATCAAAAAACGGTACCGGTAGAAATGGAACCTTACACAGATTATACAGTAGATTCGGCAGTAGCAGCAGTTGATACACCTTACGACGATTACTACGGTATCTATAACGATCCTTTATATACCTATGGTTATGATAGTGAATTAATAGATTATAATTTGTACAATTACATTACACCCGTGTACTCATTAGCTACAAGTGCTTTGTATAATACAAAAGAATATGGTGGTGGTGAAGGAACTTTAAACCGTGATCAAGTAGTCGCTTTTTTTAAAAAGGAAGCTAAATCGTTGGTGAAAAACTTAAAATCTGCAAAAATGATTACTGCAGATCAAAAGAAAGAATTAGATAAGTTCTTTAAAACACAAAACGAAAAAATAAAGAATTATGTTCCTAATCAACCAGTACATTATACCGAAACAACTGTCGGAGATTGGACTGCAACCGATTTTGACGCTGCATGGGCAGTTGCTGATACTGTAGCTTACGCAGAAGTATACGATTATTACACAAAATATCAATCTAATTACAACAATATTAATGTCGATGAAATTTCATTGGCTTATGATATTTTACATGATGATTCATTAAAGCAATATGCACCAGACTATTGTGATAATTTAAAAAGTAAAATTCCAAATTTTCAGAATGAAAGTTTAAGTAAGCATGTTTATAATTTAACCGGACAAATTTGCGATTTGTACCTTTATAACAATGGTGGATACGTAGATTATTTTGGAACGATAAACAGCATGCGAAAAAGCTACTTGGAAATAGAAAAATTAAGAAATTCCTTATCACAAAAAGATCAAAAATTACTTTTAGAATTTATAAAGATTTTAGATTAAATGAAAAAATATACAAACTTAGGTAGTAAAGATACACGCTCTGGTTTCGGAGCAGGATTAACAGAATTAGGTCAAAAGAACGAAAACGTAGTTGCTTTATGTGCCGATTTAATTGGATCGTTAAAGATGGACGATTTTAAAAAGAATCATCCCGATCGTTTTTTTCAAGTAGGTATCGCCGAAGCTAATATGATTGGTTTAGCTGCCGGAATGACTATTGGTGGGAAAATTCCGTTCACAGGAACATTTGCCAACTTTTCAACAGGTCGCGTGTACGATCAAATTCGTCAGTCGGTTGCTTATTCAGAAAAAAATGTAAAAATTTGTGCATCGCATGCCGGATTAACGTTAGGTGAAGACGGAGCAACGCATCAAATTTTAGAAGACATTGGGTTAATGAAAATGTTACCGGGTGTAACCGTAATCAATACCTGCGATTACAATCAGACAAAAGCAGCTACATTGGCAATTGCAGATCATAAAGGACCGGTTTATTTGCGTTTTGGTCGCCCGGTAGTGCCTAATTTTATTCCGGAAGATATGCCGTTTGAAATTGGTAAAGCTGTAGTTTTATCAGAAGGAACCGATGTTACCATTGTAGCAACAGGTCATTTGGTTTGGGAAGCATTACAAGCTGCCGAAGCATTAGAAAAAGAAGGAATTTCTGCTGAGGTTATCAACGTACACACCATAAAACCGTTAGATGAAGAAACCATTTTAAAATCGGTTGGTAAAACGGGTTGCATTGTAACTGCAGAAGAGCATAACTATTTAGGTGGTTTAGGTGAAAGCGTTTCAGGTGTCTTAGCATTAAACAAACCAATTCCGCAAGAATTCGTAGCAGTAAACGATGTTTTCGGAGAATCTGGAACACCAGAAGCTTTAATGGAAAAATACGGTTTAAACGCTAAATCTATTATTCAGAAAGCTAAAAAAGTACAATCAAGAAAATAATAGTACTTTAAATACTTTATTAATTAAAAGGTCACTGAGGATACTCGAAGTGACCTTTTTTTGTTTATAAAAAACCTATTTTGTATTCACTGTATAAAGTAGTTTATTTTAAATAATGTTGTTTGTAATGTTTGTCAGTAGTCTTTAATCTAAAACGAGGTTGTTTGTAATGTTCTTCAATAGTATTTAATCTAAAACAAGTTGTTAGTAGTATTGTATAGAATATACTTTTAAGTTGTTTGTATTAATGTGAAGTAGACTTCGTATTGATGAGTGGGTTCATCAAAAATATTATATATAATTTTTGTTAATTTATTTGTTATATTTACACAATAGTTGCTTAAAACAAATAAATCATGAAAAAAAATATACTTTTAATAACCTGCTTTTTTATTACACAGTTTGGGATTGCTCAGGTATTACTTAACGAAGATTTTAACAGTTACGCATCCGGACATTTAAATACCGATTATACAGGTATCACCCCTGGACAAGGTGGCTGGATGATAAAAAGATCTAACAATGCCAACGCAACAGCGATTGTTTCACCAGAATCCGGTAAAGGAAATGTTGTTACTTTTACAACAAATAGCACTTTAAACGAATATATTATGATTCAACAAGCTATAGATGCTTTATGGAACAACCGCACTGCTGGTAATAATGTGCTAAAATTTGAATACGAAGTTTTTGGTACAGGTTTTTTTATTGCAGAAGGATCTATTTGGGATGGAGGTATTAATTTTATTAACTTAAGATTTCTTGCAACTTCAGGTCATCGAATTGAAGCCCGTACTATAGGTTCGGTTACTACCAATCAAATCCTACAAAGTTACACATCAGCTACCTTTCCATACAATACCTGGCATAAAGTAGAATTTTTTTACGATTATACCGCAAAAAAGGCATATTATTACATACCCAACTTAAATCTTTTTAGAGTAGATAATATAGTTTCTGCAATTACAAATTTACAAGATAATATATCTTTAATTGGAAGTGGTATAAAAATAGGTTCCCTTGTTAAATACGATAATATTAAACTTACGGCATTACCAAGTGTACCTAGCTATATTTTAAGTGCTAACGAAATAGTGTCAGCGAAATTTAATATGTACCCAAACCCTGCAACAAATGTAGTTAACATAACCAACAGCGAAAATATGTTGGTAGAGCAAGTTACGGTTTACGATATTAGTGGTAAACAGTTAACTATCCAAAGTTTTAATAACCAAATCGCAATACAATTAAATGTAGAAGACTTAGCAAGCGGTACGTATATGTTGCATATACAAACAAACGCCGGTTTAGCAGTTAAAAAGTTGGTTAAAAAGTAAATAACCTTACCAAATTTACAAACTTTGTAAATAGTTCATAAATCAAAAGCAACCAAATTTCATGGTTGCTTCTTTTGTTTACAACAAATATAAAATAAGTCGTTTAAACAATTAATAATACATTTTTCCGTTATGGAAATAGGATTTATTTTTAATATATTTGATACTTAAAAAAATAGTTGAAATGCGAAAAGCGAATCATTTTCTATATTTATCGTTTTTGTTGGGCGGTTTCTCTGTACAGGCACAGCAATCATACACTTACACTCAAGAAAATAAAGATTTTTACGACGCCGTAAATCTTTACAACGAACAGCAGTACGCAGTAGCACAGATTTTGTTTGATAAAACCAAAATAAAAAATAATAACGACGAAATTCAGGCAGAAAGTGCTTATTACAGTGCAAACTGTGCTATTAGATTAGGTCAACCTGGTGCCGAGCAAAAGATCAGTCAGTTTATTTACGATTATCCTACAAGCAGTAAACAGGCACAAGCGTATATCGATGTAAGTAATTTCTATTTTTCTCAAGGCGATTACGATCAGGCATTGCGTTATGCCGAGAAAATCAAGGAAGATATTTTAAGTCCGGCTGATAAAGACCGTATCAATTTCCAAAAAGGATATGCTTATTTCAATAAAAAAGAAAACAGCAAAGCTAAAAACTATCTTGAAAAAGTAGATTTAGAGGGAACGTACGGCAATCAGGCAAAATATTATTTAGGATACATTTCGTATGCGAATAACGATTATACGCAGGCAAACGAATATTTTGCAAATGTAGAATCGGTAGAAAAATACCAGGAACGCATGGGGTATTACAAAGCCGATATGCAGTTCAAAAGCGGAAATTTTGATAAAGCAGTTGAAGAAGGTTTGGCGCAAATGCCAAAATCTACTGAAGCCGAAAAATCAGAATTATCTAAAATTATTGGTGAAAGTTATTTCAACCTGAAACAATACGATAAAGCGTTGCCGTATTTGTTGGCTTACGAAGGTAAAGGTGGTAAATTAAGCAATGTAGATTTTTATCAGTTGGGATATTCTTATTACCAGCAGAAAGATTACAACAAAGCAGTTTCTGAATTCAATAAAATTATTGGTGGAAACGATGCTGTTGCGCAAAATGCGTATTATCATTTAGGAGAAAGTTATCTGAAATTAAATCAGAAAACACAGGCTTTGAACGCTTTTAAAAATGCTTCTGAAATGACTTTTTCTCCAAAAATTCAAGAAGATGCTTTTGCAAATTATGCCAAATTAAGTTATGATATCGGTAATCCGTACAAAAGTGTTCCCGAGGTTATAACCGATTTCTTGGTGAAATATCCAGAAACGCCTTACAAAGCAGAGTTAAATGATTTGTTGATTGATTCTTACATTTCAACCAAAAATTATCAGGCAGCTTTAGATGTTTTGGAATCTAACAGAACACCTTTGAACAAAGCAGCGTATCAAAAAGTTACTTTTTACCGTGGGGTAGAATATTTTAACGAAGGTAAATTCAGTTTGGCAAATGGAATGTTCAATAAATCGATTGCCGAACGTCAGGATAACAAATATGTAGCACGCGCAACGTATTGGCGAGGTGAAAGCGAATATGCGTTGAATCGTTTCAGCGATGCGTACCAAACATTTACAACGTTTAAACAATTGCCACAAGCTCAAAACACGCCGGAATTTAAAAGTGCCGAATACAATTTGGGTTACGCAGCTTATAAATTGAAAAATTACAGCAACGCAAATACACATTTTAAAAGCTATTTAAGTGTTGTTAAAGACGATGCCAAGAAAACCGATGCAACGCTTCGTTTGGCAGATGGTTATTTTGTTACCAAACAGTATTGGCCGGCTATGGAAATGTATAATTCCATATTAAACAGCAATTCGTCTTACAAAGATTATGCAGCGTTTCAAAAAGCGGTTGCGTATGGTTTTGTAGATAAAAATCCGACGAAAATAGAAGAGTTACAGAAATTTATATCAAACTATAAATCATCAAGTTTGGTAGATGATGCTTACTACGAATTGGGAAGCACGTATGCCAACAGCAATCAAACAAGCAAGGCAATTGAAACATTCAATCAGTTATTGACGAATTATCCGAAATCTAATTTGGCATCAAAAGCCATTTTACGTCAGGGTGTTGTGTACATTAACGCGAACGATGAGGATAAAGCTATCGAACGATTTAAGAAAGTTGTGAACGATTACCCGGGATCACAAGATGCTATTGAAGCTGTTCAAAATGCCCGAATTGCGTATTTAGATTCAGGCAGATCGAATGAATTTGCAGCATGGGTAAAAGGTTTGGATTTTGTTGATATTTCTACAGCCGAATTGGAAAACGATGTGTATACTTCGGCAGAAAATCAAATGGCACAAAATAATAACGATGCCGCTTTAAAAAGTCTGAAAGATTATATTGCAAATTATCCGAATGGTTTACATGCAACCAAAGCACACTTTAATATTGCCGAAATTAATTACGGAAAAGATAAGGTGAGCGATGCTAAAAGCAGTTACGAAAGTGTTATTAAACGCGGAAAATCTGAGTATACCGAGCAAAGTTTGGTTCGTTTGTCTAACATTTATCTAACTGAAAAAGATAAGGCAAATGCAAAACGTGTTTTAACGCAGTTAGAAGCCGATGCAAGTAACGATACCAACAAATTGTTTGCGCAATCTAACTTAATGAAAGCTGCTTACGATGAAGGCGATACCACAACTGCTGCGAAATACGCGACTATTTTAGCTGAAAATTCTAAAGTTGACAAGCGTATTAAAGCCGATGCTACAGCAATCAGCGCACGAGTTGCAATTAAAAACAACGATACCGCAAATGCTCGTAAACTTTACGAACAGTTAAATACGATAGGAACAGGCGAGTTAAAAGCCGAGGCATTATATTACGATGCTTATTTTAAAAATGCCGATAAAAAATACGATGCTTCTAACAAAACAGTAGAAAAATTGGTGAAAGAATACGCCGCTTACAAGTATTACAATGCCAAAGGGTTGGTTTTACTGGCTAAAAACTTTTATCAGTTAAAAGACAGTTACCAGGCAACTTATATTTTAGAAAGTGTAATTAGCAATGCAACCGAGTTTGCAGATGTTGTTACAGAAGCTAAAACAGAGTTGGCAAAAATTAAATCAGAAGAGGCAAAACGTAATTCATCGGTAAAATAATTTCATATGAAAAAGTACTTATTAAGTATCACTATATTAGCGGCATTGTTGGCAAATAAAGCAAATGCCCAAGATGATAAAGACAAGAAAAACACTACGGTAGGAACAGAGGTTGTTAACGTGACATCAGAATATCAGGCAACGTTGAATGATGCTTTTAAGATTAACGATAACCCGTTGATTGAAGATGAAGATATCAATCAGAAAAAAGACGTGAAATATACGATCTTCTCGGTTCCGGTTGCATCAACTTTTTCTCCTGCAAAAGGCGAAGCTGCAAAGGTTGACAATGATTCGTTGACGAATTTCTACAACAATTATGCTTTGTTAGGCTACGGAAATTTTAATACTATTCGTGGCGAATTGGGAATTGTAGAAAATATTGGTTCTAACAATATGTATGTGGGTGGTTTTTTAAAACATATTTCTTCTGGTGGAGGAATTGACGGAGTTGAGTTAGATGATTCGTTCAGTAAATCGAATTTAGATTTTACGTTGGGTCAGCGTAACGAAAACGGTCAGTGGAATACCCAGTTTGGTGCCATGACATCGAAATACAACTGGTACGGAACGCCTGCAGATTTTTATGTGTCGAATTTTAATTTCGATTTGGTTGATCCTTTACAGAAATACAACGATGTTCACATTGGTGGATCTTACGAAAGTTATATTGGTGCATTTGAAAAAGCAGATGTATCCTACAAATATTTCTGGGATGAGTTCGACAGTAAAGAAAGTCGATTTATTTTCGCTCCGAAGTTTAATATCGAACTTCCAAATAATACGGTTCATGTTAATTTAGAAGCCGATTATTTAAACACACAATTTGCTAATAATGGTATTGATAATGCGGTAGATAAGTATAATTACTTAAACCTTTCGGTTAATCCAAGTATCAAGTTTTTCGATGCGAATTATTCGGTTGAAGTAGGTGCAGGTTTAACGTATGTGTTAGGAAAAGAAAACAGCGTTGAAGATACTTCACTAGTTGTTTATCCAATGGTTAAGGCGAATTTCAATTTGGTTCCAAATATTGTTCAGGCTTATTTTGGTGCAGTTGGTGGTGTTAAACAAAATTCGTATGCCGATTTAGCTGAAGAAAATCCGTTCGTAGCTCCGTCTTTAGCGTTAAAACCAACCAAAACAAATTACGATTTTTACGCAGGTTTAAAAGGAAAATTGTATCATAATTTATCGTACAACGTTCGTGCAAACTATAAAGTTGAAGACGATAAAGCAATGTTTACGATTAATCAGTATGACATCAACCTACAAAATAAACAAGGATATCAATATGGAAATTCGTTCGGTTTAATTTACGATAAAGTGAATACATTAAGTTTGTTCGGAGAATTGAACTTTGATTTTTCAGACAAAGCTAAAATTGCACTTTCGGGCGAATACAACAATTACAGTGTAGAATATTATAATAATGCTTTTCATTTACCACAAGGCAAAGTGAACGTAAATGTTTTATACAATTTTACAAAACAATGGTTTGCCGATGCTAATTTAGGATACGTTGGTCAGCGTTATGAATTCAGCGGTGATAATACGTTTCCAAGACCAAATGATATGAAGTTAGGCGATTATTACGATTTAAACTTAACGGTAGGTTTCAGACCAACTGCTCAATGGACGGTTTTCGTAAAAGGAATGAACTTGGCAAACGAAAATTATTTACGCTTTAACCAATATCAAGTTCAAGGATTACAGGTTTTAGGCGGTGCCATGTATAAATTCGATTTTTAATAAAAGCATAAACAACAATAAAACAAAAAGCTCTGAAAAGGGCTTTTTTATTTTTTATGAACAGAAAAGAATTAAAACAGCTGGTTTTAAATGTATTAAATAATCAGATTGAAGCCATACAAAAACAAATTTCGTCTTTATCAGAAGATGCACAGAACGATGCTAAAAGTTCTGCTGGTGATAAACACGAAACCGGTTTAGCTATGATGCATTTAGAACAAGAAAAATTAAACGCAAAGTTGATCGAGCTTTTAGATATGCAGCAAATCGCTTTAAAATTATCCGAAAACAAAACAATAGAAAAAGTAGTGTTGGGATCTATAGTTAAAACCAATAAAGCTGTTTTTTATTTAAGCGTTCCAATGCAGCCGGTTAACTACAAAAACACACAGGTTTTTTGCGTATCGGTTCATGCGCCTTTAATTCAGCATTTGCTAAATAAAGAAATAGGGCACCAGGTAACTTTCAACAATATTCCCTATAAAATTCTCGAAATTTATTAACTTTAGTGCGTTTAGAACAATAAAACAGAGTAAAAAAATTTAAGCTAATTGATTTTTAGTCTTTTAAGAAATAAAATAGTTATAAAACAATACACAAGAATCAATTACATTAAAAGTTAAGTTCCATTAAGCAATTTGCCTAATTACAATATTTTGTTTAAATTTTTAAATATAAACCACTTTTTTGCAAATCAAGTGTTGATAACTTCAAGTATAATAAAACCTATTAAACACTAAAAATCAACTAAAAATCCGTATATTTGTTGTTTAGTTTATTATTAGTACACATAAAACTATGAGTGAAGAAATAAAGAAAAATTCGTATTCGGCCGATAGTATTCAGGCATTAGAAGGAATGGAGCACGTGCGTATGCGTCCGTCAATGTACATTGGCGATGTAGGTGTTCGTGGTTTACACCATTTAGTTTACGAAGTTGTAGATAACTCTATCGATGAGGCTTTGGCAGGTCATTGTGATGCCATACAAGTAATTATTAATCAAGATAATTCTATCTCGGTTCAAGATAACGGACGTGGTATTCCTGTAGATATGCACAAAAAAGAAGGCGTATCTGCATTAGAGGTTGTAATGACTAAAATTGGTGCCGGTGGTAAATTCGATAAAGATTCTTATAAGGTCTCTGGTGGATTGCACGGGGTAGGTGTATCGTGTGTGAATGCATTGTCAGATCATTTACGTGCCGAAGTACATGTAAACGGTAAAATATGGGAGCAGGAATACGAGCGTGGAAAACCGCTTTTCCCAGCCCGTCCAATTGGTGAAACAACAAAAAGAGGTACAAAGGTTACTTTTAGACCCGATGCTACTATTTTTACACATACATTAGAATATTCTTACGATACATTAGCTTCTCGTTTGCGTGAATTAGCTTTCTTGAATAAAGGTATTACTATTACCTTGACCGATTTAAGAGAGGTTGATGAAGAAGGAAAAGCTAAAATGGAAACTTTTCATTCAACAGAAGGTTTAAAAGAATATGTTCGCTTTTTAGACGGAAACCGTACGCCAATTATTGGTGATGTAATCTATATGGAAAGTGAAAAAGGAGAGATACCGGTTGAAGTAGCGCTTATTTATAATGATAGTTATTCAGAAAATATCTATTCTTATGTAAATAACATCAACACACATGAAGGTGGAACACATTTGCAAGGATTCCGTATGGGGTTAACCCGTACATTGAAAAAATATGCAGACGCATCTGGATTACTTGAAAAATTAAAGTTCGAAATATCGGGTGACGATTTCCGTGAAGGTTTAACAGCAATTATTTCTGTTAAAGTAATGGAACCTCAGTTCGAAGGGCAAACCAAAGCGAAGTTAGGAAACCGTGAAGTAGTTTCTCCTGTATCACAAGGTGTTGCAGATATGTTAGAAGCTTATTTAGAGGAGAATCCTCAAGACGCTAAAATTATTGTTCAAAAAGTTATTTTAGCAGCACAGGCACGCCATGCAGCTAAAAAAGCACGTGAAATGGTTCAGCGTAAAACGGTTATGAGTGGTGGTGGTTTACCAGGTAAACTTTCAGATTGCTCAGAGCAGGATCCAGAGAAATGCGAAATTTTCTTTGTCGAGGGAGATTCGGCGGGCGGAACAGCAAAACAAGGACGCGATCGTAACTTTCAAGCAATTATGCCATTACGTGGTAAAATCTTGAATGTTGAAAAAGCTATGGGACATAAAGTGTTTGAAAACGAAGAAATTCGTAATATTTACACTGCTTTAGGTGTTACCATTGGAACCGAAGAAGACAGCAAAGCCTTAAACTTATCTAAATTACGTTACCATAAAGTTGTAATTATGTGTGATGCCGATGTAGATGGTAGTCATATTGCAACCTTAATTCTTACATTTTTGTTTAGATACATGCGTGAATTAATTGAAAAAGGATGTGTTTATATTGCTACGCCACCATTATATATGGTTAAAAAAGGTACTAAAAAGCAATATGCATGGAACGATGAAGAACGTATTGCTTTAATGGAGCAAATGGGACAAGGCTCATCGGTTCAACGATATAAAGGTTTAGGAGAAATGAATGCAGAGCAGTTGTGGGAAACTACTATGAATCCTGAATTTAGAACTTTGCGCCAAATTACATTAGATAATTTAGTAGAAGCAGACCGTGTGTTTTCAATGCTTATGGGTGACGAAGTACCACCACGAAGAGAATTTATTGAAAAAAATGCTGTTTACGCAAAAATCGATGCTTAAAACACTCAAAACCGACAAATTTGTCGGTTTTTTTATTGGCAAACATTGTTAATAACCCCGTTAGAAAGTGTTTAAATAAACCACTTTTTTTATTGTTAAATCTTTTGTGAAGTTATATATTTGTCCGTTTTATATACTTTTTTGGTTTATTAAGTTAAAAAAGAATCAAACAAAATCATTTAAAAACTATTAATTTTTTAAAAATGCAGAATAAGGGACTCGTTAAGTTTATTGCGATTGTTTTTGCGTTGGTAAGTATTTACCAATTGTCCTTTACGTTTGTTACGAATCATTACGAGAGTAAAGCAAAGGAATTTGCGAATGGTGATTTAGCCAAAGAAGCTCGTTATTTAGATTCAATTTCAAACGAAAAGGTTTATTTAGGTCAAACTTTTGCTGAAGTGCGTGCAAAGCAAATTCAAAAAGGTTTGGATTTAGAAGGTGGTGTCAATGTGATGCTTCAAATTTCTGTAAAAGACATTTTAAAAGGATTGTCTAACAATTCTAAAAATGCAGTTTTCAATCAGGCTTTATCAGAAGCAGAGAAAAACCGTGATGGAAATCAAACATTTTTAGAATCGTTTTATGAATCTTTTGAAAAAATTTCGGCAGGAAGTGTGAAGTTGGCTTCATCAGAAATCTTTGCTAACAGAAACTTGCAAGAGATCAACACTTCAATGAGTGATGCTCAGGTTAAAAACATTCTAAATCAAAAAGTAAAAGAATCAATAGAAAGTGCTTACAAAGTTATTGGAGAGCGTATTGATCAATTTGGTGTTGTTTCGCCTACCATTCAAATGGTTGGAGAATCAGGTAGAATTTTAGTTGAATTACCTGGCGCAAAAGATATCGATCGTATTAAAAATCTTTTACAATCTACAGCTCAATTAGAGTTTTGGGAAACTTA
>Ga0233380_1000168_pt1 | contig 37001 bp, 29 predicted proteins | sample ElkDunMinimDraft_9_FD_191541 | JGI IMG/M metagenome (GOLD analysis project Ga0233380, IMG submission 191541) | Fecal eukaryotic communites from dung pellets of Tule Elk in California, USA - Elk Dung F36 | ecosystem: Host-associated > Mammals > Digestive system > Large intestine > Fecal | place... | reverse complement strand
GACGATGTGCAGGCGCAGATCCTGCTGTCGAAGATCCCGATGGGCGGCCTTACCGGTGAGTTGTCGGTCTATGGTCGCAACCTGCTCGACGACGACAAGCATCGGACGGCGGCGATCGACTTTGGCGCGCTGGGCTTTGCCGAAGCGCAATATGCGATGCCGCGGTCCTTCGGCGTCAGCCTGATGCTCGACTTCTAACTGACAAGCGAGCGCGGGCGGAGCGGACAGCTCTGCCCGCGCCATTTCCGTGATATGTTCCACTTGAGGTGAAGATTGCCGATGGCCATAGCTGAAATCCCGTCGCGGGAAGAAACAGTGCGGCGGCTGATGCGTGGGGCGGATCGCGTCAGTCCTTTTCGACGGGATACCGCCTATACATGCGCCGACCGGCTGGAGGAGCGCGCCGCCGATGCGGGCGACGCGCCCTTCATCCTTTTTGAGGATCGGGTCATCAGCTTCGCTGAGGCTAATGCTTACACAAACCGCGTGGCGCGTCTGGCCTTGTCCGTCGGGCTGAAGAAGGGCGACGTCGCTGCCCTGATGATGACCAACCGGCCCGAATATCTGCTGATATGGCTTGGCCTGGCCAAGGCGGGGATCGTAGCCGCGCTCATCAACACGAGCGCGACGGGTCATGTGCTGGCCCATGCCTTTCGCCAGGTGGAGGCAAAGGCGCTGATCGTCGGATCGGAACTGGCCGACCCCGTCGCCGCGCTGGCACCGGCTGAGCGCCCGGCGATCATCTTTGAACAATCGGAGACAGACGCCGACCGCAGCGACAATGGGTGGCGGGATTTGGCCGCTGAGATGCAGGAACAGCGCGATGACAATCTCGACCCCGGCGCACGTGCCGGCATCGTCATGGCTGATACGCTTTTCCTCATCTTCACCTCGGGCACCACGGGGCTGCCAAAAGCTGCGAAGGTCAGCCATCTGCGCTTCATCTGCGCGGGCGAGTCGATGAATGGCTTTCTCGATTTTGGTGAGGGCGACGTGCATTATTGCGTGCTGCCGCTCTATCACGGCGCGGGTGGCATGGTCGTGCCGTCCATGGCGCTCGCGGCGGCGCGGCCGTTCGTGCTGCGCCGTAAGTTCAGCCGATCGGCCTTTTGGGACGATGTCCGCCGCTTCGGCATCACCACGGTGCAATATATAGGCGAGATCGTCCGCTATCTGCTGACCACCCCGCCATCATCCGATGACCGCGATCACTCTTTACGCAAAATGTGCGGCGCGGGCCTACGCGCCGATAGCTGGACTAATTTCCGCGCGCGCTTCGGGATCGACGAGATTTTCGAGGGGCTGGGTTCTACCGAAATGAGCTTCGGGATCACCAATGTCGATAATCGGCCGGGTTCGTGCGGACGGCTGCCCTATCCCGAACATGTGAATGTCCGCATCATCCGCTGGGATGGAGAAAATGACGCGCATGTCTTGGACAGCGACGGCCGTCCCGTTCTCGCCAAGGTCGGTGAGGTTGGCGAGGTGGTGGTCGAGATATTTGAGGGCGAGGGTCTGCTTGGCCTGTTCGAAGGCTATACGTCCCCCGAAGCGACCGAGGCCAAGCTGCTGCGCAACCTGTTCGCACCGGGCGACCGCTGGTTCCGAACCGGTGATCTCGTCCGCTTCGACGAGGATGATTATTTCTGGTTCGTCGACCGCGTCGGCGACACTTTCCGCTGGAAGAGTGAGAATGTGTCGACGCAGGAGGTTGAGCGGGTCTTGTCCAGCTTTGGCGGGCCGACCTTCGTCAATGTCTATGGCGTGAAGATCCCGGGTACCGAAGGGCGGGCCGGTATGGCGATGCTGACCTATGAGGGAGATATTGCCTTCGATCCGCAGGCTTTCTTCGCCCATGCCGCCGGTGGGCTGGCGAGCTACGCCATGCCGCTGTTCGTCCGGGTGTCGGGCTCGGCGGACATGACGACCACCTACAAGCTGCGCAAGGTCGATCTGCGACGGCAGGGTTATGACCCGGCGCTGTGCGGCGAGGACCAGTTGTTCGTCGCCGACATGGACGCTGGCAGCTACCGTCCGCTGACGGCTGAGACGCTCACCGCGCTAGGCATCGCGTCCTTCCAACCGACTGAATGATATAGAAATTGGCGGCCGCGTGCGGCGTACGGGAAAGAGATACGACCATGGGCAAATTTGCAGGCAAAAGCGTTCTCGTTCTGGGCGCATCGTCGCCGATCGGCATCGGCGCGGCAACCGCGCGGCTGTTCGCCCGGGAGGGCGCGCGTGTCGTCGTCTCGGCGCGCCGGCTTGATCGGCTGGAGGGGATAGCGGCGGAGTTTGGCGGGACTGCGATGGCCTGCGACTGTGCCGATCATGATCAGGTCGGCGACCTCGCCAACCGTGTCGTCGATCTGCACGGCGGGCTCGATATCGCGATCAACACGGTCGCGGCCGGTGCCTATCAGCCGCTCAAGGATATCGAGCCCGACGACGTACATCGCGTCGTCAACACCAACTATGTCGGCGGCCTCTACTTCCTCAAACATATGTGCAATGCGGTAAACCCCGACGGTGCTGTCATCATGACGTCCTCGTCGAGCGTACCCAACATCAGCACGGGCCTGACCGTCTATGCTTCGACCAAGGCGGCGATCAATCATGCGATCCGGGTGGCGGCGCTGGAATATGCGGAGAAGCGGCTGCGCATCAATGCCGTGCAGATGAGCCTCGTCCTGACCGAGTCCACGCCCGAAGATGCCTTCACGCCGGAAGTCCTCGACCGTTTCGCAAGCCAGACCCCGCTCGGTCGCCTCGCCAAACCGGAAGACTGCGCCGAGGCCTATGCCTTTGCCGCGACGGGCTTCCTGACCGGGCAGGTTATCGACATTAGTGGTGGCAGCACGCTCAACCGCGCGAGCCTGCGCTAGTCTATCGATGGCCGGATCGCCCAAATTGACCGGCATCGCCGATAGGCTGCGGTCGCGGCGGGCGATAGCCTGACCAGGAAGGAGAGGGCGATGGGTGTGCTCGACGGGAAAGTGGCGCTGATCACCGGCGCGGGCCAGGGACTTGGCCAGGCGATCGCGCAGGTCTTTGCCGATGAAGGCGCGGCGCTGATGCTGTCGGGCCGAACCGAAGCGAAGGTCGTGAAGGTGGCCGACGCGCTACGGGCACGCGGCGCGCAGGTCGAGGCGATGCATGCCGACGTCGGCAGGGCGGACAATGTTGCGGCCAATGTCGCGCGCTGCGTCGAGCGGTTCGGTGGGATCGATATCCTCATCAACAACGCCCAGTCGGTTTACACCAACATTTCAACCAACGACATGACCGATGACCAGTTCATCGAGATGTTCGACACCGGCCCGCTTGCCACGTTCCGCTATATGAAGGCAGCTTATCCGCACCTGAAGGCCCGGGGCGGCGGGGCGATCGTCAATTTTGCCACGGCGGCCGCCAAGCGCTGGGACATGCAGGGCTATGGCGCCTATGCGGGCGTCAAGCAGGCGATCCGTTCGCTGACACGCGGCGCCGCGGACGAATGGGGTGCGGACAATATCCGCGTCAATACGATTGCCCCACTCGCGACCAGCCCTGCCTTCGAGGTCTGGAGCCAGGAACAGCCCGAACAGGCCGACGACCTCATTCGCCAGATACCGCTGCGCCGTTTTGGCGACCCGGTCGAAGATATTGCGCGGGCTGTTCTGTTCCTCGTGTCGCCTGACTCGCGCTATGTCAGCGGCGCGACGCTGCCGCTCGACGGCGGCATGGCCAATTTCGACTGATAGATAAAAGGGGAGCAGAAATGGCGGATGCGGCCACCAACAAGGAAATCGTGCGACGCTTCTTCGCGACGATGAGCGCGGGCGATGTTCCGGCGATGCTCGCTTTCTATGCCGACGATATTGTCCTTACGACGACCGGGCGGACACTGATTTCGGGGCAGTTTACCAAGGCTGACATCACCGGCGCGGCCGATCGCATCTTCGACGCGTTCCCGAACGGCATCACGTTCGAAATTCTCGCCATGACGGCCGAAGAGGACCGCGTTGCGGTCGAAGCGACATCGTCGGGCGTGCATGCATCGGGTCAGCATTACGCCAATTACTATCATTTCCTGCTGCGTCTTCGCGACGAAAAGATCGTCGAAATGAAGGAGTTCATGGACACAGAACTCGTCACCGACATCCTTTGCGGCGGGCAGCGGCCGGCGGCATGAGCAAGCCTGGCACAAGCGGGTTTCACGATTATATGGAGAAGGCATGATGGCGCAGCGGCTTGCAGAGGGCGCAAGGGTCGCCGAAAAGGCGCGCCAGCTTGGGCTTGAGATCGAAGATCCCCTGATCCTCGATGATCCCGACAGCCATAAATGGGATGAGGAGGCCGATCTGGTCGTTGTAGGCCTGGGCGGGGCAGGTGTCTCGGCAGCGCTGGAGGCGGTCGAGCGCGGGGTCAGCGTCATCGCCGTCGATCGCTATGAAGGCGGCGGTTCGACCGCAGCCAACGGCGGCATTTTCTATGCGGGCGGCGGTACGGCCGTTCAGAAGGAAGCGGGCGAGGAGGACACGCCCGAGGAAATGTATAAATATCTCAAGATCGAGGCGGGTGATGTCGTTTCCGACGCGACGCTGCGGCGTTTCGTGAATGAAAGCGCGTCGACGGTCGACTGGATCATGTCGCATGGCGGGCCGTTCAATTCAAAGACCTGGCGCAAGAAAGCCTCCTATCCGCCGCTCGACTATTTTCTCTATCATCCCGACAATACGCTGGTCGGCGACTATGCGCGCCGCGCCAAGCCGGCGGCGCGCGGGCATCGCGCCTTCGTGCGCAACGGCAAGAAGGCGTGGGGCCTTGGCTTTGCAATCTATGAACCGCTGCGCGACGCGGCGCTGAAGCGGGGCATGCGCTTCCATCGCCATAGCGAGGCACGGCAGCTGGCGGTCGACAGCAGCGGACGGGTGATCGGCGTCAAGATCCTGTCGATCCCGCAAGGGACGCCGGAGGCCAAGCGTTTCAGTACTTATATCGATCGGGCGAACGTCTTTCTGGCGATGCTGCCGCCCGCACTTCCCTTTGCCGCCGTCACCATCGGCATCGGCAACCATTATCTGCGCAAGGCGATGGCGATCGAGGCGCATGGCCGGGTCGAACGCTGGATCCGCGCGCGCGAGGGCGTGTTGCTGAGCGCCGGCGGCTATATCATGAACCCCAAGATGGTCGCCGAACATGCGCCCGATTATAAGGAAGGCATGCCCAACGGCACGCTGGGCGATCAGGGTTCTGGCATTTATCTGGGGCTGTCGGCCGGCGGATCGACCGCGCTGATGAGCAAGATCAGCGCCTGGCGCTTCATCAATCCGCCTAAGGCCTGGGCCGACGCCATCGTCGTCAATGCGCGGGGCCAGCGGTTCGTGGACGAAACCGTCTATGGCGCGACGCTGGGCGAACATATCGGCGATCATCAGGGTGGCCGTGCCTGGATCATCTATGACGCGGCCTCTCGCAAGGCTGCATTCAAGCAGGCGCGCGATCCCATCCTGGTGCCGTTCCAGCGCGACGTCACGCTGCTGAACCTGATGTTCAACTACAAGAAGGCGCCGACGATCGAGGCGCTGGCCGCAAAAATGGGGTTTGACCCCGCCGTGCTGGCAAAGACCATATCCGACTATAATCGCGCGGCGCGGGGAGAAGCACCCGATGCCTTCGGCAAGGAAATCGCGGATATCCAGCCGATCGAGCAGGGGCCTTTCTATGCGATGGACATTTCCGTTGCGAGCCGGTTCCTGCCGCTTCCGGTGATCAGCTTTGGCGGGTTGCGGGTGGAAGAAGAAACCGGGTTGGTCCTCGATCCCAACGGCAAGCCGATCCAGGGGCTCTACGCCGCCGGGCGATGTGCCGTCGGCATCGCATCGCAAACCTATGTCAGCGGTCTGTCCTATGCCGACTGCGTCTTTTCCGGCCGCCGCGCCGCGCGGCATGTGGCGAAGGCGAACGCGTAAGGACTTAGCTTCAGGGAGAACAACAGCGTCGCTTGCGAGGAGCAGGCGGCGCTGTTGTTCTTTCTATCGCCTCAGACCAGCGCCGGAGCCGGCGTCTTTCGCATTGTGATGAGCGCGCCGGCTGCAGTAAGCGCGCAGGGGATGGCCAGTAGCAGGAAAGCGGTGTGCCGCCCGAACGCCGATGCCAGTGGCACGAGCACTACCGGCGTCAGGAAGTCGCCAAAGAATAGGGCGACATAGAGGAGCCCGGCCGCGTTGGCGCGATCCTGCGGTTGGACGCGGCTGACGATCAGATTGGCCATATGCACGACGAAAATACCGCTCGCGATGCCGCACATGAAGCAGCCGATGATGGTCTGCGTGACCGAGCCAGTGGACCCGAGCGTCAGCATGCCTGTGCCCCATAGTGTCATACACCCGATCAGCGTGCCGACAGGCCCGAGCAAGGCATAGGCGCGGCCATATAAAAATGCGCCGACCATGCTGCCAACCGAACTGAAGCCGAGGATACGCGATAGCGTCCCCGCCCCGCTGACGCCGATTTCGCGCAGCAGGAATGGCAGTTGCGTCAGCGGCGCCATGACAAGGATACCGAACAGGATCGTCCCGCCATAGATAAGCCAGTTGGAGGTGAGCGGCGTGAACAGCTTGGGCTGCGCGTCGACGCTGGGTGGCACGCGGCGGTCGCGAAGGGTCCACAGCGCCGGAATGACGAACAGCAACGAGAAAGCGTACATCAGAAAGGCTATGCGCCAGCCATAGAGATCGGCCAAGCTCCCCGCGATCAGCATGCCGAAGATGCCGGTGCCCGCCGCGATCGAATTTTTATAGCCCAACATCCGTGCGCGCGCGGTGTCGTCGAAATGCTCCGCGATCAGGACGGTGGTAGCAAGCGACATGATGACGGCGCACAGGCCGATGATGAAGCGGCTAACCAGAACCAATGCTGGACTTTCGAGAAAGCCCCCCCCGCTGCCCGCAATGCCGTAGAGCAGCAAAAGCGCGGGCAATAATTTGCCAAAGCTGATCCGGTTAAGCAGCCATCCGCCGGTCAGCCCCCCCACCACGAGGCCGATGGCGGGCGCCGTCATCACCCACTGCGCCAAAACGTCGCCGCCTGCTTCGTGTCCGAAATGGGTGGCGATGTTGGGGAGGATAGGGCCGACCACAACGAAGATCAGACCGGAATAGACTGATCCGGTCAGCATCACGGCCACCAGCCAGAACCTGGCCATGGCAGAGCGCGCAGCCGCCGGGGCGGGGGCGCTTGTCCTTGAGTCTAGCAGAGCAGCTCTCCTTGTTACGGCCCTCTGCGGGGCTTTCAATTTGTCGCGTGCCGCCTGCTCGGGGCGTCACTCGAGGGTCTTGGGCATGCGTCCGACGGGGCGGATCATGGTGACTTCGATGGTTACATTGTCCGGCAGGTCGAACATATGCGCGATTTCGTCGCCCACGACTTCGACCGGCATCATCCCGTTCCAATAGGGGCCGCGCTCGAGCCAGTCGGCATAGGCCGATGTCACCGCTTCCACATTCCAGGATTTGCCGAAACCGGTGCTGGTGTCGCCGGGAATGAAGCAGGTGACGGCGATATTGTCCTGCTGCAGCTCATGCCGCAGCTCTTCCGTGAAATATTCAAGGCCCGCCTTGGTGGCGCCGTAGATCGACAGATGGCTGAATGAGCCAGGCGCTCTGGTCGTTGCGGAGGACACGTTGACGATACGCCCGCCGCCCCGCGCCCGCAGATAGGGAATGACCGCGCGCGCGGCATAGATGGGCGCGAGGAAATTGATGCCCACCTGCTCCTGCACCTGCGCGTCGTCGAGCTTGTCGATGCTGTTGGGATAGGCGACGCCAGCATTGTTGACGATCCCGTCGATGCCGCCGAAATGGGCAGCAGCTTCGGCCAAAGCGCGTTCGATCTCGCGCGGCTCGGACACTTGTGCGGTAATGCCAAGCACATCGGCGTCAGGGCCAAAGGACCGGCAGGCCGCTTCGACATCGTCCCCGTTGCGCGCGACTACGGCCACGCGCGCGCCGCGCCGCACCAGTCCGGCGGCGCAGTGATAGCCCATGTTGCGCGCCGCACCGGTGACGACGATGACCTTGCCAGCCGCGCTCATGCGGCCTCCGCAGGAATGGCGATGGTTTTGGTCTGGAGATATTCTTCAAACCCTTCCACGCCCATTTCCCGTCCTATCCCGCTTTGCTTGTAACCGCCGAAGGGCGCATCCGCGCCGAACATATTGGCCGCGTTGACGTTGAGCGACCCGGTACGGATGCGCCGCGCCACCGCGAGCCCCCGCGCCGGGTCCGCCGATTGTACCGCGCCACCCAGGCCATAGAGCGAGTCATTGGCGATTCGTACGGCGTCATCATCTCCATCATGAGGGATGGCGACAAGCACGGGTCCGAAAATTTCTTCCTGCGCGATACGCATGTCGTTGCGCACATCTGCAAACAGCGTGGGCTTGATGTAAAAGCCCTTGCCGATCTGCGCGGCGCCGCCGGTAACGAGCCGCGCCCCTTCTTCCTCACCAAGCTGAATATAGCCCGTCACACGCTCATATTGCGCGGCCGATGCTACCGGCCCGAGTATCTGCTCGGCGCTGTCGGGGTCGCCATAGGGCATGGATTCGAACAAGCCTTGGAGGATGCCGATCGCCTCTTCATAGCGACTGCGCGGCAAAAGGATGCGGGTGGGGAGTGAGCAGCCCTGGCCGGCATGATAGCAAACCGCGAGCGCGCTGTAGAGCGCGTCGGGGAAGGGCGCATCATCCAGCACGATATTCGCGGACTTGCCCCCCAGTTCGAGAAAAACGCGCTTCAGCGTCGTCGCGGCCGAGGCCATGATGCGCTTGCCGACCAGCGTCGAGCCGGTGAAGGATATGACATCGACGCGCGGATCGGCGACGAGCTGTTCGCCGAGCGTCACCTTGTCGCCGCTCGTCACGATGTTGATGACCCCGGCAGGAAAGCCGATGGCGGCCGCCGCTTCGCCGATCAACATGGCCGACCAGGGCGTTTCCGGGGCGGGCTTCAGCACGACCGTGCAGCCGGCGGCAAGCGCAGCCGTCAGCTTTGCCAGATTGATCTGGACCGGCATGTTCCAGGGCGTGATCGCCGCGACCACACCTGCCGCTTCCTTGATGACCAGCCGCCGGCTGGGCACGCCCATCGTCGCGTCGACGCCGATGTCGCGCTCATATTCGTATCGGCGCGCCAGATCGATGGTCCAGCGCATCATCGCGATGGGCACGTCGAGCCCAACCGCCTTGGTCACGCCGAAGGTCGCGCCGGTTTCGGCCGAAATGCGTGCGCGATGATCGTCGGCGATCTCGGTCAGCTTGGCCTGGAGCCGGTTGAGCCATTCCGCGCGCAGGCCGACGTCGGTCGACCATGACGTCGTGTCGAACGCCTTGCGCGCCGCGGCGATGGCGGCGTCCATATCGGTGGCGCTGCCGTCGGCAGCCTCGCCCACGACCTCACCATGCGCCGGCGCGATATTGTCGTAGCTACGGCCATGTTCGGCAGGGCGAAGTTCGCCGTCAATATATAGCAGCGAGGCGGAAAATTCGGTCATGCCTCTACATCCTCCATGATGATACGTTCGAAATTCTTGCAGACATGGCGCGCGGTGGTGAGCGTCGGGCCGTTGGCCGCCGCAATCTTGTCCGCGAGGCCCAGATCCTTGTGCCCGAGCGTAACCAGAGCCGCCTGCGACGCCCGGAACGCGTCTGCGCCGACCATGTCGGGGCCATTGGCGCGGAAGGCGACGAACTTGTCCATGAAGGGCGTCAGATTGCCGTTGGCACGCATCGTTTCTGTAAGGCGCGCGGGGTCGAGGCCGAGCGCTTCTGCAAGTCTGTAGGCCTCGAGCGCGGCGGCCAGTTCGACATAGGTGACGAGATTGTTGCAGATTTTGAGCGCCATGCCCGCGCCGGTCGCACCGGCGTGAATGATCTTGTTGCTGTAGAAGAGGAGGCCGGGTGTAGCCCGCTTCACATCCTCTTCGCTGCCGCCGGCCATGATGACGAGTTCGCCCTTGGCGGCCCCGTCCGCGCCGCCGGTAACGGCGGCGTCGATCAGCGCGACGCCCACCTCTTGCGCGCGTGACGCCAGCGCGATGACGGTCGCGGGTTCGACGGTGCTGTGGATCGCGATGACGCCCGACCGCATCGTCTGGAGCAGGCCCTCTGGTCCGTCCACCACCGTGCGCACATCGTCGTCGTCGCGCACGCAAATGCCCACATAACCTGCGGTTTCCCCGATCTTGCTGGGGGTGGCGCACCATGTAGCCTCGCCCGCAAACGGCGCGCCAGCAGCTTCGACCGCATCATGGACGAGGCAGTCGCTCGCTTCGGCCAGCCGGTGCGCCATCGGTGCGCCGATATTCCCAAGGCCGATATAGCCCGTCCGCATGTGAAGCTCCTCCCCGTCGATGGCGCGCGCATCCACCCGCTGGGCGCGGCGCGGTTCCTTAGGTTCCACGCCCGCTCGTCTGGGCGAAGTCGAACCGCAACTCATCCTGGGCCACGTGTCGAAATCGGGCCATGCAGGAAAGCTGGACGCCACGTGCCATCCTCAATAGACTGCCGTCCAAGATCCGGGAAAAAGACCGGACGTAAATGAATGGAGCGGGATAATGCAGGCGGATGCCATGTCCGGATCGATTGACCAGCGTATTGCGGCCGGCAGTGTGATCGCCGAGCTGCAAAGCCGCGAACATCCGCCCTATGTCGAACATGTCTTTACCGAGCCGCTGCACACGCTGGCGCTCTATCGCTTCGCCCAGCCGCTGACGCGCCCGCCCACCATGGCTCGGTTCCGCTGTCGCGAAGGGGGCACGGCCTTTCGGCAGATTGGCAGGATCGTCGCCATGCCGGCTAACGTACCGATGGAGGTAAAGGGCCATGGCGGGCGCATCCAGGCGGTGCGTTGCCGCTTCACGCCCGCCTTGCTGCGCGACGTCAGCGGCCGTGAGCATCTCGACAGCAAGGGCGATCTGGACGCGTGCATCGATGTGCAGAGCCCGGCGGCTCGGATGCTGCTGGAGGCGCTGATCCGTGAGCTGTCGACACCCGGCCTCGCTTCGGCCGCCTATACCGAGGCGATCGGCCACGCGCTGGTGGTCGAACTGACGCGTCATCTGCAGCGTTCGGCGCGACCGGTCAGAACCTCAGGCGGCCTGTCCGACGCCCAGATGGCAACGCTGCGCGATTATATCGAGAACGCGCAGCAAGCGCCTTCGCTGGCGGATGTCGGCGCTCTACTGGGGTTCAGCCCGCGCCATGTCAGCCGTGGCTTTCGCCGCAGCACCGGTCAGACGTTGCACGAATATATCGAAAATATCCGGTTCGAGCGCGCTTGCAAATATCTGTCCGGGGGCGATTTCCTGATCAAGGAGATCGCGTTTCGCCTGGGCTTTTCCTGTTCGTCCAATTTCGCGGTCGCCTTTCGCCGCCGCGCGGGCATGTCGCCGCAGGATTATGCGCGGCAACATGGGCGTGACCGGGATCTTCAGGCCGACGAGGCGTATCGCCCGGCGTAGAAATCGACCGCTGCGCGGATGGACTCCTCGACCGGCCGGGGCGTCCAGCCCAGTTCCTGCCGGGCCTTGCTGCCGTCCATATCGTTGATGATGTGGGTGAGCTTGGCCGACTGGACCGAAAGCTGGCTGTCTTTGCGGCGGATCGCCGATACGCAGTCGGCGATGAAACCCAGCAGATAGAGTACAGGCAGCGGCATCGTCTTGATCTTCGCCCTGGATCCGGCCTGATCGGCGGCGATCTCGTAGAGCTGTCGCTGGGTCAGCCAGCGCTCCGATACGATATAGCGCTCTCCGATCCGACCCTTTTGCTCGGCAAGGATCATGGCCTCGGCTGCGTCTTCGACCCCGACGCAGGCGAGGCCGGCGTCGACCGCGAAAGGCAGCTTGCCCGACGCCGCAGCCCATAAGAGCCGGCCGTGCGGGGTCAGCGCATAGTCGCCGGGACCGTAGGTGTTGGCGACATTCATGGCGACGCCCGGCAGGCCGCGTTCGGCGACGTAGCGATCGAACGTCTCCTCCGCCTCGACCCGGCACCGGATATAGGGACCGGCATCCTTGGCATAGTTGAACCGGTCGCGTTCGGTCGAAATGCCGCTGGGGTTGCGGCCGATCGCTGCGATCGTGCTCGTCAGCACAAAGCGCTCGACCCCGGCCGCGAGCGCGGCTTCCATCACATTGACGAGGCCCTCCACATTGACGCGCCGCATGGGCGCGGGGTCGCGCAGCCAAGCCTGCGTGTTGACGACGCAGTGGATGACGCTGCTGCAGCCTTCGACCGCCTTGGCGACGACGGCCGGGTCGGTGACATCGCCGAAGACCCACTCGACGGGCAGATCACTAATGGCCTGCCTGTCGGTAGTGGGCCGCACAAAGGCGCGTACGCGGCGTCCTTGTGCGACAAGCTTGCGGGTGACGTGGCTGCCCAGAAAGCCAGCCGCGCCGGTGACGAGGACAATGCCATCCTCGCCACGCCGCGCTGGCAGAGGCACGATCGCTTCTTCAGAAATCGACCCGGCCCTCCACGCCGATCACGCGCGGGCGCACATAGATGGCGGTGCCAAAGCCCAGTGCGCCAAAGTCGATCGTGCTGACCCGATAGCGGCTGTTGAGGAGGTTTTCGCCGAACACTGCCAGCGTCAGCTTCGATCCGTTCAGGTCGATGCCGCCCATGGCAAGCCGGGCGCTAAGGTCGTTGCGGTTGCCGCTTCCCAAGTCGTCGCGGGCGTTGGGCAGGCCGATCGGGTCGGATGATACGGATTCGAACACGCGCTTGCTTTTGAAGCTATAGTCGATGTTGAGCAGCGGACGGCCAAATCCTGTGTCCTCGCCCTCATATTGCAGGCCTGCATGGAAGGACCATTTGGCGACATAGCCGAACTTGGCGCTGTCTTTGAGATCCTGGCCCAGATAGTTGAACTGCTTATATTTGGGATCGACGTAGCTGGCGTCCGCCATCAGCGTCAGACCGCGCGTGGGCACGGCGGTCAGCTCGACCTCGAAACCCTTGTAAACCGCCTTGCCCGCGTTGATCGTGTTGCTGACAAAGCCCGCGTCGGTGCTGAAGCCCGGCTGCGTGATCTGAAGATCGTCATAATTGGTCTGGAACGCCGCGACATTGAGGCGCAGGCGACGGTCGAGCAATTCGGATTTGAAGCCAATCTCGTAGACGGTCGCCGTTTCCGGATTATAGGCCGGGCCGTCGAAGCCGCGCGGCGAAAAACCACCGGCACGGTAGCCCGTCCCGACACGCGCATAGGCCGAAATATCGTCCGCCAGCTTGTAGTTGAGCGTGACGTTCCAAGACGTATTGCTGAACGACTTGGCCTGGTTGCTGACTATTGGCGGCGGCAAGCCGTTATTATAGATTTCCGTCACCACCGACTTGCGATCATGCGTGTAGCGCAGGCCGCCGGTGATCTCGAGATTGTCGTTGAGGATCGCGGGCGTGTAGCTTGCCTGTCCAAAGGCGGCATAGGATTTGGTCCGACCCTGGTAGGCAAGGCGACCGGCGGCCGCGACCGCGCCATCGACAACGCCGTCGCCGGTAAAGTCGCCGACGAACAAATAGGTCTGGGGATTATCCTCGGCATATTTGGCGTTAAAATAATAGCCGCCGACCGTATAATTGAAGCGCTCACCCGAACCGACGATCTGAAGTTCCTGCGTGAACTGCTTCAGGCGCTTCGACCCGCCGCCGATATAGGGATCGATCGTGGAGAGCGTCGTTCCGAAAGGAAAGGTCGTGAAGTCCGTGATAAGGGGAACGCGCACATCGGCCGACGACCCGAAGGGCTGGATTTCCTGACTGCGCCAGTTGCGGTAGCCTGTGATCGACTTGATGACGATCGCATCGCTCACTTCATAGGCGATGGTCGCGGCATGATTGTCGCTGTTATTCTTGGCGCGCGGCACGTCAGGCGCGTTGATGGTGCCAAGCCGCCGCGTCGATACGCGCAGCGGGTCACCGCCCAAGGAAGCGGACTGGCCGACGAAATCGCCATAAGCCTCGCTGACGATCGCGAACTGGTTGTGCGGCCCGATGTCGCGCCGCCGGACCATGTCATATTTATAGTCGAAGGTCAGATCGCCCATGTCGCCATGGAGCGCGAAGCGCGCAGCGTGGGCTTCAGACGCGCCGGGGTCGCGATCCGACGGCCGGGTGATGTCGTTCACATAGCCGTCGCGCTTGCGATACTGGTAGGAAAAGCTTGCTGCCCAGCCCGGGACGATCTCGCCCGTGTCGATGCGGGCGCGGGCGATCAGCTCATTATGCGTGGCATAGCTGATCTTGGCCTCGCCGCCGAACGTGTCGCCTGGCGTGCGGGTGATGATGTTGATCGCACCACCGGTCGTATTCCGCCCGAACAATGTCCCCTGCGGTCCGCGCAGCACTTCGATCCGTTCAAGGTCGAGCGTATCGAACTGGCCGTAGGACAGCGCGTTCACATAGATGCCGTCGATATAGATGCCGACCGACGGTTCGTTGGTGAGGATCGGGTCATAGGTCGCGATGCCGCGGATCGATACGCCAAGGCCTTGGGTCGTACCCGACGGCACCAGTTCGAGGCCCGGCGTGAAATTGGCGACCTTGGTGACTTCGGTAACGTTCATCGCTTCCAGCTTGTTGCCGGAAAAGGCGGTGATCGAGACCGGCGTATCCTGAAGATTTTCCTCGCGCCGGCGTGCGGTAACGACGATGTCCTCCAGTCCGCCCGGTGACGGAGCGGCCCTATCCTGCGCCGCGATCATCGGCGGGGGCGTCGACTGCGCGAAGGCTGGCGTCGCCGTCGCCAGCGCGCCCAGAGCCACATTCGCGTGCAATATGCTCTTCCAGCTCATCATGATCTGCCCCTTTATCCTCCACTGTCGCGCGCCGGTTCGTTTTCGACCGGCTTGTGCGATTGCTCGGCGGTTTGGGAGAATCCTCTTCCTATCCCCGCCGCGGTGTCCCCGTAAGGTAGAGGCATCGGCACGCTTATCGAAGAGCTGAGCGGCGCGTGGCAGTCATCACTTGGCCGGATTGATGAATCTGTCCTGATCGCCTGCACGGTTCCAGCCGCTACGCCCGACCCTGCGCCTATGATGCGATGCGTGACAGCAGCTTTTCTGCAAAAATAGACGGATAATCATGAGCGGGTCCGAACATCATTCCTTCTGCCGCATCTGCATGGGCACGTGCGGCATGGTGCTGACCACCGACGAAGACGGACATCTTTCCTCGATCCGCGCCGATCGCGAGGACCCCCAGACGCTGGGCTTTGCCTGTTTCAAGGGGCTGCGCGCGGTCGAAGCGCATAACAGCCCCAACCGCATTATACGGCCGCTCAAAAAAATGCCCGATGGCAGCCGCATCGAAATCCCGCTGGAAACGGCGCTTGACGAGGTTGCCGAGCGACTCGCCGCCATCCGCGCGGAGTCGGGGGATCATGCGCTGGCGGGCTATAAGGGCGGCGGCGCCTTCTTCACCGCTTCGGCCTGCGTCATGCTGAATGACTTTCTGGCCGCGCTGGGGTCTCCCAAAACCTATAGTTCGGTGACGATTGACCAGTCGGCCAAGGCGGTCGCGGCGGGTCGGATGGGCACATGGGGGCCGGGCAAGCTGCCCAATCATCTGTGCGACGTCATGCTGCTGGTGGGCACCAACCCGCTCGTCTCCGTGAACCCGCCTTTCGACTGCCGCAATCCGGTTAAGCGCATGAAGCAGGCGCGCGCGCGGGGCATGAAGCTGATCGTCATCGACCCGCGGCGCACCGAAACCGCCGAGTTTGCCGACCTTCATCTGCCGGTCTTGCCGGGCGAGGACGTCACATTGCTTGCCGCCATCATCCGAGAGATGCTTGCCAACGATTGGTACGATCGGGATTTCTGCGCCGGCCATGTCGCCGATCTCGATGAGCTGAGGGCGGCGGTTGCTCCCTTCACGCTGGACTATGCGGCCGCGCGCTGCGACTTGTCATCCGCCGCAATCAGGCAGGCCGCGCAAATGCTGGGCGGTTCCGGCCTTCGCGCGCTGGCGGGCAGCTCCACCGGGCCCGACATGGGCCCTTATTCCAATCTTGCCGAGCATCTGATCGAAGTCATCAATGTGCTTACCGGCGCCTTCATCCGCGAGGGTGAGGAGATACCCAACCCCGGCGCCATCCTGCCGCGCAGCGTCCAGCGCGCGCAGGTGATCCCCGCCGGTCGCTGGTGGGAGCATGGCCCGACCAGCCGCATCGACGGTTCAGGCTCGCTGATGGGCGAGATGATGACCGGAACGCTTGCCGACGAAATATTGGAGTCGGGGCCGGGCCAGGTCCGCGCGCTCATCGTGCATGGCGGCAACCCGGCCTCCTCAATCCCGGACCAGCGCCATGTGGTGAAGGCTTTGCGCGCGCTCGACCTCCTGGTCTGCATCGAGCCGGTCATGTCGATCACCGCCGAACTGGCCGACTATGTCCTGCCGCCGTTCATGCAATATGAGCGGCCGGACCTGCATTTCTGGCTGTATGAGGGCATGATCTACCGCGACACGCCCTATGCGCGCTACACCCCGGCGGTCGCGCAGCCGCCCGAAGGAAGCGAGTTGGTCGATGATTGGTACGTCTTCTGGTCGCTCGCGCGGCGGATGGGCGTGCCGCTCAGCTATCAGGGCACGCCGCTCGACATGACGCGGCCACCTACGACTGAGGATTTGCTCGCTCTTATCGCGCAAGCTTCGCCCATGCCCTTCGAGGAGCTTAAGGCGCAGCCGCGCGGGGCGCGCGTGGACGAGGAAATCCATAGAGCGGCCCCGGCCGAACCCGGCTGGACCGGCCGCTTCACGCTGATGCCTTCCGATGTGGCAGGCGAAGTCGCCGGTGCGCTGGCGAGTGCGCCGGACCCGGCGCTCGATTGTCGGCTGGCGGTGCGGCGGCTGCGCGAGACGTTCAACTCCGTCGGCCGCGACCTCCCTGAAACACGCAAGCGCCAGCCGTTCAATCGCGCTTATATCCATCCCGACGATCTCGCCGAACGCGGCATCCTTTCAGGCGAGCGGGTGCGCATCCGCTCGGGCCATGGGGATCTGGTCGCGGTCGCCAGCGCGGACGCGACGCTGCGGCGACGGGTCGTTTCCATCGCCCATGGTTTTGGGAGCCTGCCCGATATCGACCATGGCGAGGGCGCCGACGATTATGCGCAGAACGGCGTCTCGACCAATTTGCTGCTCGACAACAGGGCGCGCGAGACGATTAATGCGATGCCGCAGATGACCGGGGTGCCCGTCTCGATCAGTCGCACGAACTGACCGAGACGGGCACCGCTCTCGATCAGGTCAGCGCACGATCGCCGGGTGTGCGATGCGCGGCTCGCCCAGCATTTCGCGATAGGAAGGCGGCTGTTTGCCCTCATCGTCGGTGATGCCATAGCGCTGCGCGACTTCCGCGCCGATCAGCGTCTGGCCTGACAGGCTTTCGCGTTCCGGATCGTCATGGATCGCGCGGATGATGCGACCGGTAAATTCCGGCGTCTCGGCGACACTCATGAATTCGGCATATTGTTCGGGATGTGCCGCCGCTGCGACTGCGGTGCGATGCGTCTTGAGCGGACCCATCCAGATCGAAACGGCGCTGACCCCGGTGCCGCGAAAATCGACGGCCATGTCCGCCGCGAACTTGTCCACGCCCGCCTTCTGCGCGCCATAAGCAGGCCCATGCATGTAACAGGCCGAACCGAAGGATGACGAGAAACTGACCAGGCCGTTGCCCCGGGCCACCATCAGGGGCGCCGCATAATAGGATGCGATATAATGCGACCGCAGGCCGACATCGAGAATCTTCACCAGATCGAGCGGCTTTTCCCAGAAGACGCCGGGATTGATGAGGTCGTCGTCAATATAGGCGACGTTGTTGACCAAAATGTCGAGCTGGCCCTGCTGCTCATCGGCGATCCGCTCGAACAGCGCCTTGATGTCTTCATCCTTGCCATGATCGACCGCGACGGGGACGCCCACACCGCCCGCAGCGGTGATCGCATCGGCGGTTTCCTGGAGCGACCCGGGGAAGCGGCTTTCGCCACTGCTGATCGTCCGGCCGGTTACGTAGACGGTGGCGCCCGTACGGCCGAGGCCGATGGCGACGCCCGCACCGGCGCCTCGGCTGGCGCCCGTAACGACGGCCACCGTTTTTGCATTGCTCATTCTTGTCTCTCCTTCAGGGCTAAGATTGTGGGCTGGCGGCCCCGGAAGCAAGCCGAGCCGGGCCGATGGATGGCCGCATGTCTGAAAGCGGCCCAATCATAAAAGTTCGAATGGACGGTTTAACGTCGCCTACTTGCGTGTTAAACACAATAACGACCTACGCATAATAGATAGGTAGAGGATGGAAACGCAACATAGCCATGCAGTGGCCGCGCGATTGGATACGCATGCATTCTCGCTGCAGCTCGCGCACAATATGGAAGCCGCGCGCGAATATGAGGTTTATGAAGAACCCAATCATGTGCTCGCGCTCCAACGGGTGCAATCCCTGGGCGCCTGTGAGGGCCGCTATATAACCCACGCGGCGAGGGCAGACTATGCCAGCATAGGCCGCCTTCTGTTTCTGCCCGCGCAGACGCCGCTTGAAATCAGGACGACCTGCCGACCTGAACAGGTGGTCCGCTGCGTCTTCAACGACGGGGCGCTGAGCGATTTTGGCGGCGATTGCGATGTTTATGATCGCGGCGCGTTGACGACCTTCCTCAATGTGCGACGTCGCGAGATGATCGAGTTGATGAGTTTGATTGGTGAAGAGCTTGCAACGCCCGGCATGGCGCGTGAAGCTATGGCCGAAGCGCTCGGAACCGCCCTGCTGATCCAGTTCGCGCGCTATGTCTCCTCTCATGCGCAGGGCGATGTCGGCTATCGTGGCGGCCTATCCCGCCGGCATTTGCGTCTGATCACCGAAGCGGTGGAGCAGGGCGAGCGTTGCCCGACCTTGTCGGAACTGAGCGAGTTGGTCGGCCTCAGCCTGCGGCACCTGACCCGCGCGTTCAAGCAGACGACTGGCGTTACCGTCTACACCTATGTCGAGCAGGTGCGGCTGGACAAGACCAAGAGCCTGCTGGCCGACACCGACATGTTGATGAAGGAAATCGCCGCGCGCCTCGGTTTTTCCTGCGCCAGCAGCCTTTCGGTGGCCTTTCGCAAGCTGACCGGCGAAACGCCGCAGGCCTATCGCAAACGACATCGCCGGGCGCAGACGAAGATCGTCGTGCCGGCTATGCCGGTCGGTCGACCGACAGCCTCCCTGCTTTCCTGATCCCTTTGCTACCCGGCTGTTGTGAGGCCGGGCAGCACAGCGCGATGCTTCGCCTCAGCCTGTCACTTTGGCAAGCAAGGCGGGCACGTCGATCTCGCCGAGCATCACACCCGAGGTGAAGCCGCCATCGGCAACGAAGTTGAGGCCGTTCACATAGGTCGCGCCGCCGCTGTTGAGGAAGATCAGCGGATAGGCCTGCTCCGCCGCCGAAGAGCGGCGATCGATCGGTGCGGTGAAGACGTCGATCATCGCGGCGCTCGACACCGCTTCGAAATCCGGCGTCATGCCCGAAATGGTGGGGCCAGGGCTCAGCAGGTTGAGGCGGATGCCGTCCTTGATCATGGTCTGCGCCTGGAGAAGCCCCCAGACGATGATGATTTCCTTGCTGAACATATAGGGGTCGCCCTGATCGGCGAGATGCTTGTCGCCCCAGGCGAGGCCGGCGTCATAATCGGGCGTCGCGATCGCTTCACGAATGAGCGACATGCGTTCGGGATAGCCGTTGCCGGCGGTCGAGGCGATGATCGCAATCGCCGATCCGTGGCTTAGCTTGGGCCGGGCGCGCTCGATCAGATAGCGAACGCTCAGAAAATTGACCTGAAGGATTTCGCGCGCCGGAAAGGTTTGCGGCAGGCCGGCGCAATAGAAAAGCGCGTCGATCGGGCCGGGAATAGCGTCGATGGCCGCGTCGATCTGTACCCGGTCACGAAGGTCGCAGCTCGTGAAGGAGGCGAGCGGGACGGGGCTGGGCTTGATGTCAAAGCCATGGACTTCGCCGCCCAGGCGCACAAGCTCCCGCGCCGTCGCCTCGCCAATGCCCGAATGGCAGCCCACCACCACACAGCGCTTGCCGGCATAAGACCAGGGGTCAGACATAGTCGTTCCTTAGAAAAATGGGTCGGGACTTGTAAAAATTCAGGCTGGCTCGGCGACCCGCACGGTGAGGCCGTCGAGGCTTTCGTCCAATCGGACCTGGCAGCCAAGGCGGCTGGTCGGCGTCGCATGATCGAGCACCGAGACCATCTCGCTCTCCTCCGCCGTCATCGCGGGCAGGCGCTCGAACCAGCCCTCGTCGACATGGACGAGGCAGGTCGCGCAGGAGCAGATGCCCCCGCACATGCCGATGATGCCCGGCACATCATTGATGAGCGCAAGTTCCATCAGCGTCATATCGGGCGACAGGTCCGCGACGATCGGCGCGCCGTCGACCGGGATATAGGTAATGCTCGGCATCGATCCTCCGAAAAGGCTTTAGGCGATCAGCAGGGCGTGAAGCTGACCGGGACATGGGTGAAGCCGCGCACATTGGGCGAATGCATGCGAGCAAGGTTCGTCTCGTCGACGGTGAAATGGCCAAGGGCGCTCAATATCTCTTCCATCGCCACCCGCGCTTCGAGGCGCGCGAGTGCGGCGCCAAGGCATGCGTGTAACCCACCACCAAAGCCCAGATGATCGCGCGGGTTGCGCCGGATGTCGAACTGCTCGGCATCGGGATAATGACGCTCGTCGCGGTTACCGCTGGTGAAGATCAGCGCGACCTTCTTCCATGCCGGAATGGTGGTGCCGTGCAGCGTCACGTCGCGCGTCGTCGTACGCGCCATCATCTGCGTTGGCCCGTCGAAGCGCATCGTTTCCTCAATCAGGCCGGGGATCAGGCTGTGATCGGCGAGCACCGCGTCGAACTGGTCGGGATGGCGATGCAGCTGATAGCACATATTGCCGATCAGCTTGGTCGTGGTCTCATTGCCGGCGATCGACAGAATGTAGATATAGCCGAGCACCCCCTCATGGTCGATGCGCCCTTCTGCCTGCGCTGCCATCAACAGGCCGATGATATCGTCGCGCGTCGAGCCGGCGCGGGCGCGCTCAGCAATCTCGGTGTTGAAATAGTCGTAAAGGCGCAGGGTCGCCTGCATGCCCTCGTCAGGCATGGCGAAGACCCCTTCGTCGCGATGGACGACAGTGTCGGTCCAGCTCCGCAGCAAATCCTCGTCCTCACGGCGGAAGCCCAGCAGGCGGCAGATGATCGCCATCGGCAAACGGGCTGCGAAATCGTCGATGATGTCGAGCCGCCCTGCCGCAAGATGGGGCACGAGCAACTCACCTGCCATGTCGCGTACCGCCTGTTCGAGCGGCGCGACCTTGGCCGGCGTGAAGAGGCCTGCAGTCAGGTGGCGCAGGCGGCTGTGCACCGGCGGATCGGTATTGATCAGCAGTTCTACCTGCGCCTTCAGCTCCTCGAGCGAGGTGCCCTGCGCGCTGGTGAAGGTCTTGAAATCGCGCACGGCCTGCTGGCAATCATCATAACGGGACAGCGCGTAGAAATCATATTTCTTGTTGTGAAAGACAGGGCTTTCGTCGCGCAGCCGCTGGTAGACGGGATAGGGGTCGTCATGCGTCCGATAGTCGAACGGATCATAGTCCAACGGGGATAGGGCGGTGGCGGATTGGGTCACGGGATAAGCGCCTGATTGTTGCGATGCCCCAGACGCTAGCGCGGCGATGCGCCTTCACGAAAGCATCGCGACCGTCGGCGGCAGGCGCGCTTTTGAAATCTGGTCAGCGACCCTGCCGCCCGTCGTTCAACCGATGCCATGCCGCCGTTTGAAATCCTCATAAAGTTCGCCGACAGCGCGACGGACGTCATTGCGGCGATAGCCAAGCAAAGCGGTTTCGGCCGCGTCTGGCTCGTAATCGATGATGCCGCCGCGCCCGGCCGGCTGCGCGGCGTCGGGCAGCAGCGGATGTTCTTCATTGCGCACGTCTGGACGGACGGTGCTGCGGACCGCGTCGAAGAACAGTTGGAAATAAGCCTGGTAGGTCATATTCTCGTCGCCCACGAGATAGGCCTTGCCGCCCTCGCCACGTTCCAGGGCGCCGTCCATAGCCTCGGCAAGCGAACGCACCGACATGAAGTTGGACGCGCCGGGCGGAGCAAAGATCGGCATCGGGTCGAGCTGGCCCATGGCATAAGCGAAATAGGCGTCGAAGAAGGGGACTGCGAGGCCCGGATAAGCGCCGACCATCACCGGCGCGTTCAGGCTGCACACGCGAAAGCCGGGCGCATTGAGGGCGCGGACCCGCTCGTCCGACGCCTTGCGCGACATGAGATAGGGATCGCCGTCCACGACATGCGGCGCCGCCTGCGGGTAGAAACTACCGATATAGACGCACGTCTTGACCCCGCCATCGCGGGCGCGCTCGAAAAAGCGGGGGATCTGGACGGTGTTCGCCTCATGATAATGATCCTGCGCCGTGCGTCCTTCGGGGATGTGGCGGATATCGTTGCCGGCGGCAAAGATGATCCCGTCGAAGGCGGACAACTGCTCACCCGAAAAATCGCCCTGCGCATAGTCGCCCAGCAGGACGGGGAAATCGTGCAAAGCTGTGTCCGCGCCGGGCGCACTGCGCGCCGCCACGCTCACATCATGACCCTTTTCCCGCAGATAAAGCGCGGCATGTCCGCCGATCATGCCTGTTCCGCCGACAATCAGAATTTTCATCGCTGCACTCTCTCCCGCTTCAGCGTTTAATCGACTTTGCCGACTGGCATGGCGCGTGCCTCGGTGCCAGTGCGAAGGCGAGCGGCTTTGCATATCCGGCCATCAACCCATGAGCGCGACGCCCATGCGTTGAAACGTGCATGCCGCTCCCATAGGCCGTCCGCAAAGAATATGGCGCGCGGCGAGCGCCGCCGACATAAAGGACGAGGACGCCCATGTTTCCAGATCAGGCCCCGGTCATCGATCTCACGCTCAATATCCCGATCAGCGAGACGAACGAAGAATGGTACGCGCCCTTCCTGCCACTGCTGCGCGATAAGGAAAGCCTGGACGCATTCAAAATGCCCGCGCAATATATGTTCAAAAATATCCCCGATCTGGCCGGCGTCGACAATTTCACTGATCACACCTTCGCGCTGATGGACCGGTTCAACATTCGGATCGCGATGATGGGCTTTAACGAAGGCTCGGCAGTGACGGCGGATGTGGAGGCGCGCTTTCGCGACCGCGTGCTGTTCGAGCTGATGATTGATCCCAATCGCGGCGTCGACGAAGTGCGCCGCATCCGCCGACTTCATCGCGATCACGGCATCGACGCGCTGTCGATCTTCCCGAGCGGCATCGTGCCGCAGGTGCCGATCAACGACAAGCGCATGTGGCCAATCTACACGACCTGCGTGGAACTCGACCTGCCAATCATGGTCAACGTGGGCGTCCCCGGGCCGCGTTTGCCGATGGCGCCGCAGCATATGGAGCTGGTCGATGAGGTCTGCTGGTTCTTCCCCGAGCTCAAATTCGTCATGCGTCATGGAGGCGAGCCGTGGGAGCAACTCGCGTGCAAGCTGATGCTCAAATATCCCAATCTCTATTATTCGACGAGCGCCTTTGCCCCGAAACATTATCCCAAGGCGGTGATCGACTTCGCCAATAAACGCGGGGCTGATCAAATCATGTATGCCGGCTATTACCCCTCCGGCCTCAGCCTGGAGCGGATCTTCACCGAATTGCGCGACGTGCCGCTGCGGGATGAGGTGTGGCCCAAATTTCTTGGGCAAAATGCCGCACGCCTGTTCAAACGCAGCCTTTAAAACAGCGGCTACCGGCGCCCATGCTTGCCAAGCGCTGCGCCTGGCTGCGACAAAGCGGTGGGACAGGATGACTGAGGACAATACGATGCAGGACGCTTTCACCGCGCTCACCGCCGCCGGCGCTGAGTTCGAGATCGTTGAGGATAACGATGGGCTGCGGGTGTTTCGCAATGCGCCGCGCACATTGAACGAGATTTACGAGGCGAGTGCCGCGCAATTTGGCGACCGCACATTCCTGCTGTTCGAAGATCAGCGTCTGAGTTTCGCGCAGTTCTTCGCGCGAGCGGAATGGATGCGCCAGCATATCGGCGCCAAGCCGGGCGAGCGGATCGCCATCGCGATGCGCAATCGCCCGGAATGGCTCGTCGCCTTCGTCGCCATCACGGCAAGCGGCGCAAGTGCGGTGCTAGTCAACAGCCGGGGCACGCCCGCCGACATCGCGGCAGCGGTGGATATTACCGACTGCCCCCTCGTGGTCGCCGACGGCCCGCGCGCCCGCGCGCTTGCTGAAGCCGGCTATGGCGGCCGCATCTTCGACGTCGACGATGCCGGCTTTGTCCCGGGGGAGGCGGGGCCGCTTCAAATCACCAACGTCGATCCCCAGGCCGAAGCCGCCGTGATCTTCACCACGGGCACATCGGGCCGCGCAAAAGGCGCGATGCACAGTCATCGCAGCGTGATCGCGGCGCTCATGAACATCGCCTTCTCCCGCGCGGCGACCATGTTCGACGCCCTGCGCAATATGCCGCCTGAAGCGCTGGCGGCGATGGCGAAAATACAGCCTTCCGTGCTGACGCCTTATCCGCTCTTCCATGTCGCAGGGCTCAATTCCGATTTCCTCACCTTCCTGCGTACCGGCGGCAAGATGGTGCTGATGGGTAAATGGGACGGCGCCCACGCGCTCGACCTGATTGAGCGGGAACAGATCATGGCTGTGTCTGGGTCGCCCGCCATGGTGTGGGACCTGCTGCGCGCCAATGATGGAAACCGCGACTTATCTGCGTTGAGAGGCCTGGGCGTCGGCGGCCAGGCGCTGCCGCCTCAACTGTTCGACGATGTAAGGCGTACTTTCCCCAATGCTGGCTTTGGCTGCGGTTTTGGGCAGACCGAGGTGGGAGGTCCCGTCAGCAGTACTGGGTTGGCCGGTCTGCTGGCAAAGCCGGCCTCGTCGGGACAGCCGGTGCCGGTTGTCGACGTTCGGATCGTGGCCGACGACGGCAGTCAGTGCGGACCAGGGGAGCAGGGCGAGATAGTGGTGCGTGGCGCCTGCGCAGCGTCGGGCTATTGCGGGATGCCTGACGAGACCGCGCAGACGTTCAAGGACGGCTGGGTCCACACCGGCGACGTCGGCTATCTGGACGAAGACGGCGCTTTGTTCGTCATTGATCGCAAGCGCAGCATCATCGTGTCGGGTGGCGAGAATATCTCGCTGTCGGAGATTGAACATGCCGCCCATGCCTGCGCTGACGTTCTCGATGCGGGCGCCTATGGCGTGGCGGACGAACGCATGGGCGAGCTTCCCGAGCTGGCGGTGGTGTTGAGTGGCGAGGCGAGTTTCGACGAGAGCGCGCTCCGCGAACAACTGGCGCAGCGGCTGGCCGCCTATAAAATGCCCTGTCGCATCGTCGCGCTCGACGCGATCCCGCGCAACCATATGGGCAAGATCGATCGCCCCAAGCTGGCGGAGATGGCGGGCTGAACGCGCACATCGCATGGCCAGATCGCCATAGCGAGCGCCCTTGCGATAGTCGCGGGGGCTCGCAAGGGCAGGCGGCCCCCTTATGCTCGAAGCCTCTGTGCGGCACGACAGCGCACTGTTCGGAATGATATTGGGGGACGAGTATAATTATGGACCGTGAGGTAGACGTCCTCATCATCGGATCTGGCGGCGGCGCGCTGACGGCGGCGATCGCGGCTGCGGATCGCGGGGCGGAGGTGTTGGTCATAGAGAAGGGAAGCCGTTTCGGCGGCACCACCGCGACGTCGGGCGGCGTATTGTGGATTCCCAACAGCCACCGCGCGGCCGCCGCCGGTCAGGCTGATTCGCCCGAAGATGCGATGCGCTATATCGAATCGCTTGCAGGCGATGTGGCGCCCGAGCGTATTCGCGCCTTCGTCGACAACGCGCCGCGCATGCTCCGCTATCTCGAGGAGCATGCGGACCTGCGTTACGATGCCATCCCCTATACCGATTATCATGCTGAACTGCCGGGCGGTCGGCTTGGCTATCGCAGCCACGAGCCGCAGCCGCTCGACGGGAGGCTGCTTGGCGACACGCTAGAGCAGATGTGGCCGACCCACCAATCCGCGATGTTGTTCGGCAAGATCACCTGGACGGCGTCGGAAGCCGCGCCGCTCATATCCCGGCAAAAGGGATGGGTGCGCAGCCTGATTTCTGTGCTGTGGCGCTATTATTCGGACATCGGCCAGCGCTTGAAGTCGCCGCGTTCGCGCTTTTTGACGAGCGGGAACGCACTGGTCGGCCGGCTGTGGCTGGCGCTCAAGAAGCGCGGCGTGCCGCTTGAGCTCAATTGCGCGATGCGGGATCTCATCGTCGAGAATGGCCGCGTCGTCGGCGCGACGGTGGTGGCCAATGGCAAGGTCAGCACGATTCGGGCGCGGCGCGGCGTCATCCTTGCTGCCGGTGGTTTCGAGCGCAATGGTGCCCTGCGGGAAAAATTTCTTCCCGCTTCGCCAGACCCGAGCTGGAGCGGCGCGCAGCCCAATAATAGCGGCGACGCGATCGACGCGGCGATGCGGATCGGCGCGGCGACCGAAAGACTGGATGCCGCATGGTGGGCGCCCAGTGTCTCCGTTCCCGGCGAAGACCGTGCCCGTCCGCTGTTCTTCGAGCGCGGTCTGCCGGGTGCGATCATCGTCAACCAGGCGGGCGAGCGCTACACCAACGAGGCAGCCTCCTATCATATCGTCGGCTCGCAGATGGTGGCCTGCAACCGGCCGCGCGCGGGTACCGCGCCGTCTTGGGTGATCTTTGATGCAGCGTTCCGAGCCCGCTATCCGATGGGCCCGGTTATTCCGCTGCCCGACATGTTCCTCTCAAAAGAGGTTCGCAGTGTGACGATAAAGGCACAGAGCGTCGCCAAACTCGCGTCGCTTATCGACGTGCCGCCAGAAAATCTCGAAAAAACGATCGCCCGTTTCAATGATTTTGCCGCCAAGGGCAAGGATGAGGATTTTGGCCGAGGCGACAATCCCTATGACCGCTATTATGGCGACCCTCGCGCTGGTCTGAACCCCAATCTCGCGCCGCTCACGAAGTCGCCTTATTACGCTTTACGGCTCGATCCCGGCGATATTGGCACCAGCGGCGGACTGGTCACGGATGCCAATGGGGCGGTCATCGACACGCAGGGCCAGGCGATTGCCGGCCTTTATGCCGTGGGCAATACGAGCGCGTCGGTCATGGGGCGTTCCTATCCTGGCGCGGGCGCGACGATTGCACCGGCCATGACGTTTGGCTTGCTTGCGGCCGAACATGCGATGGGCCGCAATGAAGCCTGATTCGCCCTGCCCCCCGATCAGGCAGCCAGGACAGAAAACTGAGGAGGATAGCTCAGATACCTGCGTAGCATATCACTCTACAACTGCTGCAAAGACGTGCTTTCAGAGCAGTTAAACACGCACTTGCGCAGGACGGTCGGCAAATGTACAGGGCAGCTTCTGCCGCGGCACTCCTTTGGAAAAAGGGGTGCTTTTGCTCATTGACGATCGCAATCGATGCGAGGGGGATGTCGTGAAGAATATGTCTGTGCGTGGAAAAATTATCCGCAGCGCTATTTTGTCTGGTGCGTCGCTGATTGCGCTGCCGTGCGGCGCTGCCTGGGCGCAGGACGCGGTGTCGGCCGATCAGGCTGCGTCCTCCACTGTTCCTGATGCTTATGGCGACATCGTCGTCACTGCGCAGCGCCGTGAACAGAGCCTGCAGGATGTTCCCGTCGCCATTTCGGCGGTGAACGAACGCTTCCTTCAGCAGCGCAACATCACCTCGATCGAGCAGCTGGGCAATATTGCGCCCAACGTGAAGATCGAACGTGGCGCCAGCAACTCGACCGTCGCCCAGATCACCATTCGTGGCGCGACCACGATCAATCCGTCGCTGACCTGGGAACCGACCGTCGGCCTCTATCTGGACGGCGTTTACCTCGGCAAGGCGCAGGGCGGCTTCTTCGACGTTGCCGACATCGCCCGCGTCGAAGTGCTGCGCGGCCCGCAGGGCACGCTCTATGGCCGCAACACGCTGGCGGGTGCGATCAACATCATCACCCAGAAGCCGACCGGCGAATTCGGCGGCAAGGCGCAGATCAGCTACGGCAATTATAATTATGGCCAGATGCGCGGCACGCTGGACCTGCCCGAATTTGCAGGCTTCAGCGTAAAGCTTTCCGGTCAGGCGACCATGCGCAACGGCTTCTACAAAGTCGTCGACAACCAAGTCCCCGGCGTTCCGACCGCGCAGGGACGTCGCGTGAAGGAAGTCGACAATCTCGACAGCAAGAGCTTCATGGCACAGGTTCGCTTCCAGCCGACCGACACCCTGACCTTCGACTATGCCTATGACTATAGCCGCGTCGACCAGAAGCCCGCTTATACGCAGCCCTACAGCGTTTATCCCGGCGGCATCTTCGATCCGTCCTCGCCGGCCTATGCTTTCGGCGGCGCCTTCTTCCCCTATGACAAGTACGTCAACACGGACCGTCAGAAGAATGCGTCCATCAACACCAATGTGTTCGAGCGCGTGCGCGTGTATGGCCACAGCCTGACTGCGGCCCTCGACGTTGGTGACATTGGCGAGCTGAAGTCGATCACCTCCTATCGCAACGTCAATTTCGACGACCGTCTCGACCTCGACGGCTCGCCGCTGCCACTGGCGGAATCGGCGCGTGACTCGCACTATCATTCCTTCAGCCAGGAACTGCAGCTTGCCGGCAAGCTCGACCGTCTGGATTATGTGTTCGGCCTGTTCTACTCGGCCGACAAGGCAACGACGATCAACCCGCAGACCTTCTTCGCGGGCGCCTCGCAATATGACTCGCGCTATGGTGGCAAGACGAAGTCCTTCGCGGCCTTCGGTCAGGTCGACTATCGCGTCACCGATCAGATCACGCTGACCGGCGGTCTGCGTCTGACCAAGGAGCGCAAGACGATCACGCGCCTCTATGGCGACCTGATCAATCCCGCGAACAGCTTTGGCTATAATCTGGACAATTTGCCCGGCGGCGCCATTCCCGGTGGTTTGCTGACGCCTGGTCAGATCTACACCACGCCGACGGCCAAATATAGCAATGTGTCGCCGACCATCGTGGTCAGCTACAAGCCGGTCGATGAAGTCAATATCTACGCCAAATATGCCAAGGGCTTTAAGAGCGGCGGCTTCAATGGCGAGTCCAGCGACCCGACCGAACTGGCCAGCCCCTATCGTCCTGAAAAGGTCGACAGCTACGAACTCGGCCTGAAGTCGCGCCTGTTCGACAACCGTCTGACGCTCAACGTCGCGGCCTTCTGGAACGAGAGCAAGGATCTGCAGCTGTCGGTGTTCACCGGCACGGGCGCTGTGTCCTCCTTCGTGCTCAATGCCGGTGCGGCGCGCATTCGCGGCATCGAGCTGGAAGCGGTCGCACGGCCCGTCGACAGCCTGACGGTGACGGGTTCGTTCGCCTATCTCGACCCGAAGTATAAGAGCTTCATGGACGGTGGTCAGAATGTGGCCGACAACCGCGCCTTCAGCCACGCGCCTAAATACACTGCCAATGCAAGCGTCGACTGGCGTGCATTCCAGCTGGATAGCGGCGCGCGGTTGAACCTGATTGCGGACGTTGGCTATACGGCGCGTTACTTCATCTTCCCGTTCGCGCTTCGTGCGCCGGTGGGAAGCCAGACCGCCTATAATACGCAGGCGCCCTCGCGCACGGTGGTCGATGTTCGCGCAGTGCTGAGCGAGATCGAATATGGCGGCACGAAATTGTCGCTGACCGCGTTCGGTCGCAACATCTTCGACACGCGGAAGGAATTGACCTTCATCGACTTCGGCGCCAGCTTCGGCGGCCTGACGACGGCGAACTACATTCCGCCGCGCACCTATGGCGTGACGCTGGGTGCAAACTTCTGATCTAGTTGGTGCTTTGCACGAGCTGTAAAAAAGAGCGCCGCCGGAAACCCCGGCGGCGCTCTTTTTGTTGTGGGAGGCGCCGCGGCGTTCCCACGAACGCGGCGCCTCATTCGTCCCGGTTTAAACTTTGGCGATCACCCGGTCGGCAAAGCGTGCAAAGTCGTCGATCTTGTCCTGGAGCGGCTGCTGGTCCTGTTCGACCGCGTAAAGGTTACGAAACGCGACGGGCATATCGGTCACGCCCATATCCTCCATGCGCTTGACCACGTCGGGCGTGATTTCGCCCATTTCCGTGGCAAAGATGCGGAAGGGTCGCGACGCCGTGCCGAATTCCTCGCGATAGGCGTTGATCGCCTTCAGCATCGGCGCGAGCTGTTCAGCGCCGCCGCCTGCGTACATGAAGCCGTCATTGCGCGCCGCGCGCTTGAACGCGGCATCCGAATGACCGCCGATCAGGATCGGCAGCGGCTTTGATGGCACCGGATTGATCTTCACCGCCGGCAGGTCGAAAAATTCGCCGTGAAATTCGAAATAGTCGCCGGTGCAAAGCCCACGCACGATTTCAATACATTCGTCGAAACGCTTGCCGCGCTTGGCATAGTCAACACCCATCGCCGCATAATCTTCCGGCCAGACGCTCAGGCCCACACCGAAATTGAAACGGCCATTGGTTATCGCAGCAACGGACGCGGCAAGTTTTGCTGAATAAAGCGGCTGGCGGACCGGCAGTTTGACGACATTGGTTGTCAGTTCGAGCGTTTTGGTTGCCGCACCGATCGCGGTCGCGATGATGAAGCTTTCGACAAACGGCTTGTTTTCCAGAAACTCGCGCCCGCCATCCTTGGTATAGCTATATTGGGTATCAGATGCCTTGGGATAGATCAGGCTGTCGGGGATGGTGAAGCCGGCATATCCTTGCGCCTCCACCGCCTGGGCGAGGGGGATATAGTTGGTGATCGCAGTCATACCCTCTGCGCAGTGAAATCTCATGCTTACTTCTCCAATTAGCGTGCGCTTCTGATCAGATGGTACGTCTAACAGGGCGGTCCCGGCCGCCGCCGCCGATGCTATAAAAGCTGCTGTGCGTCCTCCGGCTGCCAATAGCCCCGCAGTGCGGTGATCTTGCCCGCTTCGTCCACATTATACGTAAAGATGCCGTGGATGCGGATATGGCTCGGCTTGCCGTCCATTTCGCCCTTGAGATCCAGGGTCAGATGGTTTGCGCATTCATTGGCCGCGCCATAGGAATCATGAATGGTGATGGTGATGTCGCTATTGGCGATATTGCTGTTCCAGAAGGTCTCGCGCGCTTCGGGTGTGCCATGCCCCTTGCCCACCGGATCGAGATAGGAAATGCCGATTGGGTCCTCGATAATGGCATCGGTCGCGAACAGGCTTAGCCAGCCTTCCTTATTGTGGCTGTGCACATATTCGCGGGATTTGAGAGCGGCTGCCTTGGCCGGATAGTCCGTCATCATCCTTACCTTTCCTTATCGTTCAAAGCGGACGTCAGCCGCTCATCACCTATATTTATGTATCACCGCGTCCGCGTATCGGCGGATTGCGGACTTCTTGACCTCCAGCGACGCAGTGTCTGCGCCTTCGTCGACATAGCGCGCGACATCCCAGGGCGTCGGCATCCAGGGCATCGCGCTGATATGGTCGATCCGCGCCTCACCAAGCCGGCCGATTGCCTCGGCGTCGAGTTTGCCGGCGAGCGATATGCATGGATCGAAGCCCTCTTGCGGCAAGCCGGCATCCGCCCGCATTTGTTGCATCTGCCCGACAATCTCGAGCGTCTGGTCGAGCGTCATCGGTATGCCGAGCCATCCATCATTGAGGGCCGCCCGGCGCAGCGCGGGCTTGGCGGTGCCGCCTGACCAGATCGGTATCGGTTTTTTGGGTGCTGGACGCATGATGACGTCTTCGAAGTTGAACATCTCGCCCGCGTGGCTGACGATCTCGCCGGTCCAGAGCTTGCGCATGACCGCGATCATCTCATCAAGCCGTCGCCCACGGCTGGCAAAATCGACGCCGACCGCGTCATATTCTTCCTTCAGCCAGCCGGCGGAGAGCCCGCATACCATCCGGTCATTGGAGAAGACTGCAGCCGTCGAAATCGCGCGGGCCGCGGTAAAAGGATCGCGCAGCGCGGCGAGATAGATATTGGTCACAAAGCGAAGGCTGGTGGTCGCCGCAGCCATGACGGAAAGGGTGATCCAAGGGTCGGGCCAAGGCGTTTCGACGGGCCAGAACACTTCCCCATCGGCGGTGTAGGGATATTTGCTCGAGATTTTCGTCGGCATTACGAGATGATCGGCATAGGTGGCGCCATGAAAGCCGCACTCTTCGGCGCATCGTGCAAGCTCGGGAAGTTGCTCAAGCTCCGAAACGCCCATCAGCACCAACCAGAACTTCATATCAGCATCCCTCTCCCGTCGATCACCGCAGGCCAAGCTTGATGCTTTCATTCCCGCAGGGTCGGATCACGCATGATTGCAACATGACTGTCGCCCAAAGGCGATCGCAGGCCCGCGCCGGCGATGCCCTTGATCGGACCCGTCGATAAAGGAAGCTATCGAAAGACGATGCGCCGAGCAACTGATTAGCGAAGGATGGCTAGCGCGTCCTTTGGCTTTGCGTAACGAATGGCCATTTTGTTTGAATATGGCCTGCCTTCATCTACATCAGCCGACGACTGCTCGCGCCGCCGGCGCGGCGGGCTCGCTTGCGATAGTCCTGCGGACTTTCACCGGCGAGATTGCGGAAGGCGACAGAGAGGCTGCTCGCACAGGAAAAGCCAAGGCGATGCGCGATTTCCTTCATCAACAGGTCCGTATCCGCGAGCAATCCCTTCGCCTTTTCAAGGCGGACCTGCTCGACGAAGCTGAAGATCGTCATCCCCGTGCTCTCCTTGAACGCACGGGTCAGGTGGCGCACGCTCAGGCCCGAAATACGGCTGAGGTCGGAAAGGGAAGGGCTTTTAAGTTCACCCTCGATCGCTTCGGTGATCATTCGCAGATAGCGGCGCGACAGGCCGCCGCGATGGACAGGTTCGCTTTTGGCGTGATTTGAAATGTAGCGGGCGAACTGGATCATGACCGTGATGGCCAGCGCCTCGATCATCGCCGCGCTCGCGAGCCCGGGTGTACGCAGTTCCGCGCCAAGGAGCGTCAGCGCGTCGACGATATTTTTCTGACGCAGGTCGAGGCAGCTTTCCAGAACCTTGGGATCGTAAAGATCGCAGCCCTCGCCCTGCGCGCGCAGGATGTCATCGGAAAAGAGACAGCGGACGACCTGTTCGGGACGCTGGGGCGTCCGTACCTCCAGCGGCGTAGCGGCGGGAAGGACAAGCAGTCGTCCGATGGCGCGAAAATCCTGCTGCTTCGAAGCAAGGCGATAACGCCCCTCGCAGCGACCAAAGGGCGGAGCCGTTTGCAGGGCGACGACATGCATCGCTTCCTCGTAGACATTGTGCTGCGTAGGTGCGGTCCCGAGGCCGAGCAGTTCGACGGCTACCTGCGGTGTTTCGACGCGCGAAAGAGTAATATGAGCCGTTGCCTGCATCGTCATCCTCCTGTCGCTTTGCCCGCGCGGGCGTTCAGTATGATTTCGGCTGATCCAATACCTGCTCGGCGAGATAGCTGAGGATTAGCTGCATGCTGACCGGCGCAATGCGGGGAATCCACGCCTCGCGCATGTAGCGTTCGACATGATATTCCTTGGCATAGCCCATGCCGCCATGGGTCAATATCGCCGTCTGGCACGCCTCGAACGCGGCCTCCGCCGCCAGATATTTGGCGGCATTGGCCTCCGCGCCGCAGTCCTGGCCCGCATCATAGGCGGCCGCCGCTTTCCAGACCATGAGGTCGGCGGCCTCCAGCTGCGCCCAGGCCTTGGCCAGGGGGTGCTGGATCGACTGGTTCATGCCGATCGGCCGGTCGAATACTTCGCGCTCCCGGGCATAATTTGCCGCGCGGCGGAGCGCTGCGCGACCCAGGCCGATCGCTTCCGCGGCGATCAATATGCGTTCGGGATTGAGGCCGTGCAGTATCTGGCGGAAGCCTTCATTTTCTTCGCCGATCAGGTCGGACGCGGGAACCACCAGATCGTCGATGAAAAGCATGTTGGAGTCGACGGCGCTCCGGCCCATCTTGGGAATTTCGCGCACTTCGATGCGGGCGCGGTCGAGGTCGGTGTAGAAGAGGCTTAAGCCGTGGGTCTTGCGTTTGACCTGGTCGAGCGGGGTCGTGCGGGCGAGTAGCAGGATCTTGTCGGCTACCTGCGCTGTCGAAATCCATATTTTACGACCGCTGACGATGTAATGATCGCCCTCCCGCCGCGCGAAGGTGGAAATTTGCGTGGTATTGAGGCCGGCGTCGGGCTCGGTCACGCCGAAACAGGCCTTCTCCTGGCCCGCGATCAGCGGCGGCAGAAAGCGTGCGCGCTGTTCGTCTGTTCCGTAAACGACCACGGGCTGCAGTCCAAAGACGTTGAGATGAACGGCAGAAGCGCCGCTCATCCCCGCGCCCGACTGCGCGATCGTCTGCATCATCAGCGCCGCTTCGGTGACACCCAGCCCGGCGCCGCCGACATCCGTGGGCATGGTGATACCCAGCCAGCCCTGATCCGCGATGGCCTTGTAGAAATCATGCGGGAAGGTGCCGGTGCGGTCGCGCTCCAGCCAATAGTCGCCATCGAATGGGGCGCAGAGGCGCTCCACCGCGTCGCGCACCTGGCACTGCTGATCGGTGAAGTCGAAATCCATCGCGCTTCAGCGGCTCGTATAGCCGCCATCCACCGGCATAGCGATGCCCGTGACATAGGATGCCTCGTCCGAAACAAGGAAGGCAGCCGCATTCGCGATCTCTTCCGCACGACCGAAGCGGCCAAGCGGCGTGGCGGCGCGGAGCGCGGCCTCGTAGCTGTCTGCGCCGCCTGCGCCGCCATGCTGCGTGTAGAATTGCTCGAGCATCGGCGTGTCGATGACGCCAGGACAGAGCGCGTTGACGCGGATGCCGTCGCGCGCATAGCGCTGTGCCAGCGACTTGGCGTAGCCGACGACTGCGAATTTATGTGCGGAATAGAGCGGGCTTCCCATCGATCCGACGAGGCCGGCAACCGAGGCAGTGAACAGCACGGCGCCGCCGCCGCGCTTGCGCATGTGCGGCACGGCCGCCGAGGTCGCGAGCACGCCCGATGTGAGGTTGAGGGTGGTTGCCCGCTCATAGGTTGCGAGATCGATCGACTCGACATCGCCCGAAACAGCCGTGCCCGCATGATTCCACAAAATGTCGATGCCACCGAGCAGCTCCGCCGCCTCTTCCACGAAGCGGCCGCAGCCTTCGCGGTCGGTAAGGTCTGCAACGATTGGCTTCACCCGGTCGCCATGCTCGGACACCAGTGCGTCGAGGCTGTCGCGCGAAATATCGACCGCAGCGACGGTCGCGCCTTCGCTCAGGAATTTTTCCACGCCTGCACGGCCCATGCCCGACCCGGCAGCAGTGATGACCGCCAGCTTGTCTTTCAATCTCATTGCCATCTCCATCGATCAGGAAGCATAGGGGTCGGGAAACTGTCCGGTCAGGCTGACCACCGTCGTCCGGGTTTCCAGATAGGCGTCCATCGCTTCCACCCCGTTTTCGCGGCCCCAGCCGCTCATCTTGACGCCGCCATAGGGCAGCGCCCAACGTACGAACCTATAGGTATTTACCCAGACGGTGCCCGCTTCGATCTGCGCGGCGACCCGGTGGGCTCGGCCGATGTCGCGGGTCCACAGCCCGGCGCACAGGCCATAGCGGGTCTCATTGGCGATGCGGATCGCCTCTTCCTCGTCATCGAAGGGAATGAGCGACACGACCGGTCCGAAAATCTCGTCGCGCGCGATCCTCATGTCGCTGGACACATCGGCAAAAACGGTTGGCTGGACGAAATAGCCCTTGGCCATCGCGCCATCGACGATGCGGGCGCCGCCCGCGACGAGCCGCGCGCCGCCTTCGCGACCGATGCCGATATAGGACAGCGTCTTGGCGAGCTGTGTCTCATGCGCCTGTGGGCCCATATGTGTGGCCGGGTCGAGCGGCATGCCGACACGAATGCGCACGGCGCGCTCTTCAAAGGCTTTTACGACCTGCGCATAGATGGAGCGCTGGACCAGCACCCGGCTGCCGAGCGCGCAGCTTTGCCCGCACACGGCAAAGGCAGAGCCGACAGCGGCGTTGATCGCCTGTTCAAGGTCTGCATCGTCGAACAGGATGTGCGCCGACTTGCCGCCAAGCTCAAAGGAGAAGCGTTTGAGCGTAGCGGCGCCGGCGCGCAGGATTTCCTTGGCGGTTGCGCCTTCGCCGGTGAAGCTGATCTTGTCGACGCCCTCATGCGCGACGAGATGCGCGCCGGCGACTTCGCCAAGGCCGGGCACCACATTATAGCATCCTGCCGGCAGGCCCGCCTCCTCCGCGATCCGCGCGAAGCGGAAGGCGGTGACGGGCGTCATTTCGGCGACCTTGTGAACCACCGTACATCCCGCCGCCAGCGCAGGCGCGATCTTCCAGATGGAGGTCAGCATCGGCGCGTTCCATGGCGTGATCGCGCCGACGACGCCGATCGGCAGCCTGTTGGTAAAGGCGTGGACATTGGGGTCGATGGAGATGGCGCGGCCATCCATCTTGTCCGCCAGCGACGCGAACCAGTGCAGGAAATGATGATGGTTGGCGAACTCGCCGCGCACTTCGCGAATGGCGCGGCCCGTGTCGCGCGCCTCAAGCTCGGCAAGCTCCGGCGCCTGCGCCTGATACAGGTCGGCCATGCGCCGCAAAATTGCCGCGCGTTCCACCGGCATCATGCGCCGCCAGGGGCCGTCGAAAGCTTCGCGCGCGGCGGCGACGGCCCGGTCGATGTCCTGCCGTCCGGCGAAAGCGATTTCCGCCCAAGGCTGCCCAGTCGAGGGGTCAATCGAGTGGGCGATCGCACCATCGAGAGGATCGACCCACGCCCCGCCAATCCAGAGTTTAGGCTCCTG
>Ga0233380_1000167_pt1 | contig 37090 bp, 27 predicted proteins | sample ElkDunMinimDraft_9_FD_191541 | JGI IMG/M metagenome (GOLD analysis project Ga0233380, IMG submission 191541) | Fecal eukaryotic communites from dung pellets of Tule Elk in California, USA - Elk Dung F36 | ecosystem: Host-associated > Mammals > Digestive system > Large intestine > Fecal | place... | reverse complement strand
CCAGGGTTTTTACCCCAAAACCCCCAGCCCACAAGGCTGGGGGTTTTTTTATGCGTCGGCGCGGCGATGCGATGCTCGCGAGCGCGGCGCGGCGCAGCGCAGGCGACCGGCACCGCAGCTACCGCCGTAGTCCCAACCGCGCCGCGCCGGCGCCGCGGTCGCCAGGCATCAGGAACCGCAGCCGCTTTAGCAGCTGGATCAGCAGCAGCTGGGTCAGCAAGTCGGATCCGCAGGCGGGATGAGCAGGCCGGATCAGCAAACCGGATCAGCAAACCGGATCAGCAACCGGAAGAGCAGCCGGATCAGCAGGCCGGCCCAGCATGCCGGATCAGCAGACCGGATCAGCTGCCGCATCCATGTTCATGGTCCCGGGCCTGATGGGGCCGGACTGGCGACGATCCCTGCGCGCGGGGCGATGGCGCGTGGCGCCGAACCCGGACGGACGCTCGGGCACAGTCGCACGCGCAGTTTGCGGCGGCCCAAGCGCGTGCCGGTGCCGCCAGGTTGCAGGTGTGCCTGGAAGGGGCGTCCGCAGGCGCCTGGATCAAGCGAACAGCGTGAGCTGCTGCACCGGCGCAAAGCTGCGGCGGTGGTGCGGGCAGGGGCCGTGTTCGCGCAATGCCGCCAGGTGGTGCGGCGACGCATAACCCTTGTGCTGGTCGAAGCCGTACTGCGGGAACTGCGCATGCAGCTGGACCATCGCGCGATCGCGCGCGACCTTGGCCAGGATCGATGCGGCCATGATGGCCGGCTCCAGGCCGTCGCCACCGACGACCGCGTCGGCGCGGCAGGGCAGGTCCACGGGCAGGCGGTTGCCATCGATGCGCGCGTGCGTGGCGGCAGGATCGAGCGCACACAGGGCCCGTCGCATGCCGGTCAGGCGGGCCTGCAGGATGTTGAGCGTGTCGATCTCGTCCACGGGCACGAACTCGATACGCCAGGCGATCGCACGCGCGATGATCTGTGGATACAGGGCCTCGCGCTTGGCGGGGCTGAGCTTCTTGGAATCGTCCAGACCCTCGATGCGGCGCCGGGGGTGCAGGATCACGGCCGCCACGACCACCGGGCCGGCCAGCGGGCCGCAGCCCGCTTCGTCGACGCCGGCCACGCGCCGGCTCATCGGGGAGACTCCAGCAGCCCGGCGACGGCGGCAGCAGCGGAGGCCGAGGCGTCCCGTCGCAGGGCCAGGTGCAGGTCGCGATACAGCGGCTCCAGCGCAGCGACCGCGGCCGGGTCGTCGAACCATTGCAGTACCGCCCGGGCGAGGTTGTCCGGCGTGCAGTCGTCCTGCATCAGTTCGGGCGCGATCGTGCGGCCGGCCAGGACATTGGGCAGGGCGTAGCGGTCGACCTTGAGCAGGCCCAGCGACCGCACGATGCTGTAGGTACTGGGTGCGATCCGGTAGCCGACCACCATCGGCCGCTTGGCCAGCATCGCCTCCAGCGTCGCCGTGCCCGAGGCCAGCAGCACCACGTCCGATGCGGTCATCGCTTCGCGCGCCTTGCCCTCGAGCAGCAGGGCGCAGCCCGGCGGCAGGGGCGAGGCCTCCAGCAGGCCACGGATCGCCTGCGCGCACGCAGGGGTCGCGCCGGGCACCACCACGCGAAGCCGCGGCATCCGGGCCGCGACGCGATGCGCGGCCTCGAGGAAGATCGCGCCCAGACGCTCGATCTCGCCCAGTCGCGAGCCCGGCAGGACCGCGAGGACGGGGACGTCGTCGTCCAGGCCAAGCTCGGCGCGGGCACGCCGGCGGTCGGGGTTGAGCGGCATCGCGTCGGCCATCGGATGACCGACGAAGCTGGCCTCGACCGCATGGCGCGCATAGATCGCCGGCTCCATCGGGAACAGGCACAGCACGCGGTCGGCGCTGCGCCCGATCCGGGCCGCCCGGCCCTGCCGCCAGGCCCAGACCGAGGGACTCACGTAATGCACGGTCCGTATGCCGCGCCGCTTGAGCGCCCGCTCCAGGCCAAGGTTGAAATCGGGTGCATCGATGCCGATGAACACGTCCGCCCCCCAGTCCAGCAGCCGCCTGCGCAGGCCGCGGCGCAGGCGCAGCAGCCGGGGCAGGTGGCGCAGCACTTCGCTCAGGCCCATCACCGCGAGCTCGGAGGCGTCGTGCCAGGTTTCGACGCCCGCGGCGCGCATGGCTGCGCCGCCAACGCCGGCGAACTGCGCCTGGGGGAAGCGCAGTCGCAGTTGCTCCACCAGGCCGGCGCCCAGCAGATCGCCGGAGGCTTCGCCTGCGACCAGGCCGATGCGGAGCGGTCGCGGGTCGGCGACCGTGTCGCCGGGCAGGTCGGTTCCGATGGGGGCGGCGCCGGACGCGCCCGCTGCGGGCAGGACGCCGGGCTGCGACTGGCCCGTCGCCGGGCTCACCGTAGCAGCGGCCGTTCGCCGCCTTCGATGAAGTCGAGCATCTCGCGCACGTCAGGACTGCCCGCCGCTGCGATCTCTTCCAGCTCGGCGCGCGCCTCGTCCAGCTTCGCGTCGCCCATGTAGAGCGCGCGATAGGCGCGGCGGATCGCCGCGATCCGGCCGCCATCGAAGCCCCGCCGCTTCAGGCCTTCGGCGTTGATGCCGCGCGGCCGAGCATACTTGTCCTGCGCCACCATCAGGAACGGCGGCACGTCGCCGTTGACGAACGCGCCCATGCCGATGAAGGCGTGGGCGCCGATCCTGCAGAACTGGTGCACGCCGGCGAACCCGCTGAGGATGACGTGGTCGCCGACGACGACGTGGCCGGCCAGCGAGGCGTTGTTGGAGAAGACGCAATGGTCGCCGACCATGCAGTCGTGCGCGACATGGGTATAGGCCAGCAGCCAGTTGTCGCTGCCGATGCGGGTCAGCCCGCCGCCTTCCCCCGTGCCGCGGTTGAGCGTGACGAACTCGCGGATCAGGTTGCGGTCGCCGATCTCCAGGGCGACGCGCTCACCGCGGTACTTCTTGTCCTGCGGGTCGCCGCCGATGGCCGCGTGGCCGACGATGCGGTTCCCCCGGCCGATGCGCGTGGGACCCTGCAGGCTGCAGTGCGGACCGACCTGGGTACCGTCTCCGATCTCGACGTCCGGACCGACCAGCGTGAACGCGCCGATCGACACCCCGGCGCCGAGGCGCGCGGACGGATCCACGACCGCAGTGGGATGGATGGCGGTCTCAGTCATGTCAGGCGCGCACCTCGGCGCACAGAATGTCGGCGCAGGCGACCTGCTCGCCCTCGACGCGGGCCACGCCGCAGTACAGCGTCATGTTGCGGATCTCGCGGCGGATCTCGACCTCCAGGTCGAGGCGGTCGCCCGGCACCACCATGCGCGAGAACTTGGCGTTGTCCACCTTCACCAGATAGGACAGGCGCCCGGTCAGGCTGCCGCCATGGGTGAGTTGCGAAAGCACGCCGCCGGCCTGGGCGAGCGCCTCGATCACCAGCACGCCGGGCATCACCGGGCGGTCCGGGAAATGGCCCTGGAAGAAATGCTCGTTGCCGGTGACGTTCTTGAAGGCCAGCACGCGCTTGCCGTGCTCGACCTCGACCACACGGTCGATCAGCAGGAACGGATAGCGGTGCGGCAGCAGCTCACGGATGCCCTTGAGGTCGATCGGTAGCGTGACCGGCTGATTCATTCGTTTCCCTTTGTCGGCAGGCGCAGGCGCCGGGCCAGTGCGTCCAGCTGCTTGAAGCGGACCGCGTTGCGGCGCCAGCTGCGGCTGTCCATCAGTGGAGTGCCGGAAGAATACTCTCCCGGTTCGCGGATCGAGTGGGTCACCAGGGTCATCGCGGTGACCATCACCCGATCGCAGATTTCGAGGTGCCCGGCGATGCCGGCGGCGCCGCCGATCATGCAGTATCGCCCGATCGTGGTGCTGCCAGCCACGGCCACGCAGCCGGCCATCGCCGTATGCGCGCCGACGCGCACGTTGTGCGCGATCTGGATCTGGTTGTCCAGGCGCACGTCGTGTTCCAGGACGGTATCCTCGATCGCGCCGCGGTCGATGGTGGTGTTGGCGCCGATCTCGCAGTCGTCGCCCACGCGCACGCCGCCCAGCTGCGGCACCTTGATCCAGTGCGGCTCGTCGCCGCCGCGGTCGAGCGCGAGACCGAAGCCGTCGGCGCCCAGCACCGCGCCGGGGTGCACCAGCACGCGTTGCCCCAGGCGCACGCGCCGCACGAGGGTGACGCGCGCCACAAGCGTGCTGGCCGCGCCGATCTCGCAGTCCTCGCCGACCACGCAGCCTGGGCCGAGCACGGCCCCGGCCGAGATCCGGCTGCGGGCGCCGATGCTGACATGCGGACCGATCGATGCATCCGGGTGCACGTCGGCGTCGGGATGGACGACGGCGGAGGGGTGGACGCCGGCCTCGATCGGCCGGGCGGGCTCGAACAGGGCCGCGATCCTGGCGAATGCGACGTAGGGATCGCCGGCGATCAACAGGTCACGCGAGACGCCTTCGGCATCGGCCGCGCGCACCACGACCACGCCCGCGGCGGAGTCGGCGAGCTGGCTGCGGTACCTGGGGTTGGACAGGAACGAGAGTTGCGTGGGGCCGGCGCCGGCAAGCGTGCCGACGCCATCCACCTGGCGCGTTGCGTCGCCCTGCAGGATGAGCCCGAAGCGTTCGGCGAGCTCTCCTGCGGCGATCGTGAGACCTGGCCGTGGCATGTTGCCTGCTGGCGGCTAGAACGCGCCGCCGAAGGTGAACTGCAGCCGCTCGAGCTCGTCACCCTGGATCAGGACGCGGCCGTCGCTGTCGCGCACGGCGTCCTGGCTGCGGATCGGGAACGCGTAGCTGATCGAGATCGGACCGACCGGCGCACGCCACATCAGCGCGACACCCGCCGACGCGCGCAGCTCGCTGGTTTCGAACGCATCGACGTTGCGGAACACGTTGCCGAAGTCGACGAACGCCGAAACGCGCGCGGCCGGCGACTTGATCAGCTGCGGGAAGAACATCTCCACCGAGCCGACGGTCTTGAGCGCGCCGCCGATGGGCTGCAGGTAGCTGCTGTTGAACGCGGTCTCGCGCGGGCCCAGGGTGTTGTCGCGGAAGCCGCGCACCGAGCGCGCGCCGCCGGCGTAGAAGTTCTCGAAGAACGGCAGGCCGGTCGCAACCAGGGTGCGGCTGTACACCGAGTCCGGACCGCATGCGCCATCGGCCGGCGTGGCGGTCGGGCTGCCCGAGGTCCCCCCGGGCGGCAGCGGCTGCGAACCGAGGCTGCGGCAGAAGATGCGGGTGGTGTCGTCGCCGTAGCTGTCGCCGTAACCCAGTTCGAAGCGGGTGTTGAGCACCAGGGCTCGGCTGATGGGCCAGTAGCGCGAGAACTCGTAGTTGAGCTTGTAGTACTCGACCGTGGAGCCGGGCAGCGTGGTCTCCAGCGACACGCGCTGGAGGGTACCGCGGGTCGGCTGCAGGTAGTCGTTGCGCGAGTCGCGCGCCCAGGCCAGTTCGGTGCGCCAGGAATGGAACGTGCGCGAGCCGACCGCGTCGATGTAATCGACGATGGACTCGGGCGAGGAACCGCGCCAGGCGTAGATCTGGTTGCGATCGAGGCCGAACAGGGCCGAGACCGTGTCCGATTCGGTGATCGGAAGCCCCAGGACCACCTGCATCGCGGCGTTGGTCGAGGAGTACTGGGCGGTGTTGAACTCGGAGTTGTCGAACTCGCGCCACCACAGGTTGTAGCCCAGCGACAGGCCGTCGTCGGTGAAATAGGGGTTGAGGAACGAGAACGAGTAGCGCTGCAGGTAGACGTTGCGCTGGGCTTCGACCGAGACGCGGTTGCCGCTGCCCAGGAAGTTGTTCTGCGCCAGCTGCACCGACGTGGTCAGGCCCGCGAGCTGCGAATAGCCGACGCCGAACACGAAGCTGCCGGAGGTGGTTTCGGTGACGCTGAAGACCACGTCGACCTCGTCGTTGCTGCCGGGCACCGGCTGCGTCTCGACGTTGACGCTGCCCGATTCGAAGTAGCCCAGTCGCTGCAGTCGCACCTTGGAGCGGTCGATGGCGGCCTGCGAGTACCAGGAGCCTTCGAACTGGCGCATCTCGCGGCGCATCACCTCGTCGGAGGTGCGCGAATTGCCGCGGAACACGATGCGGCGCACGTTCACGCGCGGACCCGGCACCACCTGCAGCTTGATGCCGACGGTGCGCTTCTCGCGGTCGATCTCGGGGATCGTGTTCACCTGCGCGAAGGCATAGCCGATGTTGCCGAGGGTGGCGGTGATCGCGTCGGAGGACAGTTCCAGCAGCGCACGCGAGAACACCATCCCGTCGCGGCTCAGCACGAGGCGTTCGATGTCCTCCTTGGGCAGCACCGTGTCGCCGGTGACCTCGACCGAGGAGATGGTGTAGATGTCGCCCTCGCTCAGCCCGGCGGTGATGAACATGTCGCGCTTGTCGGGGCTGATCGCGACCTGGGTGTTGTCGATGCTGAAGTCGACGTAGCCGCGGTCGAGATAGAAGTTGTGGAGCTTCTCCAGGTCGCCGGAGAGCTTCTCCTTGGAGTACTGGTCGTCGCGGCGGTACCAGCTCAGCCAGTTGCTTTCGCCGGACTCCCAGTTGTCGGTCAGTTCTTCCTGTTCGAACAGCTCGTTGCCGATCAGGTTGATGTGGCGGATCTTGGCGGCCTTGCCTTCCGTGACGGCGATGGTGACGTCGACGCGGTTGCGGTCCAGGCGCGAGACCGTGGGGGTGATCTGGACGTTGTACTTGCCGCGGTTGTTGTACTGGCGGGTCAGTTCCTGCGTCACGCGGTCCAGGGCCAGGCGGTCGAAGGTCTCGCCCTCGGACAGGCCGATATCGCTCAGGCCCTTGGTCAGGTCTTCGGTCTTGATGTCCTTGTTGCCGGTGATTGTCAGCTTGTTGATCGCCGGACGCTCGGTCACGGTGATCACCAGGATGTCGCCCTGGCGGCCGACCTGGATGTCCTCGAAGAAGCCCGTGCGGTACAGCGCCCGCACCGCCTCGCCGATCCGGGTCTGGTCGACCGTGTCGCCGCGCTCGATCGGCAGGTAGGTGAACACCGTGCCCGCGCCGATGCGCTGCAGGCCGTCGATGCGGATGTCGCTGACGGTGAAGGCCCCGGCCGGCCGCGCCGCGGCGGGCGCAGGCACCGCGAACGCGGCCTGCGGGTCGACCGCCTGCTGGGCCCAGGCGGGTGCGATGGCGGTCGCGAGGGCGAGTGCGAGCAGGCAGCGGGCGGGGGTACGCGTCATCGATCGGTCCGGATTGGAGAAGTGCTCCACTGCTGACGCAATGGCGGTCGGAAAGCGGGGCATCAGCGCACCAGCTGCAGAATGTCGTTGTAGAACGCCAGGCCCATCAGGCCAGCCAGCAGCACCAGGCCGACATACTGCCCGGCAGCCATCGCACGTTCGCTTAACGGACTGCCCTTGACCAACTCGATAAGGTAATACAACAGGTGTCCCCCGTCCAAGAGCGGGATCGGCAGCAGGTTGAGAATGGCGATGCTCAGCGACAGCAGCGCCAGGATCGTCAGGTACCAGGCCACGCCCTGGCTGGCGTAGGCATTGGTGGCCCGCGCGATGGTCAGCGGGCCGGCGACCGTGTTCTCGATCGCCAGGCGGCCGGTGAAGGCGCGCTGGATCATGCCCAGCAGCTGGCCGCTCAGATGCCCGACCTCGCGCGCGGCCATCGGGATGGCGGCGATCGGCCCGTACTGCTGGAGGGCGTCCTTGGGTGGCAGCTCGATGCGGCGCGGTGCCTCGATGCCCAGCACCCAGCGCCGCCCGCCCTGGCCGTCGTCGACCTCGCGCGGGCTGAGCGGGAAGGCCAGGCGCTCGCCGTCGCGGGTGACCTCCACCATCCCCTCGCCACCGCGCTCGCCCAGGGCCTGCAGCAGCGGGGCGATGTCCTCGAAACGCTCGACCGGGCGCCCGTCGATCGCGGTGATGCGGTCGCCTTCGGCCAGCGTGCCCCAGGCCGCGCCCTCGGGCAGCACCCTGCCCACGTCGGCCGGAACGGTGAAATGGCGCGGCACCAGGCCGATGCTGCCCAGCACCTGGCGCTGGTCGAAGTCCTCCGGCAGTTGCGACAGCCGCAGCGTGAGCTGCCGCTCCCGCCCCTCGTCGTCGACCACCCGCAGCGGCACGTCGGCGCGGTCGAGGGCGGCCGGCAGCAGCGCCATCTGCAGCTCCATCCAGGTCGGAGTCGCACGCTCGCCCAGCGACAGCACATGGTCGTCGCTGCGCAGCCCCGACGCCTCGGCGATGCCGGTGGGTGGACCCAGCACCGGCGCGTAGTCCGGCCGCCCGATCACGAACATCGCCCACAGCAGGCCGAAACACAGCAGCAGGTTGGCCGCAGGCCCGGCCGCGACGATGGCCATCCGCTTCCAGACCGGCTGGCGGTTGAAGGCGCGCGCGGTCTCGGATTCGGGGACGTCGGTCTCGCGCTCGTCCAGCATCTTGACGTAGCCGCCCAGCGGGATGGCGGCGATCCGGTACTGCGTGCCGTCCCTGGCGGTGCGCTGCCACAGCGCGCCGCCAAAGCCGATGGAGAAGCGCAGGACGCGCACGCCGCAGCGGCGCGCCACCCAGAAATGCCCGAACTCGTGGATGGTCACAAGGATGCCAAGGCTGACCAGCAGCCACCAGACGGCGCCGAGGAAGTCAGTCATGGCGGCGGTTCATCCGATGGCCCCTGTGGCAATGGCGTGGCTGGCATGGCGCCGCGCGCGGGCGTCGGCGTCGCGAAGGGCGGCCAGCGATTGTGCCGGTTCCGCGGTGATCGCGGCGAGTGCGTCCCCGACCAGTTCAGCAATCGACAGGAAACCGATGCGGCCCTGAAGAAAGGCTGAAACCGCGACCTCGTTGGCGGCGTTGAGGACGGCCGGCGCGGTGCCGCCGGCCCGCAGCGCGGCGCGGGCCAGCCCCAGGCAGGGGAATGTGTCCAGGTCCGGCGGCTCGAATTCGAGCCGGCCCTGGCGCGCCAGATCCAGGGGGCCGACCCCGGAGGCGATCCGCTGCGGCCAGCCCAGGCCGACGGCCAGCGAGGTGCGCATGTCGGGCAGCCCGAGCTGGGCCAGGGTCGAGCCGTCGACGAACTCGACCAGGGAGTGGACCAGGCTCTGCGGATGTACCAGCACGTCGAGGCGTTCGTCGGGCAGGCCGAACAGGTGATGCGCCTCGATCAGTTCCAGACCCTTGTTCATCAGCGTGGCCGAATCGACCGAGATCTTCGGTCCCATCGACCATTTCGGATGCGCGACCGCCTGCGCGGGGGTGACCGCGGCCAGGCGGGCGCGGTCCCAGCCGCGGAACGGACCGCCCGAGGCGGTCAGGGTGATGCGCCGCACCTCGGCGCCGGCCTCGCGGCCGTGCAGGCACTGGAAAATCGCGTTGTGTTCGCTGTCGATCGGCACGATCGCCGCGCCGCCCGAGGCCGCGGCCCGGATCAGCAGTTCGCCGGCCAGTACCAGCGATTCCTTGTTGGCCAGCAGCAGGCGCTTGCCGGCACCCGCGGCGGCCAGGGTCGAGTCCAGGCCCGCGGCGCCGACGATCGCCGCCACCACGGTGTCGCAGGTCTCGCCGACCACCAGGTCCGACAGCGCCTGCGCGCCGCCGTGCGCGCACGCTGCCAGCCCGGCGGCGCGCAGTCCCTCGCGCAACGCCGGCAGCCGCGTGTCGTCGCAGATCACTGCGTGGTCGGGCCGGTGCGCGGCGCACAGGGCGACCAGCGCCTCGACCTTGCTGCCCGCGGCGAGCACGCTGGCGCGCATCGCGTCGGGGTGCCGGGCGATGACATCGAGCGCCGAACCGCCAATGGAGCCGGTGGCACCGAGGACGGCGACGCGCTGCATCAGAAGCCCAGCCAGATCTTGGCCACGGCGAACACGGGCAGGGCCGCCAGCACGCTGTCGACGCGGTCGAGCACGCCGCCGTGTCCGGGGATCATGGTGCCCGAATCCTTGGCGCCGACGTGGCGCTTGAGCAGGCTTTCGAACAGGTCGCCGATCACCGAGAACAGCACGGTGGCCAGGGCTGCGATCGCGACCAGCGGCAGTTCGGCCAGGCCCGCGCCGGCCAGCGGCGCCATCGCCAGCGCCACGAGCACGCCGGCCACCGCGCCGCCCGCCATGCCTTCGACGGTCTTGTTCGGGCTGATCCGGGGCGCCAGCTTGCGGCGGCCGAACCTGCGACCGGAAAAATAGGCGCCGGTATCGGTCGCCCAGACGATCATCAGCGCCGTCAGCAGCCACACATGCCCCTGGCTGACCAGCGGCCAGGCCGTCGGCGTCGGGTCGCCGGCGTGGATCACCGCCAGCGCGCACCAGGCCGGCACCACCGCGGCCGTGCCGGCGGCGAGCTTGAACACCCGCGCGTGGGTGTCGTGGTCGGAGGCGAAGTCGTAGTGGCGCAGCCACAGCGTCGCCAGCAGCCACCAGACCACGCCGAGCATCGCGACCAGCTTGAACAGCACCAGCGAGCCGCCGCTGTCGTTGGGCGAGGCCCATACCAGCGCGGCCATGAGCAGCAGGTTGGCCAGCAGCAGCACCGTGCGCTGCAGGGTGTCGTCGATCTCCGAGAGGCGGAACCACTCCCACAACGCGGCCAGGAACACGATCGCGGCCAGTGCGATCAGCCAGGGGGTAGGCAGCAGGAGCACGCCGCCAATGGCCAGCGGCGCCATGGTCAGCGCGGCAAGCACGCGGGTACGGGTCAAGGTCGGGCACTCCCCTGGATGCCGGGTACGGCACGGTCGGCGATCTGTTCGCCGGTGAGGCCGAAGCGGCGTTCGCGCCCGGCATAGGCGCGGATCGCCTCGTGCAGGGTCGTCGCGTCGAGCTCCGGCCACAGCGTTTCGGTGAACCACAATTCGGTGTAGGCCAGCTGCCACAGCAGGAAATTGCTGATCCGGCAGTCGCCCCCGGTCCGGATGAACAGGTCCGGCGGCGGCAGGTCGGCCAGGGCGACGCGGGCGCCGAGCGCCGCCTCGTCGATCTGGTCGGGACGCAGCTTGCCGTCCGCCACGTCCTGCGCCAGCGAGCGTGCGGCCGCGGCGATGTCCTGGCGGCCGCCATAGCTGGCGGCGATGTTCAGGGCGAGGCGGGCATTGCCGGCGGTGAGGCTTTCGGCAGCCTGCATGCGCGTGCGGATGTCGGCGGAGAAGCGCCCGCGCTCGCCAATGAAACGCACGCGCACCCCACGCCGGTGCAGTTCCTCGACCTCGCGGTCCAGCGCGGCGATGAACAGCTTCATCAGCGCTCCCACCTCGTCCTCGGGCCGGCCCCAGTTCTCGCTGGAAAAGGCGAACAGGGTCAGCACGCCGATCCCCTGTTCGAGGCAGAAGTCGATGCAGGTGTTGACCGCACGGGCGCCGGCGCGATGGCCGATCGCGCGCGGCCGACGCCGGCGCGCTGCCCAGCGGCCATTGCCGTCCATGATCACGGCCAGGTGCTGCGGCAGCGCGGCGTCGGGCCTGGGAGCTCGGGGATCGTTCAAGGGCGGTCCGTTGGGTGGGCTGCCGGCTGCGGGGCGTGGCGCGGGGGCGGGCGGGTCGTCGCTTGCCGGCCCCATGGCCTGCCTCCTCAGACCGCCATCAGTTCCTGTTCCTTGGCCTTGACCACGTCGTCGACATCCTTGATCGCCTTGTCGGTGATCTTCTGGATCTCGTCTTCGCTGCGGCGCACGTCGTCCTCGGTGATCGACTTGTCCTTCAGCAGTTCCTTGATCTGCTGGTTGGCGTCGCGGCGGACGTTGCGGATCGCCACCTTGGCGTCCTCGCCTTCCGAATGCACCACCTTGGTCAGGTCGCGGCGACGCTCTTCGGTGAGCGCGGGCAGGTTGAGGCGGATCGTCGTGCCCGCGGTGTTGGGGGTCAGGCCCAGGTCCGAAGCCAGGATGGCCTTTTCCACCACCCCCACCATCGCCTTGTCCCAGGGCTGGATGACCAGCGAGCGCGAATCGGACACCGACACGGCCGCGACCTGGGACAGCGGGACCTCGCTGCCGTAGGCGCTGACCTTGATGCTGTCGACCAGGCCGGTGGAGGCGCGGCCAGTGCGCACCTTGACCAGGCTGTGGCGCAAGGCCTCGATGCTCTTGGCCATGCGGGTCTGGGCGTCTTTCTTGATTTCGTTGAGCATCGCCGGCTCCGGATTCGTCTGTTCGTGACTAGACCGCGGATTATAGGCGGTGTGGCGACTGCCAGGCCCGCGCCGCCGTATCCGGCCGCGGGGACGCGGCTCGGGGGCGGCCGGATCGTCTCGTCCGCCGGCCGGCGGCTGCGCAGGCAAGGCAGGCGCACGCCGGCAGCCGGCGCCGGGCGTCGCGACGCGCGCGTGGCGGCCGGGGTAGCCGCGCGCGGATCACAGGGCCCCCGCTGCGGGCGCGTGATCGCGGGGGAGAACCCACTGGCCGCAAGGCGCGGCCAGGGCAAGGAACGGCGCCTCAGCGCCGCCCTTGCACCAGGGTGCCGATCGCTTCGCCCTTGAGGATCCTCAACAGCACCCCGGGCTGGGACATGTCGAAGATGCGCAGCGGCAGGTCGCTGTCGCGGCACAGGGCGAAGGCCGCCGTGTCCATCACCTGCAGGTCGCGCGAGATCACCTCGTCGTAGTCCAGGCGCTCGTAGCGGACCGCGTCGGCGTGCTTCTTGGGATCCTTGTCGTAGACGCCGTCGACCTTGGTGGCCTTGAGCAGCAGGTCGGCCCCGATCTCGATCGCGCGCAGCGCCGCGCCAGAGTCCGTGGTGAAGAACGGACTGCCCACGCCCGCGGCGAAGATGCAGATCCGCCCCTTCTCGAGGTGGCGGATCGCGCGGCGGCGGATGTAGTCCTCGCACACGTCGTTGATCTTGATCGCGCTCATCACCCGGACCTTGCCGCCGAGCTTTTCCAGCGCATCCTGCATCGCCAGCGCGTTGATGACCGTGGCCAGCATGCCCATCTGGTCGCCCGTCACCCGGTCCATTCCGCCCGCGGCCAGCCCCGCGCCGCGGAAGATGTTGCCGCCGCCGATCACCACGGCCACCTCTGCGCCGGCTTGCTGCGCCTCGATCACTTCGCGTGCCAGGCGGCCGATCACCTTGGGGTCGATGCCGTAGTCCTCGTCCCCCATCAGCGCCTCGCCCGAGAGTTTGAGGAGGACGCGGCGGTAGGGGAGGGTCATTGGAAATCCTGTGGGAATGGGGGAGCCCAATTCTATCAAGGGGACGTCTCCAGGCTGCGGTCCAGCAAGGGCGCGCGGAGGGGGGCAGGGAAGTTCGACCGGGCAGTCGTTAAGTTAATGTCAACTATGTGACATGCATCACATTTTTTGGACGGGTCCGTGGTGCCGTTGGTCGTAAAGTCGGATCGGGCACGCCTGACAGCCAGTTCTTGTTAAGGCACGTCTGATTTGTTCAGTAGTTGTTCAAGCCTTGGCACGGACGCCATCTAATTGGAGCTCCGCCTATATGACTGTTTTGCGATCTGGATCCAGCCGCCTGCCTGCCAAGCGCACCGCCCTGTGCATTGCCCTGGGGCTGTGCTTCGCCGGCACTGTCAATGCCCAGAGCACCTCGGGCAGCCTGTACGGCCACGTACCTGCAGGAGAGTCGGCGACCGTAGCCGTGACCAACAACAGCGGCTTCTCCCGTAGCGTGTCCGCAGATGCCTCGGGTCGATACAACTTCAGCACGCTACCGGTGGGGGAATACACCGTTACGCTTCAGCGCAACGGCCAGGTCGTGGGTACGCGCACAGTCACCGTGCGGGCCGGCGCGGGCGTTGACGTATCGTTCGCAGCCCCGGGCAGCCCGGCGACGCTGGAGACGGTGTCGGTCACCGGAACAGTAATCCCCGCGATCGACATCATGGCCACGGACACCCGCAGTGTCATCACGGCCGAGCAGATCGAACGACTTCCCCTGCAGCGGTCCGCCGAGGCGATCGCATTGCTGGCCCCTGGTGCGATCCGGGGCGCGGGCGGCTATTTCGACCGGCTGGTGTCCTTTGGCGGCTCGGGTGTGTCCGAGAACGCGTACTACATCAACGGCTACTTCAGTGGAGAACCTGTCTCCAATCTGGGCGGCATCACCCTGCCTTTCGGCGCCATCGCCCAGCAGGAAACCTATATCGGCGGCTACAGCGCCAAGTACGGCCGTTCGGCGGGCGGCGTGATCAGCCAGATCGGCAAGCGCGGCAGCAACGACTGGGAGATCGGCGCGTCGGTCGTGTTCGCGCCCAAGTCGCTCCGCGAGGACAACGACGACCTGTACTTCCCGGAGCTGGACTTCACGGCCGCCAATGCCAATCCCAACCTGCCCAGCACCTGTGGCGCCAGCGGCGACCAACGGTGCCAGTGGGCCTACGAGAATGCCGATCAGCCCGGTGCCCTGTACTCGCGAGGCAGGGATGCCGGTGCCGAGGACTTGGTCTACAGCGCCTACATCGGCGGCCCCATCATCCAGGACCGACTGTTCTTCTTCGTCGCCGGCGAGCACGAAAGCAGAGAGAGTACGCTCTCCCCGACAGCCGTCGGCAATCCCCGCCGCGAGCACCGCGACCGTGACGTTCCGAAGATCTACGGCAAGCTGGACTGGAACATCAACGACGATCACTTGCTCGAGTTCACCTATGCGAGGGAAAAGATCGACCAGAGCGGGGTGTTCTACGATTACGATTTCGCCACCGGAACAGAGGGCGACCTGCTTTCGATCGTGCCCACGCCGCTCGAGCAGAACAGCGAGTACAAGGTCCTCCAGTACACCGGCTACCTCAGTGATTCGTTGACGCTCAGCGCGGTCTACGGGCAGAGCGAGTTCACGAACAGGCAGGTCAATCCCGGGATCCTCCCGGGCGTGCCGTATATCGCTGGCGCGACCAACCAGAATCCCGCCATCGTCGGGACCACGCCGATCCCCAACCGCCAGGCAGGCTATCAGGGCCGCGACGGCCTCACCGACACCGAAGCGCTGCGCGCCGACCTCGAGTGGGTGGTCGGCGACCATACCCTGACCCTGGGCGTGGACAACATCAAGTTCGAGGCCACCAACGAGGGCACGACCCAGGACGCCGAATACTGGCAGTACGCCCGGCAGTCCGATCCGAGCAGCAACATCTCGCCTTCGCTCGGCGTCGGCCCCTCGGGCGGAACCGGCTACTACGTTCGCCAGCTCAACTACTTCACGAACACCAGCATGTCGCTCGACCAGAAGGCCTGGTACCTGGAGGACCGCTGGCAGGCGACGGACAACATCATGTTGTCGCTGGGTATCCGTAACGACCAGTTCACGAACAAGAACGACCTCGGCGAGGTCTACATGGATGCCAAGGACCAGTGGGCGCCGCGTATCGGCCTTTCCTGGGACATCTTCGGCGACGCGTCGTCCAAGCTTTTCGCGAACGCCGGACGGTACTTCCTGGCGATGCCCAACAACGTAGCCATCCGCGGCGCGTCGGCATCCACCTTTACCTATGAGTACTTCAACTACACCGGCATCGATGAGAACGGGCGTCCGACGGGCCTGACCCCCGTGCCCGGAGTCGACGGTGCCCCGCCGCCCGGCCCGGTGTCGTCGAACGGGGAATACGGCACGCGGGTGGACGTCCTCGCGTTCGCGCCTTCCGACCTGAAGAACATGTACCAGGACGAGTACATCCTCGGCTTCGAGACCATGCTGAGCGAGAATCTGATGCTGGGTACGAAGTTCACGTACCGGGACCTGAAGTCGTCCATCGACGACATCTGCGACCCCTACACCTTGCTCGATCGCATCGGCGCGGTGAACGCAACTTCCTCCGGGTCGGGTTACAACGCAGAGCTCGAAGATGGCACCAATGTGTTCGTGAACTACTGCTACATGTTCAATCCCGGTGGAACGAACACCTTCAGCCTGGCCATCCTGGATGCGGCCGGCAACCCGACCGGGGAGCGGACGGACGTCGTCATGAGCAGCAGCGACTGGCGCTTCGAAGATGGGCTGAAGCGTACCTACAGCGCGCTGGACCTGTACCTGGAGCGGCCGTTCGACGGCAAGTGGGAGGCTCGCCTCGACTACACCTTCAGCTTCAGCCGCGGCAACAACGAGGGGCAGGTGAAGTCCGAGTTCGGCCAGACCAACATCTCCAAGACCCAGGACTGGGACGTCGCCGAGATGATGCGCTACGCGTCGGGCTACCTGGCCAACGACCGGCGCCACCAGTTCAAGGCGCGCGGCAGCTATGCGGTGACCCCGGAATGGCTGGTCAGCGGCAACGTGCGGGTGGAGTCGGGGATGCCCATCAGTTGCCTCGGCCTGTACAACCCCGACGGCAGCATCGACGAGAACACGGGCGCGGCGGATCCTGTCGGCTACGGAGCGAGCTACCACACCTGCTTCGGCCAGATCGCACGACCCGGCAGCGAGCGTACGCCCTGGACCAAATCGGTCGACCTCGGGCTCAGCTATGTGCCGGACTACTTCAAGCAGCGGCTGAGCCTGGGCCTGCAGGTGTTCAACGTGTTCAACGAGAACGAGACCTTGCAGGTCGATGTCACCTCCGGCACCGACGCTCCCTATACGGTGTCCAACACGTACATGCTGCCGCTGGCACGCCAGACTCCGCGCTACGTGATGTTCTCTGCTGCCTGGAGATACTGATCGTTCACGAAAGCCCGACCGCGCAGGCCCGGCCCCATGAGGGGCCGGGTCTGTCGTGTCATCGGAGGTCGGGCGTGTGGGCGCCGGTGCTGGTTGCCTGCGCGATCCCGGCCCTCACGCGGATGTTGCGACTGCTCCGCAAACGGCGGCCCGCTTTCGAGTAGCTCACGTCCTGGCCGAGGGGCCGCGGGGTGTCTGGCGGCGGCGACGGAAACCGGGAGACCCCGACAAAAAAAAGCCCGCGGTCACCCGCGGGCTTTTCTTTGCGCCTGCTGGACGGCTTACGCCAGGCCGGCCTGCTTCATCACTTCGGCGGCGTAGTCTTCCACCACCTTCTCGATGCCTTCGCCCACGGCCAGGCGCTGGAAGCCGATGACTTCGGCGCCGGCGGCCTTGAGCACGGCCTCGACCGACTTGTCGGTATCGAGCACGTAGGGCTGGCCGTACAGGCTGACCTCGTTGACGATCTTGGCGATCTTGCCGCCGATGATCTTCTCCAGGATCTCGGCCGGCTTGGAGCGGTCCTTGTCGGACATCTTGGCCAGTTCGATTTCCTTTTCCTTGGCGATGAAGTCGGCCGGTACGTCGCTCTGCTTGTTGTGCGGCGGGTTCATCGCCGCGACGTGCATCGCCAGGCCGCGGGCCAGCTCGGCGTCGCCGCCCTTGACCTCGACCAGCACGCCGATCTTGCCGCCGTGCACATAGGCGGCCACGGTGTTGGCGCTGTCGACCGCGGCGACGCGGCGCACCTGCACGTTCTCGCCGACCTTGGCGATCACGGCGGCGCGGGCTTCCTCGACGGTTTCGCCGGACGCCAGCTTCGCGGACTTGAGTGCCTCGGCGTCGACGGCGCCGGCGGCGAGCGCGGCCTGCGCGACGGCGTCGGCGAAGCCCTTGAAGTTGTCGTCGTTGGCGACGAAGTCGGTCTCGGAATTGACCTCGACCAGCACGGCCTTGCCGCCGTCCTGGGCGCTGACGATGCGGCCTTCGGCGGCGACGCGGCTGGCCTTCTTGTCGGCCTTGGCCAGGCCGGACTTGCGCAGCGCCTCGGCGGCGGCGTCGACATCACCGTTGTGCTCGGTGAGCGCCTTCTTGCATTCCATCATGCCGGCGCCGGTGCGCTCGCGCAGTTCCTTGACCAGGGATGCGGTGATTTCCATTGGGGGTACCTCGAAATTGGGATGGCGGCGCAGGAAGCCCGGAAGGACTGCAGGGCCCGGAATCCCGGGCCCGGATGCGCCCGGCGCGGGCGCTCCTGCGGATGGAGCCGCCGCGCAGTGGCGCGGCGGCAGGACGGACCGGTTACTCGGCCGCAGGCGCCTGTTCGGCGGCGGCCTTGTCCTCGGCGGCGGCCTTCGGCGCGCGGCGGCCCGGCTTGCCTTCGGTCTCGGAGAAGTCTTCCTCACGCACGGCCGAGGCGTTCGGCGCGGCGGCCTTGCCCTCGAGCACGGCATCGGCCGCGGCGCGCGCGTACAGCTGCACGGCGCGGATGGCGTCGTCGTTGCCGGGGATGGCGTAGTCGACCAGGGCCGGGTCGTAGTTGGTGTCGACCACCGCGATCACCGGGATGCCGAGCTTCTTGGCTTCCTTGACGGCGATGTCTTCATGGCCGATGTCGATCACGAACAGCGCGTCGGGCAGGCGGTTGAGGTCCTTCAGGCCGCCCAGCGAGGCTTCCAGCTTGTCGCGCTCGCGGCGCAGGCCCAGCACTTCGTGCTTGACCAGCTTCTCGAAGGTGCCGTCGGTCTCGGCCGCTTCCAGTTCCTTCAGGCGCGACACCGACTGCTTCACGGTGCGGAAGTTGGTCAGCGTGCCGCCCAGCCAGCGCTGGGTCATGTACGGCATGCCGCAACGCTCGGCTTCTTCCTTCACCGCGTCGCGCGCGCTGCGCTTGGTGCCGACGAACAGGATGATGCCGCGCTTCTGGGCGATGCCCGAGATGAAGTTCATCGCGTCGTTGAACAGCGGAACCGTCTTCTCGAGGTTGATGATGTGGATCTTGCCGCGGGCACCGAAGATGTACGGCGCCATCTTGGGGTTCCAGTAGCGCGTCTGGTGGCCGAAGTGGACGCCGGCTTCCAGCATCTGGCGCATGGTGATCTGGGGCATTGCTTTGAACTCCTGGCAGGGAACCGGCCGCCACGCGAAAGGGATGGGCGGTGCGCCTGCGATGCAGGGCGCGGGGTTCCGGGGTTGGGCCTCCCTGCCGCTTCCGTGACCGAACCCGTGTCTCCTGCGAGGAGTCGGCGGGCACCCCGGCACGGGGATGGGCGACAGGTGTGTATTCACGGGTGACGCCCCGTGTCGGCGTCCGCCCTCGGCAAAGGGCCGGGAGAGAAGCGGGCAACTATAGCCTGGTCAAGGGCTTGCGCGCAATCGGCGGGTCAGAAGGTCAGGGTGATGTTGATGGTGTCCGAATAGTCCCCGGCCGCCGGAACGCGCTGGGCCGGCACCCGCCCGTAAACGGTCAGGCTCTGGGTGCCGCCGGTCCCGGTGCCGGCGCTGACGTCGACGTCGGGGGTATTGCCCCAGCGCTGGCTGCGGCCGCTGTCCCGGTACAGCTCGTACTCGACCAGGGCGCCGCCCGGGCCGCTCATGCGCCGGGTTTCGCCATCGGCGTGGCGACCTGCGTCCAGGCCCATGCGCCAGGCCGTCCCGACGGGGCACTCGAAGGTGACCATGGAGACTCCGTCCAGATCCTTTCCCAGCGTGTCCACCTGCCCGAAATCCAGGTCGGTGGCGGTCGTGATCAGGCAGCCGCTGACCCCCTGCGCGATGGCCTGCAGGTAGCGGGACTGCCGGTCGCAGTTGCCGTGGTGGGAGCTGATGCAGGCCGAGCATGCGGTAGCGCCGGGCGGGTCCTGGCCGGGGCGGAAGGCGGTGTAGAGCCGTGCATCCATCTGGCTGGAGTAGAGCCGCCCCTCCAGGACCGCCTGGCTCCTCGGTACCCGCCCGTAGACGGGCAGGTGGAAGGTCCGCCGGCTCTGCGCGGGAACGGTCATGTCCTGCACCAGCACAGGGGGATGGCCACTGGAGGTCGATCCGACCAGTTCGCTGTGGCTGGGGTCGGCATACAGGTCGAAATCCAGATGTTCGGTCGTGGCGCCCCAGCTGACCATGGTGCGCGGGTCCACGCCGTCGGTGGTGCTCTGCGGATCGAAGTACATGCAGGCGGTCGCGCTCTCCACCGTGTCCTGGCGGTTGTAGCAGGTGAAGGAGGCGGTGATGCTGGTGGTGCTGCCGGCCGGGCCGACATCGCCAAACTCGAAGTTCGGCGGGTTTTCCAGCTGGCAGTCGAACTGCGCACTGGCCGGGGCCGCCCACAGCCATAGCAGGAGGGCGGCGGCGCCCAGTGGGGGCAGGCGGGCCCTCATCTGCAGACCGCCTCCTGCGGATGTGCGCCGCCGGCCTGCGGCGCGGGCACGACGACCGTGCAGGTTCCGCCGGCGGTTTCAATGCGCAGGCGCGCGCCGGGGACGGGGTCGGGCAGGTAGAGCAGGCTGTCGTAGCCGATCACGGTCAGCGGCTCGTCACCGGTCGCGCCCTGCGGGTAGACGGGGCTGCCCGGCGGCAGTGCCTTGCCGGAGGCGTCGAGCACGGTCAACTGCAGCGGGTGGGTGCGATGCATCGGGAAGCGCACCAGCACCCCGACGTTTCCGTCCGGGACCGCGGACACTTCGGTGCGCTGGACATACATGTCCTCGGGCAACTGCAGGATGTCGATGCCCAGCCTGTTGTTTTCCCACGGATTCAACCGGTCCACCAGCAGTCGCCCGTGACGGTCGGTCTGGCCGACCAGGCGGTTCTCCAGCCGGACCGGCACGCCCGCCACGTCTTCGGTGGAGACGATGGCGAAGGCATTGGCGATCCGCCGCACCAGCTGCGGCGGGCCGCCGCGCATCCAGGCGACGCCGCCCTGGAGACCGGCCAGGGCGCTGGTGCCGGCGGGCGTCCTGGACACGCCGAGCTCCGCACCGGCATGGCGCCCGAGCCAGTCGACCTGGGCCAGCCCGCTGGCCTGACCGCTGGCCTCCCGGCTGGCACGCAACTGCCAGCCAAAGCCCCCCAGATCGCTGTCGACGCTGCGGCGAATGTCCGCGCTGAGGGTCCCGCCTTCCCCGCTTTCGTGCCGCCAGCCCGCGCCGACCTGGGTCCGCCGGTCCAGTGCCATCTGCCAGGTCAGCCAGACGCTGTCCTCGCCCAGGGCCAGGTCGCGGAATGCGGTGAGATACACGCTGGAGGCGCGCCCGAACCGTTGCGACCAGCCGACACTGGCGATCCGGCTCTCCGCTGCGTCCGGCAGCCGCTGCAGGACATAGCCGGCGCTGAAGTGCCCCAGGGCCGTGTCGACCCCGGCGAAGCCCTGGGTCGTGCGTCGCGGCAAAGGAGAGGTTTCCAGGCTGGCAAGGTCGCGAAAGCTCGAATCGCGCCAGGTCGTCGCGGCGTCGATATGGAACATGGCGCCATTCCACTGGTAGCCGAGGCTGTACTGGGCGCCGCGACCGATGCCGTCGACCCGGCTGCGTGCATAGGCGGCGTTGATCACGCCGGTGCGCGGCCCGGGCACCCACACCACCCCCAGCCCGCCCATCCTCAGCCGCGATTCGACTTCGCCGTGGGTCTCGATGGTCAGCCGGTCGCTCACCCCGTAGCGCAGCGTGCCCGAACCGATGGTGCGCTCGCCGTAGGAAAACGAGCGCAGGCCATAGTCGCGTCGTATCCGGCCCAGTTCGATCGAGCCGTCCCACAGGCCGTCCGCCAGCAGCTGGCTGGTGGTGTAGAACGGCACATCGATGCTGCGCTCGACGCCATTGAGGTCGGTCAGGACCAGGCGCGCCACGCCCGCGCCGCTGATCCGGGGCGGAGTCTGGATCTCGAATCGTCCCGGCGCGACCCGCTCCTGGGCCTGCTGCACGCCGCTGATGAACAGGTCCACGGTCGAGGGCAGCGCCGCCTGGCCGGCGAACGCGGCGAGCGGGGTGGTGATGCGGTAGGGCTGCAGCGCGAAAGCGCGACCCAGGCGGACACCGCCGAAGCGGGTCGGTCGCGACCAGCTCACCGCGCCGGTCAGGTCGTCCCCGACCACGAGCTGCAGCATCCGCTCCGGAAAATCCAGGCTCCAGCGGGTGTCCAGCCGCACCGGCGCCGTGCCCGGGGGTTCGTCGCCACCGCTGCGGTAGCGGGTGTTCCAGGTGTTGAGCCAGTGCCCCGGGCCCAGGCCGAACACCCGCAGTTCGGTCTGCGCGGACACGCTGCGTCCGGCTTCTTCGAAGCGCTGGGCGTAGAAGGAATAGTCCAGCACCAGCCCGGGCGCCAGCATCGCGGGGTCCGGCCGCGCGACCCGGTCCGGGCTGGCGTCGAAGCGTTGGACATCGCCCGCCAGCAGGTCCAGCGGGGCCTGCAGCCACATGCGCTGGCTGGGGGCGTCGTAGCGGGCTGTCAGGCCGGGGATGGAGTCCAGGGCGACCATGCCATCCGCATCGTCCGACCCCGGCCAGCGCAGGCCGATCCGGCGCAGGTCGCGCGCCTCGGCACTGTAGCGGTCCCCGGCGACCGCATAGCGCAGCACCCGGCCGGTCGGGTGCTGGTTGAGTACGGTCTCCAGCCACAGTTCCGCCATGTCGCCGGTGTCCGGGGGCATGGGCGTCGAAGCATCATCCGCGGAGCGCACGGCAGGCTGCAGCTCCGGGTCGCCGGCAGCAGCGGCCGTCTGGACGCCGGGTCCGCCCGGAACCGTCGGAGGCGGCAGGGCCGCGCTGGCGGGCGCCATGCCGGCCAGCACCACGCCGACGCTAGTCCGCAACAGCCAGGGGCACGACCTGTTCGTCGCCATTTTGGCCCAGGATCGCCAGCAACTGGCCGCCGGCGACGACGGAGGGTGGAGACGGCAGGGCCCATTCCATCTCATCCCCGGCCAGCACGTACCCGAGCAGGCCCGGCACCAGCGACACGCGGCTTCCGTCCGGGTTGCGCCAGACCAGGTCGCTCAGCCGCACCCGGCTCTTGCCCTCGTTGTCGACCCGCAGCCTGCCGTTGCTCCATCGCACCTCCAGTTGCGTGGCGGCATCGGCCGGCGTGTTGACGAACACCGGCAGCGAATACGCCAGGCGGAACTTCAGCCCCTTGTGGTCGGTGGGGGTGGGCCGGTCGTCGGGGAGTTCGTCGATGAGCAGGCGGTAGGCCTGCTCGGAGCCCGGCTCCAGGCGTGCCGCTTCCGGGACCAGTACCCGCACCAGCTGCCGTTCACCGGCAGGAATGTCGATCACCGCGGGGCTGACGGCCAGGTCGCGGGTGTCCTCCAGCTCCTCGCGGCCGTCATCCTGTTCCCAATGCCGGGCGCGGACCTGCACGCGTACCGGCAGGCTGCCGGTATTGGTCAGGTACAGCGCCTGGGCCCGCTTGGCGGCGGCGAGGTCGGCGGCGCTGAACTCCAGGGTGGTCGGCGACACCACCAGGTTCGCCGCGATCGCGGGCATTGCGGCCAGCGCCAGGGCCAGCAGGGCCGCCGCAGCGGGGAGCCGGCGGCAGGAACGCATCGGCAGTGGACTCATGGCGGTTCCTTGGGCTCAGAAGGTCAGGGTCGCGGTGACGGTGTCGCTGTAGGTGCCCCGGGGCACGTCGGTTGCGCCGGCGGGCACCTCGCCGTAGACGGGGATGTTCTGGCCCTCCCCCGTCCCGGTCCCCGCGTAGGCCTGGCCATTCTCGGGGGCGCCCCAGGGATTGGTGTGGGCGGCGTCGTACCACAGCCCGTAGGGGATGTAGTTGCCGTTGCCGTCGGTCATCCGCCGGTTATTGGCGGTGGCCCTGGCGGTGGCCCCGGTGGCGGGATTGAGCCCATTGTCGAGCCCGATTTCGAAGGGCGTGCCGGGCGTGCAGTCCACCACCAGGCTGCCGGTCGCGTCGGCCGGCTCGGTCGAGCGCGGCACCGTACCGAAGTCCACGTCGGTGGCGGAGGTGCTGGTGCTGAAGGCGCAGGATTCGGTGATCGTGATCCTGACCTGGAAGGTCTCGGTGTCCTGGCCGCGGCCGGCCCCTGGGGCGAGCACGCAGGCGGCAGCCAGCAGGCACGAGACGATGGTGCTGCGCGGACTCTCCATGGCGATTTCCTCTGACGCGTGACGAAGCCGGCGGCCGATGACACGGACTTGCAGAGACGGTGGAACCGGGAGCACGCAGCAGTCAGGTGCTGCAGGAACGTGCTGGCGGCCAAGGCCTGTGCGTGTGCGCAGTGCGTGAATGCTCCGCCCGATGTTGTGAATGTGCCGCGAAACGGCATCGATCCTGCCACGCGGTCGCCGGCCCGGCTGCCGGCAACGGTCCACGCGTCTGCCACGCGTCGGTCGCGAACGGGCAGCGCCCGGCATGCCTGCCGGCGCCCGCAGACGGGCCGTTCAGGTTGATCCGGGCGGTCGATCCGAGGGACCGGCCGGCCCGCGGCCCCGGCCGCCAACCCGCGCGGCCGTCGCGCCCCTCCGTGTGCCCCGCCGGCAGAGCGGCCCGCGCTCGGCGATAATGTCCCCATGACCATCTCCATCAAGACCCCCGAAGAGATCGAGAAGATGCGCGTGGCCGGCCGCCTGGCGGCCGAAGTGCTGCAGGTCGTGGCCCCCCATGTGAGGCCCGGCGTGAGCACCGAGGAGCTCGACCGCATCTGCCACGACCACATCGTCAACGTGCAGAAGGCCACGCCGGCCAACCTCGGCTACAAGGGGTATCCGAAGACGACCTGCATCTCGGCCAACAACGTCATCTGCCATGGCATCCCGAACGAGGCCAAGGTGCTCAAGGACGGGGACATCATCAATATCGACGTGACCGTCATCAAGGATGGCTGGCACGGCGATACCAGCCGCATGTACTACGTCGGCACGCCGTCGGTGATGGCGCGGCGCCTGGTGGAAACCACGCGCGAGGCGCTGTTCCGCGGTATCCACGTGGTGCGGCCGGGGGCGACCCTGGGCGATATCGGCCACGCGATCCAGGAATACGCGGAAGGCGAACGCTTCAGCGTGGTACGCGAGTACTGCGGCCACGGCATCGGCAAGGTCTACCACGAGGATCCGCAGGTGCTGCATTACGGCCGGCCTGGCGAGGGCCTGGTATTGCAGCCGGGCATGACCTTCACCATCGAGCCCATGATCAACGAAGGCACGCGCTATACCCGTCTGCTGCCCGACGGCTGGACCGTGGTGACGAAGGACCGCAAGCTCTCGGCGCAGTGGGAGCACACCGTGCTGGTCACCCCGGACGGCGTGGAGATCCTCACGCGTCTGCCCGGCGACGACAACGACCTGTAGGCCCATGCGCGCGTCGCCACAGGGCGTTCCGGCGCAGGCCATCCAGGGCAGTGGGCTTGCTCGCGTCCATGGCTGAGCTGGACGCGTCGACGATGGACGACGATGCCGCCTGGGCCGCGCACGCGGGCGAACAGCTGCGCGCGCAGGACGCCGGTTTCGCCGCCCGCTTCGATGCCGGCGAGGACATCGAGCGGCTGCTGATGGCGCGGGTGATCGCGGTCGACGGGCTGGTACGCCAGGCCTGGTCGCGCTGCGTCGATGCCGACGCGGCGCTGACCCTGTTCGCCATCGGCGGCTATGGCCGCGGCGAGCTGTTCCCGCGTTCGGACATCGACCTGCTGGTGCTGGTGGGCGACGAGGCCCGCGAGGTCGACACCGCCGGCCTCTCGCGCCTGTTCGCGCTGCTGTGGGACGCAGGACTGCCAGTCGGTCATGCCGTGCGCACGCTGGCCCAGTGCACGCAGGCGGCCGCGGACGACATCACGGTGATGACTTCGCTCATCGAGGCGCGCCCGCTGGTGGCCGCGCCGGAGATGGCCGCGCGCCTGGAGGACGCGGTGTCGGTGGACCGCGTCTGGCCGGCGCGCGAGTTCTTCAACGCCAAGCGCGAGGAACTGCGCCAGCGCCACGCGCGCTTCGGCGATACCGCCGACAACCTCGAACCCAACATCAAGGAAGGCCCCGGCGGCCTGCGCGACGTCCACACGCTGCGCTGGATGGCGCGGCGGGTGTTCGGTACCCGCGACCTCGAATCGCTGATCCCGCTCGGGCACCTGGGGCTGGACGAATATTCGGCGCTGGAGCGCGAGTGGCGCCTGCAGTCGCGGCTGCGCTACGGCCTGCACCTGGTGGCGGGCAAGCGCGAGGAGCGGCTGCGTTTCGACTACCAGAAGACGCTGGCCGCGCGCCTGCAGCACCTGGACGACGCCGACAACGCCGCGGTCGAGCGGATGATGCAGGACTTCTACCGCAGCGCCGCGCTCCTGCAGCGCATCGGCGAGCGCCTGCTGCAGCGTTACGAGGAGCAGATCGAGGGCGACATCGACGCGACGCCGGTCGATGCGGAATTCGCGCTCAAGCGCGGCTACCTGGTCGCCCGCGACGAGTTCTGGCCCGGCGGCGACATGTCGCGCGTGCTGGCGCTGTTCGCGCTCTGGGCCGAGCGGCCGGAGGCCAAGGGGCTGCACTCGCGCACCGCGCGCGCGCTGGCCGAATCGCTGCATGCGCTGCCGTCCTACGACGCCGCGCGGCCGGAGATGCGCGAGGCGTTCGTGGAACTGCTGCGCGGCCCGGCGCCGGTGCGCACGATCGAACGCATGGCCAGGCTCGGCGTGCTCGGGCGCTGGATTCCCGCCTTCGCCCAGGTGTCCGGGCGCATGCAGTTCGACCTGTTCCACGTCTACACGGTCGACCAGCACACGCTGGCGGTCCTGCGCAACCTGGCGTCGTTCTCCACCGGGATACCCGACGAGCGGTTCTCGGTGGCGCACGAGGTCTGGCCGCAGCTGCGCAAACCGGAGCTGTTGCTGCTGGCCGGGCTGTTCCACGACATCGCCAAGGGTCGCGGCGGCGACCATTCCGAACTCGGCGCGGTCGATGCGCGCGCGTTCTGCCTGGCGCACGGCTACAGCGCAGGCGACACCGCGCTGGTGGAGTGGCTGGTGCTCAAGCACCTGCTGATGTCGGTGACCGCGCAGAAGCAGGACATCTCCGACCCTGCCGTCATCCACCGCTTCGCGGTCGAGGTCGCCGACCGCGAGCGCCTGGATTATCTGTACCTGCTGACCTGCGCCGACATCGCCGGCACCTCGCCGCAGCTGTGGAATGCGTGGAAGGACCGGCTGCTGGCCGACCTGCGCACCGCCACGCGCTATGCGCTGCGGCGCGGCCTGGAGCATCGCATCGACGCCGCCGACCGCATCGCCGAGACGCGGGACAAGGCCAGGGGGCTGCTGGAAGCCGAAGGCGTGGACGGGATTGAGGCGCTGTTCGCGCGGATGCCCGAGACCGGCTTCCTGCGCGCCCGCGCCGACCAGATCGTGTGGCAGGCCCAGGCCCTGCGCGAGGCCGGACCCGGGGCCACGGTGGTGCGCGTGCGGCGGGTGGTGGGCGCCGGCGATGCGCTGGAGGTGTTCGTGCACGCGCCCGATCGCGACGGCCTGTTCGCCGCGATCGTGATCACCCTGGACCGGCTCGGGCTGGCGATCCAGCAGGCACGTGCGCTGGACGGGCCGCAGCAGACGATCTTCGACATCTTCCAGGTGCTGTCGGTGGACCAGCGCCAGGCGCCGGACATCGGCGCGATCGAGCGCAAGCTTGCGACCGTGCTGGCCGGGTCGCTGGACGTGCGCCCGGCGCGTCGCGCGCAGCCGCGGCACCTGCGCCATTTCCGCGTGGTGCCGCAGATCGACTTCGACACCGCGGCCGATGGCCGGCGCACCGTGATGAGCCTGGTCTGCACGGACCGGCCCGGCCTGCTGGCCGACATCGCGCAGGTGCTGCGCCAGCAGCGCATCCGCGTGCATGACGCGCGCATCGCGACCTTCGGCGCGCGCGCGGAAGACGTTTTCCTGGTCAGCGACCGCGAAGACCGGCCGCTCGACGAGACCCAGCGCGGCGCCTTGCGCGACGCGCTCCAACTTGGCATCGATGGAGACACCACGGCATGACCCAAGCGCCACAGGCAAGCGGCATCCAGCGCACGATCGAGGACGCGTGGGAGCGGCGCGCCTCGCTTGCCGGCGAGGAAATCCGGGAGCGCGTCGCGCCCGCGGTCGAGGCGGCGATGCAGGGCCTGGAGAGCGGCGGGCTGCGCGTGGCCGAGCCCCGGGCCGATGGCGGCTGGCAGGTGAACGAGTGGCTGAAGAAGGCCGTGCTGCTGTACTTCCGGGTCAACGAGATGGCCGTGGTCGAGGCGCAGCCAGCACCGTACTGGGACAAGGTGGAGGCGCGTTTCGCCGGCTTCGACGCGGACCGCTTCAAGGCCCTGGGCGTGCGCGTGGTGCCAGGTGCGGTGGCGCGCCGCGGCACCTTCTTCGGGCGCGACGTGGTGCTGATGCCGAGCTTCGTCAACATCGGCGCCCATGTCGGCGAAGGCACGATGGTCGATACCTGGGCCACGGTCGGCTCCTGCGCGCAGATCGGCCGGCACGTGCACCTGTCCGGCGGCGCGGGCATCGGCGGCGTGCTCGAACCGCTGCAGGCCAGCCCCACCATCATCGAGGACCATTGCTTCATCGGCGCGCGCTCGGAGGTGGTCGAGGGCGTGGTGGTCGGTCACCACAGCGTGATCGGCATGGGCGTGTTCCTCGGCCAGTCCACGCGGATCTACAACCGCGCCACCGGTGAGGTGAGCTACGGCTACGTGCCGCCGGGCAGCGTCGTGGTTTCCGGCCAGCTGCCGGCGAAGGACGGTTCGCACTCGCTGTATTGCGCGGTGATCGTCAAGCAGGTCGACGAGAAGACCCGCAGCAAGACCAGCGTCAACGAACTGCTGCGCGGCCTGGCCGACTGACCGGGGCACGCATCCGCGTGCCGCGCCGCAAGGGGCCGATGGCCTGCAGGCCGCCGGCCCGCAGCGGCGGACGTGCAGCCGGCACCACCAGACAGGAAAGGCGATGACCACCGTATACGGACTGAAGAACTGCGATACCTGCCGCAAGGCCACCAAGTGGCTCGACCGCTTCGGCGTCGCCTACAGCTTCGTCGACTATCGCGACAGCAAGCCATCGCCCGAGACCCTGGTCGAGTGGGCCGGCAAGCTCGGCGGGTTCCCGGCGATGGTCAACAAGTCGTCCACCACGTGGCGACAGTTGCCCGACAACCGCAAGGGCGCCGCCAGCGAGGCCGAGTGGAAGCTGCTGCTGCGCGAGTACCCGCAGCTGATCCTGCGCCCGGTGGTGGTCACCGGGGACGGGCAGGTCAGCCAGGGCTTCACCGACAACGGCTTCAAGCAGCGGTTCGGGATCTGACCGGGCGCGGCGCATCGGCGCGCGACCGGACCGGCCGGCTCGGCCGGCGCTGCGGGGCGACAGTGAGGAGTGACCAGGTGAGCGGAGTTGTGGAACTGGCCTGCGGGCTGATCGCGCGTCCCTCGGTGACGCCGGACGACAGCGGCTGCCAGGCGCTGGTGGCCGGGCGCCTGGAGCGCGCCGGTTTCCAGATCGAGCGGCTGCGCTTCGGCGCGGTCGACAATCTCTGGGCGACGCATGGCCGCGGCGGTCCGGTGCTGGTACTGCTCGGCCACACCGACGTGGTGCCGCCGGGGCCGGTGGCCGCCTGGGCCAGCGATCCATTCATGCCGACCGTGCGGGATGGCGCGCTGTACGGGCGCGGCGCGGCCGACATGAAGGGCAGCGTGGCCGCCTTCGTGGTGGCGCTGGAGGAATTCGTCGCCGCGCACCCGGAACACCCGGGCACCGTCGCCCTGCTGCTGACCTCGGACGAGGAGGGCGATGCCATCGACGGCGTCCGCCGGGTGGCGCAGCTGTTCGCGGAACGCGGCACGCGCATCGACTGGTGCATCACCGGCGAGCCGTCCTCGACCGAACGCCTGGGCGACCTGCTGCGCGTCGGCCGGCGCGGCAGCCTGTCGGCCACGCTCACCGTCCACGGCGTGCAGGGCCATGTTGCCTATCCGCACAAGGCGCGCAACCCCATCCATCTCGTCGCGCCGGTGCTGGTCGAGTTGACGAGCCGCGTCTGGGACGCCGGCTACGAGAGCTTTCCGCCGACCAGCCTGCAGGTCAGCAACGTCCATGCCGGGACCGGCGCCGGCAACGTGGTGCCCGGCACGCTCGAGCTGCAGTTCAACCTGCGCTACAACCCGCACTGGACTGCCGGGCGCCTGATCGCCGAAATCGAGGCGATCTGCGCGCGCCACGGCATGGAGTACACGCTGTCCTGGCATCGCAGCGGCGAGCCGTTCTACACGCCCGAGGGTCCGCTGCGCGCCGCCGCGCGCGAGGTCCTGGCCAGCTTCCGTGGCCAAGCGCCGGAGGAGAGCACCGGAGGCGGCACCTCCGATGCGCGCTTCATCGCGCCTTTGGGAGCGCAGTGCATCGAGATCGGCCCGGTCAACGCCAGCATCCACCAGGTCGACGAACACGTGCGCGTGGCCGACCTCGAGGCCTTGCCGGGCCTCTACCGCGCGCTGATCGAACGCCTGCTGCCGGGCGAGGCCGCACCGGCCTGAGGCGCGCGCACCAGGCTAGCGCGGCGCCAGGCTACTCCGTGCCCGACCGCTCCATCGGCCGGGCGTGCCGGTCGTAGCGCATCGCGCTGACCACCAGGATCACGCCCAGCACCGCGGCGATCAGGAACATCACCACAGCCAGCGCGGGATAGCCGAACATGGTCGGGCCCACGTCCAGGCGCATCAGCTGGGTGGAGGACAGCAGCAAGGCGGCGATGACCACGGACGATGCGATCCGGTTGGCGATCTTCTGCAGGTTCTCCATCAGCCGCGAGTCGTCCAGCCCGGCCAGCCGCACCTGCATGCGATTGGCGGCCATCAGCGAGAGCGTGTCGGAAAGCTTGCGCGGCGCGTCGCGCACCAGCTCCTGCAGCTCCAGCGCTTCGGTGGCGAGGTTGGCCGGCGAGAGGGCCTTGCGCATGCGCTCGCGCATCAGCGACTGCAGGTGCGACTCGATCTGCTCGCGCACGTCCAGTTCCGGCGCCAGCGCGTCGACCACCCGTTCCAGGTTGAGCAGGGTCTTGCCCAGCAGGCTGATCTCCGGCGGCGTGCGCAGTCCGCATTCGGTGGAGCGGCGGACGAGGTCGAGTACCATGCGGCCCTCGGAAGCGCGCCGGGTGGTGGCGCCGGCATAGCGGGCCACCACCTGCGAGATCTCGCGCACGCAGGCGGCCTCGTCGAAATCCTCCAGGCGCGTGCCCAGCACCACCAGCTGGCGCGCGACGTCCTCGCCGCGCCCGTCCACCGCCGCGAACACCAGCTTGAGCAGGTGCTCGCGCTGGCGCGGCGGAATGGTGGCGACCATGCCCAGGTCGATCAGGGCGATGCGGCCGTCCTTGCCCAGCAGCACGTTGCCCGGATGCGGATCGGCATGGATGTCGCCATGCACGAAGACCTGGTCCAGATAGGCGCGCAGCAGCTGGATGGTGGCCGGCGTGGTGTCGAGCTCGGTGCGGCGCAGGCCGGTGATGCGGGTGACGTTGATGCCTTCGATCCAGTCCATCACCAGCAGCCGCGGGGTCACGTAGTCCCACAGCGGGGCGGGGACGCGCAGCAGCGGGTAGCCCGACAGGTGGCGGCCGAAGCGGTCGAGGTTCTCGGCCTCGATGCGGTAGTCGAGTTCGTTGATCATGGTCTTGCGAAACTCGCCGATCCAGTCGGCCAGGCGCAGGCGGCGGCCGGCGTCGGTCATGGTGTCGGCGGTGCCGGCCAGGCGCGCCAGCAGGTCGAGGTCGCTGCGCACGGCGCCGGCCACGTCCGGACGCTGGATCTTCAGGGCCACCACGCGGCCGTCGTGCAGGACGGCCCGATGCACCTGGGCCAGCGACGCCGCCGCCATGGGCTGCGGGTCGATCTGGGCGAACACCTTGCTCGCGCGCACGCCCAGCTCGCGCTCCAGCAGGGCTTCGATGTCGTCCACGGGCGCCGGCGTGGCGTCGTCCTGGATGCGCTCGAGCGCGGCGATCCAGCTCGCGGGCACCAGGTCCGGGCGGGTGGACAGCGCCTGTCCTAGTTTGACGAAGGCCGGGCCCATCTGTTCGAGGTCGGCGACGAAGCGCTCGGCCAGCGCATCGGCCTCGCCCTCGGCCACGTCCTCCTCGCGCGTCTCGCCCAGGTCGAAGCCGGTCATGATCCCGGCGCGGCGGTAGCGCGCGAACATGGCGATGACCTGGGATGTGCGGGAAAGCCGCTGCATGGTGTCGTTCACGTGATCCTCGCCCCTCTGTCCGCCAGCCCCCGGCCAGCGCGCCCGACATTGTTCGGGCGGCGCGGTGACGGTTGTGTCTGCAACCGTTGCAAAGCCGCGGAGGCTGCTTTACGGTCGTTCCATGGCAACGCAGTCCTTCCGCAACGCGCAGGCGCTCAACCGCAATTCCAATGCGGTGAACAATCGTGCGCGCGCAGCGGGCCGCAGCCAGGCGTAGACCCCCCCGGGGCCTCGCCCGGAACGCAGAAGCCCGCATCGCAGGATGCGGGCTTTTTTCGTATCGGGACCGGGGCCGGGGCCATTTCCTCTCCCAGGAGCGTCATAGCATGTGTTCGATCTTCGGCATCTTCGGCTTGCAGCCGGGCGACGACCTGGCGGCCCTGCGCCGCCAGGCGCTGGAGCTGTCCCAGCGCCAGCGCCACCGCGGCCCCGACTGGAGCGGCATCCATCTCGACGAGGGCGCCATCCTGGTGCACGAGCGACTTGCGATCGTCGATCCGGCGGGCGGCTCGCAGCCGCTGCGCTCGATGGACGGCGCACTGGCGCTCGCGGTCAATGGCGAGATCTACAACCACCGCGAGCTCAAGGCCGGGCTCACGCAGCACTATGCATTCCAGACCGGTTCGGACTGCGAGGTGATCAATGCGCTGTACCGCGAGGACAGCCCGCATGCGCTCCTCAACCGCCTCAACGGCATCTTCGCCTTCGCGCTGTGGGATGCGCAGGCGCGGCGCGTACTGATCGCGCGCGATCCGGTCGGGGTGGTGCCGCTGTACTGGGGCCACGACCGCGAGGGCCGCCTGTGCGTGGCATCGGAGATGAAGGCGCTGGCGCCCCTCTGCGCGGACGTGGCGCAGTTCCCGCCGGGGCACTGGTACGAATGGTCGGCCGATGCGGGCGATGGCCGGCCACAAGGGGCCCTGCATCGCTACTACGAGCGGCCGTGGCGCGACTACGCCGCAGTCGAGGGCGAGCAGGTGGACGCGCGCGAACTGCGCGAGGCGTTCGAGGCGGCGGTACATCGCCAGCTGATGACCGACGTGCCCTATGGCGTGCTGCTGTCGGGCGGGCTGGATTCCTCGCTGGTGGCGGCCGTCGCCGCACGCTATGCACGCCATCGCATCGAGGACAACGATGCCAGCGAGGCCTGGTGGCCGCGCCTGCATTCCTTCGCGATCGGCCTGGAAGGCTCGCCCGACCTGGCCGCGGCCGAGGTCGCCGCCGGCATGCTCGGCACGGTCCACCACGGGTTCACCTACACCCTGCAGGAGGGACTGGACGCGCTGCCCGAGGTGATCCGCCACGTCGAAACCTACGACGTCACCACGATCCGCGCCTCCACCCCGATGTACCTGCTGGCGCGGCGGATCAAGGCGATGGGTGTGAAGATGGTGCTGTCGGGCGAGGGTAGCGACGAGATCTTCGGTGGCTACCTGTACTTCCACAAGGCGCCGGACGCGCGCCAGTTCCACGAGGAACTGGTACGCAAGCTCGACGCCCTGCACAACTACGACTGCCTGCGCGCCAACAAGTCGATGATGGCCTGGGGCGTGGAGCCGCGCGTGCCCTTCCTCGACCGCGAGTTCCTCGAGGTGGCGATGCGTATGGACGCCAGGCACAAGATGGTCAGGCGCGGCGCCCAGGGGCCGCAGCGGATGGAGAAGGGCGTGTTGCGCGAAGCCTTCGACGGTTACCTGCCCGAGGCGATCCTGTGGCGGCAGAAGGAGCAGTTCAGCGATGGCGTGGGCTATGGCTGGATCGACGGACTCAAGGCCCATGCCCAGGCGCAGGTCTCCGACCGCGAACTCGCCGCCGCGGGCCGCCGCTTCCCCGTCAATCCGCCGCAGACCAAGGAGGCCTATTTCTACCGGGCGCTGTTCGAACAGTTCTACCCGGGCGCGGCCTGCGCCGAGACCGTGCCGGGCGGCAAGTCCATCGCCTGCTCCTCGCCGGCGGCGATCGCCTGGGACGCGAGCTTCGCGGCGATGGCCGATCCCTCCGGACGCGCGGTTGCGGGGGTGCACGCGCAGGCGCTGCCGGCTTCGTAGCGATTCGGCCGTGGCCTGCACCGGATGCGCCGCCGATGGCGGCCCACCGGGCGCCGTGCGCGTCCCGCGCCTGCGCCACCGGCAGCGGCGGCGCGACAGCCTGCAGCCTGCAGCGGGGCAGAGGCCGTCCAGGCGGTGACTGTCCACGCGGCACGGGCACGGGCGCCTGGACGCGCCGTGCGACAATCGGGCATCCCGCCGATCGCGTCGAGTCGCCCCCTGATGTCCCTCAAGACCAGCCTGCTGTTGTCGCTCCTGTGTGCCGCCAGCCTCTCCGCCTGCGCCCAGGCGCCAGATGGCGACGCCGGCGAGGCGGTCGCTGCGGCCGATGCCGACCTCGCCCAGGTCGAGGACATCCAGACCCGTCCGGGCACACCCGAGGACCGCGCGCGCCAGGCGATCGAGTCGATCAATCCGGATATCCGGATCGACGCCATCTCGGCCGCGCCGCTGGCGGGTTTCCAGGAAGTGATCGTCGGCGGACAGGTGCTGTATGTCAGCGATGACGGGAAGTACCTGATCCAGGGCAGCCTGTTCGACATCGCGGCCAAGCGCGACCTGAGCCAGTCGGGCGTGAACGCGGTGCGTCGCCGCCTGCTGGCGACGGTGCCCGAGAGCGAGCGCATCGTGTTCGCGCCGGCCAACCCGAAGTACACCGTCAGCGTGTTCACCGATGTGGAGTGCGGCTACTGCCGGCGCCTGCACCAGGACATCGCCGAGTACAACAAGCGCGGCATCGCCATCGAATACCTGGCTTTCCCGCGGATGGGGCTCGGCTCGCCGGACTACCGGCAGATGGTGTCGGTCTGGTGCGCGGCCGACCGCCGCAAGGCCCTGACCGATGCCAAGGAGGGCAGGAAGGTGCGCGAAGCCGACTGCGAGAATCCGGTGGCCCGGCACTACGACCTCGGCCAGCGTGTCGGCCTGACCGGCACGCCGATGATCGTGACCGCCGACGGGGTGGCCATGCCCGGCTACCTCCCGCCCGATGCGCTGCTGTCGGCGCTGCAGGAGATGGATGCCGCCCGGCAGGGCGCCGCCTCCGGCGGTTGAGGCGCCCGCGCGCCGGTCCGCACCGCTGGCCGCGCCTGCGCCTCACGCCAGCCCGCTGGCCGCGACGGTCCGGCCGCGCGCGATGGCTGGATCGCGATCGGGCCCTCGCCCGGCGAGGCCGGATTCGAGGACCACCATCGACCGCGCCCGTCCGGGCAGCTCGTGCGCCTCGCGGCCCCGACGCCCCCTGCATCCGGGCCCGCGCGCCGGGCCCGGACCGGCAGGTTCGGATCCGGCGGGTCTCCCGCCGCAAAGCCGCTTACAATAGGCGGCCCGCTCTGAGTGTGCTCCCGGACATGATCGTCCTCGAGGGCCTGCCGGCCCTGTCGCCGTTCCGTCGTGAACGGCTTGAGCTCCGCCTCCAATCCGTCTCCCCCGGCGTCCGCGTTGTCGGCGCCTGGCATGTGTACTGGGTCGATCCCGAGCCTGGCGCCAGCCCCGAACCGGCCGTGCTGCGGCGCGTTCTGGCGGCCGGCGAAGCGCAGGCGCCGCGCGCCGGGGCGGACGCCGTCTCGCGGTTCGTGGCGCCCCGGCTGGGCACCATCTCGCCCTGGGCCAGCAAGGCCAGCGAGATCCTGCGCGGCGCCGGGCAACCGGTGCGCCGCGTCGAACGCGGTACCCGCATCGACCTGGCCGGCTGGCCGGACGATCCGGCCCGGCAGGCGGCGCTGTCGAAGCTGCTGCACGATCCGATGACGCAGTCGCTGCTGGTCGCGCACGAGGAGGCCGTCGGCCTGTTCGTCGCGCCGCCGCGCGGCTCGGTCGAGCGGATCCCGCTGGATGCGCTGGAGCAGGCCAATGCGCGGCTGGGCCTGGCTTTGGCCGCCGACGAGATCGATTACCTGCGCGAGCGCTACGCGGAGCTGGGGCGCGACCCGTCCGACGTCGAGCTGATGATGTTTGCGCAGGCCAATTCCGAGCACTGCCGGCACAAGATCTTCAACGCCACCTGGACGGTGGACGGCGAGGACCAGCCGCGCTCGCTGTTCGCGATGATCCGCAACACCCACGCGCGTACGCCGCAGTACACCCTGTCGGCCTACAGCGACAATGCGGCCGTGGTGGAGGGCTATCCGGCCAACCGCTTTCGGCCCGATCCGGCCACGGGCGAGTACCGCAGCGAGCCGCTGGCCGACAGCGCCTTCTGCATCAAGGTCGAGACCCACAACCATCCGACCGCGATCTCCCCGTTCTCGGGCGCCAGCACCGGCGCCGGCGGCGAAATCCGCGACGAGGGCGCGACCGGCCGTGGCGGCAAGCCCAAGGCTGGCCTGACCGGCTTCAGCGTCTCGCACCTGCGCATCCCGACGCTGCCGCAGCCCTGGGAAAGCGCGCGCGAACTCAACCCGCGCATGGCGCCGGCCCTCGAGATCATGCTCGACGGACCGCTGGGCGGGGCCGCCTTCAACAACGAGTTCGGGCGTCCCAACCTGCTGGGCTATTTCCGCAGCTTCGAGCTCCAGCACGAGGACGAGCCGGCCCGCGCCTACGACAAGCCGATCATGCTGGCCGGCGGCCTGGGTGCGATGGACCGGCCGATGGTGGCCAAGCGCCAGCTCTCGCCCGGCGATGCGGTGGTGGTGCTGGGCGGCCCGGCCATGCTGATCGGGCTGGGCGGCGGCGCGGCCAGCTCGGTGGCCTCCGGCGAAAGCGCCGAAGACCTGGATTTCGCGTCGGTGCAGCGCGAGAACCCGGAAATGGAGCGCCGCTGCCAGGAGGTCATCGACAGCTGCGTGGCCCTGGGCCAGGACAACCCCATCGTCTCGATCCACGACGTGGGCGCCGGCGGCCTGTCCAATGCCATCCCGGAACTGCTGCACGACTCGGGCGTCGGCGGCCTGATCGACCTGGGCCGCGTGCCCAGCGACGACCCCTCGCTATCGCCGATGCAGTTGTGGTGCAACGAATCCCAGGAGCGCTACGTGCTGGGCGTGCCGCAGGCGCGCATGGCCGAGTTCGCGGCCCTGTGCGAACGCGAGCGCTGCCCGTTCGCCGCGGTCGGCCTGGCGACGGCGGAGCAGCACCTGACCGTGGGCTATGGCGTGCTGGACGCGCTGGATGCACAGGAGGCCGATACGGGCACCGGCCCGGCGCAGCACGCCGGGCGTTCGGACCATCCGCGCGGCAGTGCCGCGCAGGCGGATGGTCCTCACCCCATCGACTTGCCGATGGATGTGCTTTTCGGCAAGGCGCCGAAGATGCATCGCGA
>Ga0233380_1000166_pt1 | contig 37183 bp, 32 predicted proteins | sample ElkDunMinimDraft_9_FD_191541 | JGI IMG/M metagenome (GOLD analysis project Ga0233380, IMG submission 191541) | Fecal eukaryotic communites from dung pellets of Tule Elk in California, USA - Elk Dung F36 | ecosystem: Host-associated > Mammals > Digestive system > Large intestine > Fecal | place... | reverse complement strand
GGCGCCGGTTCGGCAGTCCTGGAGCTGCTGCAGGCAGAGGGCATCACCCTGCCCGTGCTGCAACTGGGCCTGCCCGATGCCTTCCAGCACCATGCCAGTCGCGAGGACCTGCTGGCCGAGGCAGGACTGGACGTGGCCGGCATCCGCAGCGCTCTGCTCCGCCGCTGGCCGACGCTGGGGCAGCCGCCGCGCCCGGCCGCCGCCGCGGGCTGAGATGCCGCCCGGGGGCGGACTGCCAGCCCCCGGTCAGCGCCGGCCGCCGGACCCGTGCGCCGCGGTCTCCTGCGCTGCGGTCTCCTGCGCTGCGGCAGGTTCCTGCGTCGCTGCGGACGGCTCCGGCGCCTCGATCACATAGCCCCTGGCGGCAAGCTGCGCAAGGTAGCCGTCGGCCGCCGTCACCAGTGCAAGGGGCAGCACGGCCAGGCTGGTCTGGTGGCTGGCGATGGCCTGCTCGGCCGCGTCGAGCCACATTCGCGCCAGGCGCGGACGCAGGTCGTCGACCCCGAGCTGCTGCGCCAGCCCGCTGCCGGTCACCGCGTCGATGCAGGCGCCGTACTGGCTTTCCACCGCGAGCGCGCGCAGGGTCTGCACATCGCCGGTGGCCCAGGCGTTGGCGCGCTGCCGCATCGCCTCCAGGTCCGTCTCGATGCGCGACAGCGTCCGCGCGAAGCACTCCGTGTCGCCCAGCGTCGTGGACTGGAACTGCCGGATCGCGGCTTTCGGATCCTCGAGCCGGAACTTGAAGTTGACCGCGCGCAAGGGCACGGCGTGGCGCTTGGCGAGGCGGCGCACCTGCTTGTCGACCACATCGTCAGGCGAGAGTCCGGAACGGCGCATCGCCGCTTCGTAGAGTTCCTGCGCGGCAAAGATCGGGCGCCAGCGCTCGACCCCGCGATCACGGCCCAGGTAGCGCTGCCTGAGCGGCGACCAGCGCGCGTAGAGCGTGGCCGGCACGACCTCCTGCAGGCTGCGACCGCCCGGATTGCGCCGGGCCTTGAGCAGGGACGGCACGAGCATGAGCCCGCCCAAGACCCCGACGTCCGCATCGAGCGTGAACGATGGCGGCAACAGCACCTGCTGCGAACGCGCGATCACCGACGCCACGCCCGCCGACTCCCACTGCATGCGCCTTGGCAGCGGCGAGAGGGTGGCCAGCACGTACATCGTGTGCTCGCCCTTGCGTACCCGCCACAATCCGGGTCCCGGCAACGCGCCCGAGACGACCACCGTCTCGTGGTCGACGATGGCCGCTGGTTCCGCCTGTTCGGTGCGATCGGCAGGCGCGCCGGCCGCGGCGGCCGGCGGCGCCGTGGCCTGGGCGGGCGCGACGAGGAGGGAACACAGCAGCAGGGCAAGCCAGAGCAGGCGCGCTGGGGGCATCGCGAAATCCCTTTCGTGGGTGGTCAAGCCATGACCACGGGCAGACCCGGCAGTTCCCCGGCCAGCGCCGATCCGGCATCGAGCAGCTCGAACCCTTCCCAGACGAAGCCGGGCGCCACCACGCAGCTCACCAGGACCGGACCGCCCAGGGCCCGCGCCGACTGCCAGGCGCCCGCCGGCACGATGCCGCATGGTGTCGCACCGTCGACGCCCCGGCCCAGCAGCCTGCGCTGGACCACACCGCTGCCGGGCGCGTGCTGCAGCAGTTCGAGGCGGCCTCCCTCGCACCAGTGCCAGCATTCGTCGGCATCGATGCGGTGCCAGGCGCTGCGCTCTCCCTCATCCAGCAGATAGGTGATCGCAGTCATCGCCGGCCTTGTCCGCCCAGCGGCGTCCACTTTCCGGGCGGAAACATGGATGCGGCGGTAGTGCCCGCCTTCTGGATGGGGCTCAAGCCCCAGGGCCACGATCCGGTCGCGCGCGACGATGTCCATGGCCGCAGTATCGGCCATCGGCCAGGCTTGCGCGTCCGGACACTGTCAGCGCTTGCGGTCGCCGCGATCGCCCTGCCCGGGCTTGGCGACAGTCTTGGCCGCCTTGCGGACATCCTGCGACAGGGACCGCCCGAGGTCGTCGCTTTCCTTGAACTGTCCCTGCCCGTCGCGCCGCACCAGGCGCTTGTCGCCGTTGGGCGCGATCAGTTCACGCCTGGAACCCTGCTTGCTCGCCATGAGGCCTCCTGCTGCTCTCCACCTGCGTCCGCCCGGCCCGCGGGCGTCGCCGCGGGCGGGACGGACGGCCGGCACCCCACGTGCCGGTCAGTCTTCGTTGATCGGATCCTGCACTTCGGCTTCTTCCTTCACTGGTACGGTGCGGGCCATCGTGCCCTCGGCCTTGCCCAGCTCGATACCGGTGACGGGATTGAAGTCGGTACTGGATGCCAGCCGCGTGGACATCGCGTCCAGCAGCCGGGCCTGGTCCTCGGGCAGCATCACCGTGGCTTCGCCGTCGCCGCCGTCGACCGCGGTGAACTGCTCCGGGTCGCTGACGTAGTTGAAGTTCTCGTCGCTGTTCCATGGGCCGCGCATGTCGCCCTCGCCCTGCGAGGTGTTGACGTACATCTCCTCGAACCGTGGCATCCCCGGCAGCTTGCCTGGCGGGAAGTTCGGCTCGATGGAATACAGCGCCTTCTCGAACGACTTCTGGTGCGCCATCTCGCGGGTCATGAGGAAGGTCAGCGCATCCCTGACCCCCGGATCCGCGGTGACGTTGATCAGCCGCTCGTACACGATCTTGGCGCGCGCCTCGGCGGCGATGTTCGATCGCAGGTCGGCGGTGGGTTCACCGATGCTGTCGATGTAGCCGGCGTTCCACAGCTGGCCACCGGAGTTGATCAGGGCAGGACCGCCCCCGTAGAGCACCTGCGTCACGTGCGAACTGCAGCCGTTGCCCTGCAGGGAGCGGAACAGTTCGCCCTCCTCCTCCACGGCTTCGGCCAGGCGACCCTTGGCGCCCTTGTTCAGCATCCCCACCAGGGAGCCGATCACTTCCAGATGGCTCAGTTCTTCGGTGGCGATGTCCAGCAGCATGTCGCGGCGACCCGGATCCTCGTCCGCCAGCGCCTGCGTGAAATAGCGCATGGCGGCGGCGAGCTCACCCTGCGGACCACCGAACTGCTCGAGCAGCAGGTTGGCCAGCGCGGGATTGGGTTCAGATACGCGGACGGTGTACTGCAGCCTCTTGTTATGCGTGAACATCGCGATCTCCGTGCAACTGCCTGGGGGGCGGTCCGGGGACGCTAGCAGGGGGAATGTCGCGATCATGTATCCGGACGGCGCGCTCCAGGGCACCACCCGAACGCGTTCAGCGCGGCCGCGTGCGGACCTCGGCGCGCGGCCAGGGTTTCAGTCGCTGCGTCGCTGCCAGCAGAGGCGGAAGAACACCAGCAGGTCCAGGCTGTAGCGCCGCAGCAGGCGACGGGGTTCACGCGCGAGCCGATAGAGCCACTCCATGCGCCAGCGGCGGACCCAGCCGGGGGCGCGGCGCGCCTCGCCGGACAGGAAATCCAGCAGCGCGCCCACGCCCAGCACCAGCGGCACCCGCAGCCGGTCCGCGTGCTCGACGATCCACCGCTCCTGCAGCGGATTGCCGAACGCCACCAGCAGGATATCGGGCGCGGCGGCCTCGATCCCGGCGGGAAGCGCCGCCCCGGCGCGCGCGCGCCCCTCGTAGCCATCGCATACGCCCACGACCAGCTGCCCATGCTCGCGCCGCAGGACCTCGGCCGCCGCCTCGGCCACCCCGGGCCGTCCGCCGAGCAGGTAGAAGCGCAGCGGCACTGGCGAACGGGCACACAGGCGGGGCACCAGGTCCGTGCCGTTGGGGTTGCCCGCGAAACGGCGCCCGTACAGCCAGAGCGCCGCCAGGTCCATGCCGATACCGTCGTTGACGATCCGCACCGCCGGGTGGTCGAGGTGCCCGCGCAGTTCCTGGCACTGCACCACGAAATTGGTATTGGCGAAAAGCACCCTGCGCGGAAGGCCGGCGCGCAGCGCGTCGGACAATTCGCCGGCGAATGCCTCCAGGGTCGTCGACAGCACCCGGAAGCCGCCAATGGCCACAGTCTCGCCGACCTCGAAACGCCGGGACCTGCTGCCGCTCGCGTTGCCGTCAGCCATGGCCGTCCGCCTCCGCCGGGGCCTGCCACAGGTCGTACGGGAAGGCCGCAAGCAGGCGCGACTGGATCGACGCGAGATCGAATCCGCCGTTGCCGCCCAGGGCCACGCATTCGTCGATGCTGCGGCCGCTGTGCCAGCGCGAACGTCCGGTGCCCGCGTAGTAGTCGTCGTACTTGAACCGGTCCTCGCCGTTGCCCCAGTCCAGGTAGACAGCCGGAATGCCATAGGCCTCCGCCAGCACCAGGCCGTGCAGCGAGCTGCTGACCACCAGCCCCGCACCGAGCAGGCGGCGAACGAAGGTCACCGGCGGACAGTCCGGCCAGACCAGAAGCCCCGCATGGTCCCGATACTTTTCGGGCGGCTCGTTGAAGTGGGGGACGACCACCAGCGGGCGCTGCCTGCCCGCCCCCAGCAGCGCAGCGGGGAAGAACAGCGGCATCAGCAGCCCGGGATCGCCGTACACCTCGGGCACTGCGATCCCCCGCTCCTGCAGGAAGCGGCGGGTGCCCGGCCCGCGCACCGCACGCACGTCCAGCGTGTCGAAACGATGCAGGGCCTGGTCGATCTTGCCGTTGACGCCACTGCCCCAGACCACGTCGCCGCCGCGCGCGAAATGCAGGATCGAGCCGATCGCAAGCAGCCGCTGCCGGGTCGTACGCGCATCGAGGAGCGAATGCGCGCGCAGCGCCAGCACGCTGGAGACGATCTCACGCGACAGCTGGTCTCCGGTATTGACGCGCCCGTCCTTCGGACGCCACCAGAACAGGGCCTGGCGTTCGGCGTGGTCGATCCAGCGCTGCAGCAGCCGTTCGTGCATGTCGTGGTGTCCTCCGTGGTGGCCGGGCCGCTAGGCCAGGCTGGTGGCCAGGCCTCGGGTGTCGTCGAGCCGGGTATCGGGATAGCGCGTCGGGTACAGCACGCGATCGGTGACCTGCGCCCAGTCCAGCACCTCGCGCGGGCGCACGCGCGGATGCGCCAGCGCGCCTTCGATCGCCGCGAAGAGCGACGCCTCGTCGCCCGGGGTGTAGCCGTGGCGACTGGCGCGCCCGCCGGTCACCGCGTGCGGGCACACCGCCGGCAGACCGAAGAAGTCGTACTGCAGGAGTTTCATCGAGCTGTCCGCCAGGTAGGCGGGCACGTCCTGCGAGGCATACGGCGCGAAGCCGATGCGGGCGTGCTTGATGTAGGGGATCGTCCGCGCGTGTTCCATCTCGCCGTGGACGAGGACGTTGTCGCCGTAACCCGGCTGCCGCCCCTTTCCCGATCCGATCACGTGGAAGGTGATGTCCGGGAACGCGCGGCTGGCGGCAACGAACACGCGCGGATCGAACAGCATCGAGCCGACAGCGACCGCGTGGGTGCCCTCGCCGTAGGGCGAGGGATCGCCCAGCGCGTCGAGCCCGGGATCGAGCCCGTGGCCGACGTGGAAGACGTTGTCGCGGCTGGCGATGCCGCCGGCCATCGCCGGAGAGACGAGCGCGATCGCGTCCAGCGTGGGTGCGACCCGGTCGAACGTGCGCTCCACCCAGCGCGCCACCTCGATCGTCGACAGCGCATCGGAAGCGCGGTAGACCAGCCGTGCCGCAGGGTTGATGCGGCGTGCGGCCTCGATGAAGGCCACCGCCGTCCCGCTCTCGAACACGATCACGTCCGCCTCGGCGATCCAGCGCTTGAGCAGCGCCGGTGGATGCCGCGCGTACCACTCGAACATCGCATCCTCCACCGGGCGCGCCCAGCGGCGCCGGGTGTTGAACGGGTGCACGAGCGCCCGCCACAGATAGCACTCGACGCCATCGTGGACCTCGACCCGGTTGGCGCGCGCGTCCAGCGGACGCCTCGCATCCCCTTTCCATCGCGACAGCAGGCTGTAGCGCAGCGAGAAGAAGCGCGTCGGCCCGCGTCTGGCGAGTTCGGCGGCGATGAAGTGGATGTTGGCGCGGCGCGGCGTGCGATAGTCGTGGGCCGAGAGCACGAGATGGTTGGTCGCGCGGCCTTCGGGGGCACCGGTCGGGCTGCGTGCCTCGTGTACGCCATCGGTGTGCGGTCGTGTGACAGGGTTCATCGTGACCTCCGGGCTTCGGCAAGGAGATGGCGGATCTGCAGGATCGAGGCGACATCGCGGCGGAAGGCCGGCCATGCCAGGCACAGCACGCCGAACCCGGCCGCCATGGCGGACGTCCCGACCAGCAGCTGCATCCAGAGCGGACCGGACACCCACGCGGATGCGGCGGCGGAGAGCGCGGCGCACGCACCGTATCCGCCCAGCGCGCGCAGGCCATTGCCCAGCATCGCCAGCGCCGGCGCGTCGCTGACGCGCGAGATCCAGAGCAGTGACAGCGGCCACAGCAGCAGCAGGCCCAGGGCGTAGCCGACCGCCACGCCCTCCACGCCCCATGCCGCGCCCGCGACGACGCAGGCCACCAGCAACGAGCGACCGACCAGCGCGCAGCGCAACTGCGCGCCCGCCAGGCCCTTGGCCAGGAACACCCAGTAGCAGGCGTAGCCGGCCACCTGGAACATGCCGCCCAGCGCCAGCCAGCGGAACGGCCTCACCGCCGCCAGCCACTGTTCGCCCAGCAGCAACACGATCAGCGGCAGCGCCTGCGCGCAGGCCCAGGCGAACATCCCCGCCACCGCATGCAGCAGCACCGTCTGCCCACGCAGCAGGAATGCGCCGAACCGCGCCGGATCGCCCTGCAGCCGCGACAGCACCGGCAGCGCCACCGTGGTCGCCGGCGCGCTGATCTGGTTGAGCGGCATCATCAGCAACTGGAACGCGCGGTTGAACGGACCCAGCGCATCGGCACCGATGCGCACGCCGATCAGAACCTGGCCGGCGTTGCGACTGGCATAGCCGAGCAGTTGCGTCATCGCCAGGCTGCCGCCGAACCCGATGAAGCGGCCGACCGGCGCGTCGCGACGGTAGCCACGGGGCAGCCAGCGCCCGCACAGCACCGCCAGCAGCAGGGTCACCGCCGCCTGCACCAGCTGCTGCAGCACCAGCGCCCAGAACCCGGCCCCCGCGAGCGCGGCGGCCACCGCCGTCAGCAGGCCGGCGACCTGGCCGCCGACGTCGCCCACCGCCATCCGCCCGAAGTGCAGTTCGCGACCCAGTTGCGCGCGGTGCTGGGTGGCCAGCCCATTGAGCAGGAAGGTCAGCGCCAGCGCCTGCGCGATGCCCACCAGTGCCGGCTCGTCGTACAAGGCCGCAAGCGCGTGCGCCCCGGAGAAGACGGCCATGGCCAGAGCCAGGCCGATGGCGGCATTGATCCAGAACAGGTTGTCGCGTTGCGCGCGGCTGACCTCGCGGGCCTGCATCGTCGCCGCGGACAGGCCGAAGTCGCGCAGGATCTCGGCCAGGCCGATGATCGCGGTGACCATCGCCACCAGGCCGTAGTCATGCGGCGTCAGCAGCCTTGCCAACACGATGATGCCGCCGAACTGCACCAGCGCCCGCACGCCCTGCCCGGTCATGGTGACCAGCGCGCCGCCGGCTGCACGCACGCCCAGGCGCGGTGGCGTCGGCGTGGCGTCGGCCTGCCCGCTCATCGGTGCGCTCCGCTTGCGGCCAGGGCTTCGCGATAGGCCGCGTGGTGCGCAAGGCCAATGGCCGGCCACTCGCGTCGCGACAGGTCGGGCGGGCGCGGGCGCTCGCCGGTGCGCAGCCGTGCGAGCGCCGCAGCCAGCAGGCCCGGATCCAGCTCGCCGTGGTACAGGTGCACCCAGCCGGGGCCGACCTCCTCGGCGACCGCCGCGTTGGCCTCGCTCCAGGGCGCAAGCACCGGGCGTTGCAGCGACAGCGCCAGCAGCAAGGTGCCGGAGTTGTGCATCTGCCGATAGGGCAGGACCACCAGTTCCGACAGGCCCACTTCGCGCGCGAGTGCCGCGTCGTCGACATAGGCCAGCTGCGCACTGATGCGCGCGTCGCGCAGGCACGCCTGTTCGATTTCCTCGCGCATCCGCGCATCGGCCGGGCGACCGCAGATCCGCAGCCGCGCCTGCGGATCGTCCAGCGCTTCCATCGCCGAGATCAGCGACTCCACGCCCTTGTACGGCCGGATCAGCCCGAAATGCAGGAGCCGGCCGCGCTCGGGAAGCGGCCTTGGCATGCCGGCGAACCAGTCGCGATAGTGGCCATGCAGGATGGTGTCGGTCGCGGGCGCGCGCGCAGGCGTGGCGGCGTTGATGCGGATCCAGCGGATGGTGGCGCGATCCAGTCCGCGCAGCAGCCAGCGTTCGAGCCTCCCGCCGTCCTCGTGCGGCTGCACGTTGTGCAGGGTGCGCACCACCGGCGTGCGCCGCACGCGCAGCCGCAGCAACAGCAGCAGCACGCAGGCGCGCTTGGCCCAGGACCCGAGCCGGCGGGGATGACGGAGCAGGTACTCGGGCCAGTGCAGGTGCAGCACGTCGTAGTCGCCCGTCAGGGCCTCGCGCATCGAGAAATGACGCTGCTCCAGCGACGCCGGCAAGGCCGCGTAGAGCTGGCTCAGGTAGGGATTGGTGGTCGGGCCAGGCTGTTCCGTGGAGAACAGCACCACGATCGGATCTTCGCCGGCGACGGACGGATTCACGCGACCTCTCCCCGCAACCTGCGTCCCGCCAGCGCCCGCCGGTATTCCTCGAAGTAGTGTCCGGCCACGCGATCCCAGGCGTACCGTTCGGAGAAGCGGCTGCTTGCGGCCTGCAGCGGCGCGAGCTCCCGGTCCGCGCGCAGCGCCAGCGCCTGCACCCGGTCGGCCGCTTCGCCGGATTGCGCCGGCGACACCAGCACGCCAGCCCCCGACTCGCGTTGCAGGCGCCGGAACGGCGGGATGTCGCTCAGCACCGGCAGCAGGCCCGCACTCATGGCTTCCACCGCCGCCAGGCCGAAACCCTCGTGGCGCGAGAGGCAGACGAAGAACTGCGCGCGCGCGATCAGAGCGCGCAGCTGCCCGAGATCCGGTGCCACCACCAGCTCCACGGCATCCTCCAGCCCCAGCGCCTGGCAGCCGCGCCACAACCCCTCACGGTCGAGATCGTATTCGCGGCCTGCCACGATCAGCCGCCAGCGCGGATCGCGCGCGCGCAGGGCGCGCAGCAGTTCGAGCGTCTCCGGCAGCCCCTTGTTGACCGACCAGCGGCCGAAGAACAGCAGCGTGCGCCCCGGCACGGGACAAGCCAGGCCGGCGAACTTGCCGACATCGACGCCGTTCTCGACCACACGCAGCCTGCGCGGGGCCACCACCTGCGAGAACAGCGCGGCATCGTTCTCGCTGGTGGCCACGATCCGCGCATAGGCCAGCGCCGAGATGCGGGTCATGGTCCGGAACCATGCCCACTTCAGCGCGGACGCGTACTGCGTATGGAAGAAGCCGCCATGGGTGGACAGGATCAGCGGCCGCCGATGCGCCGGACGCGTCATCGCCAGGTAGTCGTAGAAGAAATCGACGCCGTGCACATGCACCAGGTCCGCGTCCGCCAGACAGGCGAGCACCGAGGGCGCCAGCGGGTAGCGCGACGAGCCGGCGTAGCCGATGCGCCGGACCGGAACCCCCTCGATCTCGTCGCGTGCCGGCAGCTTCTGCCGCGGCGCGGTGAACAGCCGGTCCAAGCTGAGCACGTCGACCACGCCCCCCTGCTGCACGTGCTGGCGGGCGATGTTCAGCACGACTTCCTCCATGCCGCCGATCGAGGGATGGAACTGGCGGACCACGTGCAGCACCCTCATCGCGGCTGCGCCTGCGGCGCGCGGCTGGCGCGTGTCGCGTCCGGGCCGCCCTGTCCGAGCATCCACGGCGCCAGTCGCAGCAGCAGCCAGCGTGCCGGCACCGCGGCCACCAGCGCGACCAAGGTGACCAGCAGCGCCCAGCCGGGCCCGGGCGGCGACTCGATACCCGCGATGGCGCGGATCCCGGACAGGACGAAGAACACCGGGAAATGGATACCCAGCAACAGAAGCGTGTTGCGGCCGATCCAGCCGAGCGCGGGCCAGTGCTGCATCCGCGTCGCCACCTGGATGGCCACCGCCGTCCCCAGCAGCGCGGCCGCCACGAATGCGAAGGCGGAGCTGCCGAAGCGCAGCAGGTTGATGTCGACGCGCCCGTTGAACCACGCCAACGGCAACCACGCGGCGACCAGCAGCAACGCCGCCCATGCCGGGAACACGCGGGCGAGCGTGCGGCCGTGCGCCGCCAGCGCGGCGCCCAGCGCGTAGAAGCACAGCGATACCGGCAACACGTCCAGCGACCACGGCAATCGCGCCGGAAGCGGCACGATCGCGGCGATCCACGCACAGCACAGCCCAATTGCGCCCAGCGCGATCCAGCGCGCGGGCAGGCGGCGCGCCAGCCCGCGGAACGCCAGCGCAGTCACGAACAGCGCCGGCAGGAACCACAGCGCCGGCTGCACGTAGAGGCCCGGACCGCTGCCGGCCAGCGCGCCCTGCAGCGGATCCCACCACGGCAGCTCGCCCCAGCGCAGCGCCTTGCCCCCGATGTTCCGGGTCGCGAGCCAATAGGCGTAGGCCGCCAGGAAGAACCCGAGATAGGGCAACAGCAGGCTGCGCGCCAGTCGGGAAACGAAGGCCAGGTCGCCCTGGGCGCGGCCGTGCGCGACCGCCAGCCAGCCGGACAGCAGGAAGAACAGCGGCACATGGAAGCTGAAGACGAGCCGCTGGAAGACGTCCGGAATCCCGCGTGCGTGGCCGAGCATCACCAGCACGATGGCCACCGCGCGGATGGCGTCGATCCTCGGATCCCGCCGCCTGGCGGTCGGCGCACTCATGGCGCCGGCTCCGGCTCGCGGGTTCCTGCGTCGCCGGCCGCCAGCCGCGGCGCCGCATGCCACGCCCAGCCACAGACGAACCACCACAGCGCCGCGGTCTTGATCGAGAAGTAGCCGTTGGACACGAGCAGGCTGAGCGCGAAGGCGAAGATCGCCAGGTGCTTGAACATGCGCCCCCCCGTACCGGGCAGGATGAGCAGGAACGAGTATCCCAATGCGAATGCGATCACCCCCGGCAGGGACTGGGATGCGATGAAATACGCGATACCGCTGTCGAAGTAGCGATATGCCGATCCAGGCTCCAGCCCCAGCCATTGCGCCAGCGACAGTCCCTCGATGGACTGCACGCTGAAGAAGATCCGCCCCAGCATCGTGTCGTCGAAGGCGTCCACTCCGGCCAGGCGGACCAGGGCCGCGCCGGCCAGCAGCACGGCCGCGAACACCACGAACGCCAGGCGCTGGTCGAGCCGCGCGAAGAACGGCGCGGCCAGCAGCATCAGCAGGCAGGTGCCGGCGGCCAGGCGTCCATCCGACGCCACGATCAGGAACAGCACGAGCGCGAAAGAAGCCAGGCGCCCGATCGGCCGCAGCCGGTGGCCGAAGGCGAGTACGACCGCGGCGAAGAAGATGATGAAGTTTCCCATCGTCACCGGCTCGACGAAGATCGAGGATGCCCGCGGCAGCGTGGTCGACGACAGGAAGTTGCGCGCCTGGGGCCGGGTGGCGCTGACGTAGAGGTTGCTGTCCTCGTTCCAGAAGCCGGTCGCGCTGGCGCCGCGCGCGTTGACGAAATAGCTCTTCGGGTTGACCAGGTCGCCGTACACCTCCGGTGCCGCCAGTTCGAAACCCGCCACCACCGCAATCAGCAGCGCCAGCCACAGGCACAGGCGCGGCACCCTGCCCCCGTAGGCCGCGCCCAGGACCAGGAACGCGAACGCGATCAGTGCATCGCGCAGGAATTTCGGATCGAACTGCCAGCTGGCGGCGTAGCGCAGCAGCACCAGCGCCACCAGGACGCCCAGGCCGCCGACCACCAGCGCGGCGCGGGCACGGTCCAGGCGCCACAGCCCCAGCATGAAGCAGGCCGCGTACACGGCGAGCTCGAGCGCGTAGGTCATCGCCGGGCTGACCACGGTCACGTTGGCGTTCACCAGCGCCATCAGGAAGCTCGAGCCGATGCCCAGGACCAGCACCGTCTCGATCGCCCGGTCGCGCCAGCGTCCATGCCGGCGCACCACGGCCGCCGCCGGCCGCCATGCCGGAGCGGGAACCGGAGTCGGCGTGCCCATCAGTACGCGTTCTTCTGGCCGATGACGCGAAACGCGGTCAGCACGATGATCTTGAAGTCCAGCCACAGCGACCAGCGCCGGATGTAGTCTAGGTCGTACTGGACGCGCTTCTTCATCGTCCGCAATTCGGGCGTCTCGCCGCGATAGCCGTTCACCTGCGCCCAGCCGGTGATGCCGGGCTTGACGTAGTGCCTTTGCATGTAGTGCTGGATCAGGCGCTCGTAATAGGTGTTGTGCTGGGCCGCGTGCGGCCTCGGCCCGACCAGCGACATGCTGCCGCTGAGCACGTTGAACAGCTGCGGCAGTTCATCCAGGCTGCTGCGGCGCAGGAACGCGCCGAACGGCGTGATCCGGCTGTCCCCACGCGTCGCCTGCGCGATGGCCCCATCGCGCTCTTCGTGCGCGCGCATCGACCGGAACTTGAGCATCCAGAACTGGCGTCCACCGCGGCCATGACGGCGCTGGCGGAAGAGCACCGGTCCCGGCGAACTGAGCTTGACGCCGATTGCGATCGCCAGCATCAGCGGGCACAGCAGGAGCAGCGCCACCAGGGCCATGATCCGGTCGAGCAGCGATTTGGCGACGATGAGATAGGTGCTGCGGTCCACGCCGCCCTGGCGCAGGTTGATGACAGGTACGTTGCCGATCTGCTCGCCGGACTGGTTGAGCATGCCCAGGTCGAACAGGTCCGGCACCAGCTTGACGTTGATCGGGTGGCGCTCCAGCCCGCGCAACAGGTCCTTCAGCCGGTCGCGCTCGCTCATGGGCAGGGAGATCCAGACCTGGTCGACGCGATGGTGCTCGAGATAGGCGAGCAATCCGTCCGCGTCGCCCAGGCACGGCAGGCCCGCGCGTCGCTGGCGGGCGATGGGGAGGTCGTAAGGGCTGCGGAAGTAGCCGACCACCTGGACCCCGACCCAGGGATTGCGTTCGAGGTAACGGTCGATCTTCATCACCGACTGGCGCAGGCCGACGACGACCACGCGCTGCACGTCCACGCCGTGGAGGCGCAGGCTCTCCAGCAGGTTCCGCAGTACGGTGCGGGCAATCACCAGGGTGGCCAGTCCGACCACGAACCACACCGCGATCCAGGTCCGGGAGACGCCCTGGCCGAACTGGACCACCAGCGCGTGGATCGTGAACAGAGCGAACACGCCGCTGAAGACGCAACTCAGCACCAGCAGCTCCCGGCCCAGCTCGCGCCCGCGCCAGTTGCGATAGAGCGGAAACGCGGTGAAGCAGATCGTTGCGTACAGCAAGGTGGTGCCGATGGCGACACGGTAGGCGGCTGTCGGCACCGCGCTTCCGTAGAGGATGCGGTAGGCGACCAGGGCGCTGGCTACGACGACGGCCAGGTCGAAGACGCGCAGGGCAAGGTCGGCGGCGGCCGAGTACTTGGTCAGCAATCGCGGCGGCGGCATGACGCCCGTCGTCCGTCCAACGTCTGCGAGAAGCATGGAATTGTCCTCCAGCCTTCGGGCACGCCGCGTGTGGGGGACACGCCGCACCCTCGGACCCGATTGCCTGCCCTACGCCACTGCGACGTCCTCCTCCGCCGGCCCCGGGCCATCTGGCAGTACCGCATTCCGGCGGGCGGAAGCCCAACCGGATCGAACCTCCTCCTGCCTTGCGATCACCTCCTTCTCCAGTGGGGCCGACGTTGCCGGCGGCTTCGAACATGCGTTTGCTAGCGGGTGCGGGGCTGGTCCTGCGGCGCGCGCAGCAGGAAACGCAGCAACGCCAGGCACACCGCGATCGCCAGCCCGAACACCCCGGCCAGCGCCAGGTTCAGCGCCAGGTTCGGCGAGTTGGGCCGGACCGGCGTTTCGGCACGATCGATGATGCTGATGTTGTTGCTCGCCACGTTTCCGGCCACGCCGATCTCCTTGAAGCGCTGCAGCAGGGCGTCGTAGAGCTGGCGATTGGTATCGACTTCGCGCTTGAGCAGGTTGTAGCGGATGCTGCGTGACTGCAGGTCGAGTTCCTCGTCCATGAGCGCGTCGATGCGCTCCTCCATCAGGGTTTCCTGGCGGACCGCCGCCTCGTACTGGCCGCGCAGCGATTCGCGGATGCGGACGACCTGGCCCTCGATCTGCCTGCGCAGTTCCTCGATCTGCGCCTGCAGGCGCTGCATCTCCGGATAGCCCGGCTCGAACGTGGCCAGCTTCTGGGTGTACTCCGCGCGCAACCGCACCTGCTCGGCATTGAGCTGCTGGATCAGCGGATTGCCCACGACCTGGGGAAGGGCCATGCCGTCGCCGCGGCCCACCTGGCGCCAGGCGGCCTCGGCCCGGATGCGCTCGCCCTGGGCGGCGGCAAGCTGCGTGTTGAGATCGGCCAGGTTCTGCGCCGGCAGCGAAGGCGCGTCGGCTCCGACCAGGACGATCCGCGCCTCGTCCGAGTAGGCCACCAGCCTGTCCTCCGAATCCTCGACCCTGGCCTGCAGTTGCTCCAGCCGATCGGAGAGGTACTCGCTCGCCGCCGTCGACGCCTGCAACCGTCGCCGCTGCCCTTCGGCAATGAACGCCTCGCCGTAGGCATTGGCCACGCGCGCGGCCAGCGCCGGGTCGGTGGCGTCGTAGTGGATGCGAACCAGGCGCGAGTTCTTGACCGGCTCGATCTCCAGGCCCTCGAGCAGCGCGCCGATCAACGCCCGCTCCCGGCTCGCGCGCGCCGGTGCTTCGCCATCGGCCGCCCCCGGGACCAGCGCCTCGAAATGCGCGTCGTCGGCGAGGCCGGCCGCCTCGATCACCGCGCGCGCCAGCGATCGGCTGCGCAGGAGCTCGTACTGGGTTTCGTAGAAATCCCGATCCTGCGGCGACTCCACCGGCAGCAGGCTCTCGACGTTGACCACGTTCATGGGCTCACGCTCGATCTGCAGCGTGCTCGTGGCGCGGAACAGGGTCGGCATCAGCAGGCTGGCCAGCAGGACCAGCAGCAGTATCGCCAGCGTGATGCCTGCGATCAGCCAGCGCTGCGCGAGCAGCGCATCCCAGTAGTCGCGCATCGAGAGTCCGACGCCGTCGTGGTGGGCGTCGAAGGTCGAGGTCCGGGCCGGATTCGCGGTCACCGGTAGGCCCGCCAGACCATGACCAGGGGGGTCATTTCCAGGATCGTCCGCAACAGCAGGCGCGCGTCGGAGCGGTACACCACGACGATGTCGCCGCCGTAGATCTCCGGATCGGGCGCCTGCCCCTCTTCGATCTCGGACAGGTCGAACCGCGCGACCATCTTCGTCCCCTGGGCCGTGCGGAACACCACGACATTGCGGCGGCTGGCGACGTTGGTGACGCCCCCCGCCTGCGCCAGGGCCTGCTGCAGGGTGAGGTTGGCGCCCACCAGCGGATAGATATCGGGTTCGTTGACCGCGCCCGACACCGTGATGCGCTGCCCGTTGGCCTCGCGCACGAAGATCGAGACCTGGGGATCCTTGAGGTAGCCATCGCGGTATCGGGCGGCCACGTTCCGCTCGAGGTCGGCGATCTCGACGCCGGCAGCCTCCACATCGCCGATCAGCGGCAGCGACACCCTGCCGTGGTTGTCGATGCGCACTTCGCGCTCCAGGTCATCCACCTGGAACACCTTCACCAACAGGACGTCGCCCGGCGCCAGCAGGTAGGCCGGCTGGACGGTCGACAGCGAGAGGGGATCGGGCTGCGGCAGCGCGCGCGCCATGTGCGCGGTACTGCTGCAACCGCCGAGCAGGCCCACCACAAGGGCCAGCACGGCTGCGTATCCCGGGAAAGCCTGGGGTTTCATGCGTCGCGATCAGCGCCTCGGTCGGGGGATTCCGGGGGACGGGACCGACTTGTCGGGACCCGTCGTGGTCGCGGCGTGCCGTCGCCGGCATCGCCATGCTGCAGTGCAGTATTAACACGTCAGGACGCGAAGCTGCGCGTCGCGGGGAAAGAAAAATGGTGCGTGCGCCAGCCACGGTTAAAGTTTGTCGCGGCCGGCGCGAGGCCGGCCACGTTCCGGGTGTGACTCATGTCAACTTGTCGGCCGGCATGGACCGGGGAGCGCAAGCCACGCGCCAGAACGAGAAACGGCCCGCATCTGCCGATGCGAGCCGTTGCTGTTGAAACTGGTCGGGGTAGCCGGATTTGAACCGACGACCACTTGTCCCCCAGACAAGTGCGCTACCAGGCTGCGCTATACCCCGGATTGGATGACGATTATACCGTGCCGCGAGCGGCGTGGGTCGGCCCGCTGCCGAATCCTTGCGCCGTGGCGGTCACCGCTTCAGCAACGCCAGGATCTCCTCGAGTTCCATGCGCACCTGGCGGACGATCTGGCTGCTCAGCGCCGATTCCTGCTTGGCGCCCTCGCCTTCCAGGCGCAGGCGCGCGCCGCCGATGGTGTAGCCCTGCTCGTACAGCAGGCCGCGGATCTGGCGCACCATCAGCACGTCATGACGCTGGTAATAGCGGCGGTTGCCACGGCGCTTGACCGGGCTGAGGCTGGGGAATTCGGTTTCCCAGTAGCGCAGCACGTGCGGCTTGACATCGCACAGTTCGCTGACTTCGCCGATGGTGAAGTAGCGCTTGGCCGGGATCGGCGGGAGTTCGCGATTGCTGCCGGGATCAAGCATCGCGCGGCCCTGTGTAGGTTTCCACGCGTTCCTTGAGCTTCTGGCCCGGGCGGAAAGTGACCACCGTGCGCGCGGAGATCGGGATCTCCTCGCCGGTCTTGGGATTGCGGCCGGGACGCTCGTTCTTGCGCCGCAGGTCGAAGTTGCCGAAGCCCGACAGCTTGACCTGGCGACCCTGTTCCAGGCCCTCGCGCAGCACGCCGAAGAACGCGTCGACGAATTCCTTCGCCTCGCGTTTGTTGAGACCGACTTCCTCGTAGAGCTTCTCGGCCATTTCCGCCTTCGTCAACGCCACGCCATTCCCCCGGGTACCCCGTCAGCTTCTGATCCTGGCGCCATGCTCCATCTGCAGCGCAGCGATGACCGCAGCCACCGCGACATCCACGTCACTTTCCGTGAGAGTGCGCGAATTGTCTTGGAGAATCAAGCCAGTTGCGAGACTTCTGAATCCTGGATCGACGCCTTTGCCGACATAACGGTCGAACAGGCGCAGTTCGGCCAGGAGCGGGCCGGCCGCTTGGCGGATGGTGGCCTCCAGGGCCGCCCACGGCACGCCCTCGGGGGCCACGAAGGCCAGGTCCCGGCGTACCGAGGGGAATCGCGACGGGGCTCCGGCGCGCGCGAGGGTGCGCGGGCGCAGGATGTCCAGGTCCAGTTCGAAGGCCAGCAGCGTGCCCTCCAGGTCCAGCGCGCGCAGCAGGCGCGGGTGGAGCTCGCCGATCCAGCCCAGGCGCCGCGGCTCCTCGCCGTCCACGCGGACCACCTCGGCGCTGCGGCCCGGGTGGCCGTGGGGCGCGTCGGAGGCGCGGTACTCGAGCCGCGCGCCCGCGCAGGCGGCGAGGCTCTCCAGGTCCCCCTTGAGGTCATGGAAATCGGCCGGGCGGGGCGGCAGCCCCCACTGCTCGGCGTGCGCATCGCCCTGGATCACCGCGGCGATGCGCGGCGTCTCGACGGGCGCGCCGCCATCGTCGGACGCGGCGAAGACCTTGCCCAGTTCGAACAGGCGCACCCGCGACTGCTGGCGGGCGAGGTTGCGCCCGGCCGCGGCGACCAGGCCGGGCAACAGTTGCGTGCGCATCATGCCCAGTTCGGCGCTGAGGGGATTGGCGAGCGCAACGGCGCCGGTCGCGGCCTGCCAGGCCTGAAGCAGCGCCTGGTCGACGAAGGCGAAGTTCACCGCCTCGAAGTAGCCGCGCGCGACCATCTGCGCGCGCAGCTCGTCCTCGCCGGTGCGGGTTTCGCTGGGCGCGGCGATGCGCGAGGCGCCGCCGGGGAGCGTGGTGGGGATGGTGTCGTAGCCGTGGATACGCGCCACCTCCTCGATCAGGTCTTCCTCGATCGCGATGTCGAAGCGGCGGGTCGGCGGCACCACGCGCCAGCCTTCGTCGGTGCCGGTCACGTCCATGCCCAGCGCGCGCAGGATCCGCGCCACTTCGGCATCGGCCACCGCCAGGCCGAGCACGCGCGCCAGGCGCGCGCGGCGCAGCACGATGGCCTGCGGCTCGGGCAGGTACGCATCGAGCAGGGCTTCGGTCACTGGCCCGGGCGAGCCACCGCCGATCTCCAGGATCAGGCGCGTGGCCAGTTCGATGGCCGTGCGCGGCAGGGCCGGATCCACGCCACGCTCGAAGCGGTGGGCGGCGTCGGTGTGCAGGCCCAGGCGCCGGCTGCGGCCGATAATCGCGGCCGGAGCGAAGTGGGCCGCCTCCAGGAATACGTTGCGGGTGGCATCGGTGACGCGGGTCTCCAGGCCGCCCATTACCCCCGCCAGCGCGACCACGCGGTCGGCATCGGTGATGGCCAGGAATTCGCCGTCGAGCGCGGCATCGCGCCCGTCGAGCAACCGCAGGGTCTCGCCCGCGCGCGCGCGGCGCACGCCGACCGGACCCTTGAGCAGGTCGCGATCGAAGGCATGCATGGGCTGGCCCAGTTCCAGCATCACGTACTGGGTGACGTCCACCAGCAGGCCCAGCGGGCGGATGCCGCTGCGGCGCAGACGCTCGGCCATCCACGGCGGCGTCGCGGCGGTGGCATCCACGCCTTCGATGACGCGCCCCAGATAGCGCGGCGCGTCGGCGCCGGCGTCGAGCACGACCGGCAGCGCGGCGTCGGTCGCGGCAGGCACCGGCGAGGCGTCGAACGCGGCGACCTCGCTACCCACCGCCGCGGCGACGTCGAAGGCGATGCCGCGCAGGCTGAAGCAGTCGGCGCGGTTGGGCGTGAGCTTGATCTCGATGCTGGCGTCGGGCAGGCCGAGATAGTCGGCCAGCGGCGCGCCGACCGGCGCGTCGCCGGGCAGCTCCAGCAGGCCCGAGGCATCGGCATCGATCCCCAGCTCCTTCGCCGAGCAGAGCATGCCGTTGGAGGCGACCCCGCGCAGCCTGGCGGCCTTGATGGTCAGCTCGCCCACTTTCGCACCGACCATGGCGAGCGGCGCGACCAGGCCGGCGCGCGCGTTGGGCGCGCCGCAGACGATCTGCAACAGTTCGCCGCCGCCGGCATCGACCTGGCACACCTGCAGGCGATCGGCCTCCGGATGCCGGTCCGCGGACACGATCCGCGCCACCACCACGCCTGCCAGCGACTCGCCCAGCACGCTCACGTCCTCGACCTCCAGGCCGATCGCGGTCAGCACCTCGACCAGGCGCTCGCGCGTGGCCGAGGTGGGCACGTGTTGGCGGAGCCAGTTTTCGGAGAACTTCATCGAATCACCACCTTGTCGTCCGCGTCGGCGCGACGCGCCGCCCGGCATCTGGAAAAGAGGCCACCCGCGTGCGCCGGCGCCGGCCGGATCCGGCGGCGCGGGGGCGCACCCTCAGGCGAACTGCCTGAGGAAACGCAGGTCGTTGTCGAAGAACGCGCGCAGGTCGTCGACGCCATAGCGCAGCATCGCCAGGCGTTCCACGCCCATGCCGAAGGCAAAGCCGGTGTAACGCTCCGGATCGATGCCCACGGCGCGCAGCACGTTCGGATGCACCATCCCGCAGCCGAGCACCTCCAGCCAGCGCGTGCTGCCGTCGGGGCGCTGCCAGGCGATGTCGACTTCGGCGCCGGGCTCCACGAACGGGAAATAGCTCGGACGGAAGCGCATCTCGAAGTCGCGCTCGAAGAACGCACGCACGAACTCGGCCAGCGTGCCCTTGAGGTCGGCGAAGGTCGAATGCTCGTCCACCAGCAGGCCTTCGCACTGGTGGAACATCGGCGAATGGGTCTGGTCCGAATCGGAGCGGTACACCTTGCCCAGCGCGATCATGCGCAGCGGCGGCGCGTGCTGGCCCATGTAGCGCACCTGCACGCCGGAGGTGTGCGTGCGCAGCAGGCGGCCATCGCCGAAGTAGAAGGTGTCGTGCATGGCGCGCGCCGGATGGTGCGGCGGGAAGTTCAGCGCCTCGAAGTTGTGCCAGTCGTCCTCGATCTCGGGACCGTCGGCCAGGTCGTAGCCCAGCCGTCCGAAGATGTCGGCCATGCGCTGCATGGTGCGGCTGATCGGATGCACGCCACCACGGCCCGGATCGCGCCCGGGCAGGGTCACGTCGATCGATTCGCCGGCCAGGCGCGCGTCGAGTTCGGCATCCTCCAGCGCGGCCTTGCGTGCCGACAGCGCCTGTCCCACCGCATCGCGTGCGCGGTTGATCGCCTCGCCCGCGGCCTTGCGCCGTTCCGGCGGCAGGGCGCCGAGCGACTTGAGCTGGGAAGTGATGCTGCCGCTCTTGCCCAGCAGGGCCACGCGCAGCGATTCGAGGGCCTCGGCGGTAGGCGCCGCGGCGATGTCGGCCAGCGCCTGCTCCGACAGTGATCCGATCTCGCTCATCCAACGTCCTCTGGTTCCGGACCCAGCCCGGTCCACCGGTCGCTCTGCGACCGCTGCCGCCGACGGCAGCGACGCAGTGCGGACCCCGAAAAAACGAATGGGGAAGGACTTGCGCCCTTCCCCATGCGTGTACCAGCTTGTCTCCCGGCCACCGTCCGCGCCCTGCGCCGACGGTCGCAACGGGACACGTGCATTACGCCGCGAGCGCGCCCTTCGCCTTTTCGGCCAGGGCCGCAAACCCGGCCGCGTCGTGCACGGCGATGTCGGCCAGCACCTTGCGGTCCAGGGTGATGCCGGCCTTCAGCAGGCCGTTCATGAAACGGCTGTAGCTCATGCCGTTGATGCGGGCCGCGGCGTTGATGCGCGTGATCCACAGCGAACGGAAATTGCGCTTCTTCTGCTTGCGGCCGATGTACGCGTACTGGCCGGCCTTGATGACGGCCTGCTTGGCGACGCGGAAGACCTTGCGACGGGCGTTGTAATAGCCCTTGGCACGGCCGAGGACCTTCTTGTGGCGACGACGCGCCTGTACACCACGCTTGACTCTTGCCATTGTTCAGCCCTCCTCAGAGATACGGAAGCATGCGGTCCAGACGGCCCGCGTCCTCGGCACGAACATGGTTCGTCTGCCGGAGGTTGCGCTTCCGCTTGGTCGACTTCTTGGTGAGGATGTGGCTGCGGTTGGCGTGGCCTGCCTTGTACTTGCCGGAAGCGGTCTTCCGGAAGCGCTTGGCCGCGCCCCGATGCGTCTTGATCTTGGGCATTGCGATAGTCCCTGGGGTCGTTTCGAGTACTGGCCGGGGCGGTATCGCGGCGCGATACGCTTTCCATCCTTGCCTGGCCGGTGGATAAGCCGCTGATTCCGGAGGGAACCAGGGCGGGTCCAAGTGGTGCGTGCAACTCCCCGGCGAACCGGGCCGAGCATTATGCCCGACTGCACCGGCGCGTGCAATTCACGGCCGGCACGCCCCGCGACGGTGGCCCGGGGACCGCAGCGCAAGGTTCGGTTCGGCCCGGGCGGGCCGGCCCGCGCCAGAACGCGGAAGCGCGCCTTGCGGCGCACCCCTGTGCCGCGGTCCGTGCCGGCGCTGGGCGCGGGCACGGACGAAGCGGGGCCTCGCCCCGCGACTACTTCTTCTTCGGCGCGATCATCATGACCATCTGCCGCCCTTCCAGGCGCGGGCGCGATTCGATGACGATGTCCTCGCCCAGGTCCGCCTCGATGCGGGCGGCCATCTCGCGGCCCAGCTCCTGGTGGCTCATCTCGCGGCCACGGAAGCGGATGTTGACCTTGATCTTGTCGCCTTCCTCCAGGAAGCCGCGCATCTTGCGCAGCTTGATCTGGTAGTCGCCCTCGTCGGTGACGGGACGGAACTTCACTTCCTTGATCTCGACCTGCTTGGACTTCTTCTTGGCCTCGTTGGCCTTCTTCTGCAGATCGAACTTGAACTTGCCGAAGTCCATGATCTTGCAGACCGGCGGATCCGCGTTGGGCTGGATCTCGACCAGATCGAGGCCTTCGTCCTGGGCCTTCTGCAATGCTTCGTCGCGCGACAACACGCCGACCATCTCTCCGTCGGACCCGATCACGCGTACGCGCGGTACGCGGATCTCGTTGTTACGGCGATTCTGCTTGTCCTGGGTGCTAATACTGCGTCTCCGGAAATGAGGTGGCGGGCGGCTCAGGCCGCACGCCGGGGTTGTAGGTACGGATTTTTAACGGATTCGGGCCGCGATACAACCGTCAGCCCCGGCTTTCCGACGACAGGCGTGCGGCGAACTCATCGACCGGCATGCTGCCCAGGTCCTCGCCAGCGCGGGTACGGACCGCGACCGTGCCCGCCTCCTTCTCGCGATCGCCCACCACCAGCAGGTAGGGCACGCGCTGCAGGGTGTGCTCGCGGATCTTGTAGCCGACCTTCTCGTTGCGCACATCGGCCTCGACCCTGAATCCGTTTGAATTCAAGGACTTGGCGACCGATGCAGCGGCATCTGCCTGGGCGTCGGTGATGTTCATCACCACCGCCTGGACCGGCGCCAGCCAGGCCGGGAAGGCGCCGGCGTGGTGCTCGATCAGGATGCCGATGAAGCGCTCCATCGAGCCGACGATGGCCCGGTGCAGCATCACCGGCGTGCGGCGCTGGCTCTGTTCATCGACATATTCAGCCCCGAGCCGGCCGGGCATCATGAAATCGACCTGCATGGTGCCCAGCTGCCAGGTGCGGCCGATGGCGTCCTTGAGGTGGTACTCGATCTTCGGGCCGTAGAAGGCGCCTTCGCCCGGAAGCTCCTGCCACTCCACGCCCGAGGCGCGCAGGGCCGAGCGCAGCGCGCCTTCGGCCTTGTCCCAGGTGGCGTCGTCGCCGAGCCGCGATTCGGGACGCAGCGCGATCTTGATCTGGATGTCCTCGAAGCCGAAGTCGGCGTACACCTTCAGCGCCTGCGCGTGGAATGCGCGCACCTCGCCTTCGATCTGGTCCTCGGTGCAGAACACGTGGCCGTCGTCCTGGGTGAAGCCGCGCACGCGCAGGATGCCGTGCAGCGCGCCCGAAGGCTCGTTGCGATGGCAGGAGCCGAACTCGCCGTAGCGGATCGGCAGGTCGCGGTAGCTGTGCAACCCCTGGTTGAACACCTGCACGTGGCCCGGGCAGTTCATGGGCTTCACCGCGTAGGTCCGCTTCTCGGACTCGGTGAAGAACATGTTGTCCTTGTAGTTGTCCCAGTGGCCGGACTTCTTCCACAGTTCCACGTCCAGGATCTGCGGGCAGCGCACTTCGCCATAGCCGGTCTCGCGGTAGACGCGGCGCATGTACTGCTCCACCACCTGCCACACCGCCCAGCCCCGGGGGTGCCAGAACACCAGGCCCGGCGCCTCTTCCTGCAGGTGGAACAGGCCCTGCGCCTTGCCGATGCGGCGATGGTCGCGCTTCTCGGCTTCCTCGATGCGCTGGATGTAGGCCTTGAGCTGCTTCTCGTCGGCCCAGGCGGTGCCGTAGATGCGCTGCAGCTGTTCGTTCTTCGAATCGCCGCGCCAGTAGGCGCCGGAGATGCGGGTGAGCTTGAAGGCCTTGAGGAAGCGCGTGTTGGGCACGTGCGGACCGCGGCACATGTCCACGTATTCCTGGTGGTGGTACAGGCCCATCGCGGTGACCTCGGGGCCCATGTCCTCGATCAGGCGCAGCTTGTAGTCCTCGCCGCGGGCCTTGAACACCTCGATGACCTCGGCGCGCGGGGTCATCTGCTTGACCACGTCGTAATCCTGCGCGATCAGTTCGCGCATGCGCTGCTCGATCGCGGCCATGTCCTCGGGCGTGAATGGCCGGTCGGACTGGATGTCGTAGTAGAAGCCATCCTCGATCACCGGGCCGATCACCATCTTGGCGTCGGGGTAGAGCTGCTTCACCGCATGGCCGACCAGGTGCGCGGCCGAGTGGCGGATGATCTCGACGCCTTCGGGGTCCTTCGGGGTGAGGATCTGCAGCGTGGCGTCGTGGTCGATGAGGTCGGACGCATCGACCTGCCGGCCATCGACCTTGCCGGCGACGGTGGCCTTGGCCAGGCCCGGGCCGATCGATCGGGCCACGTCCATCACGGTGACGGGATGGTCGAACTGGCGCTGGCTGCCGTCTGGGAGGGTGATGGTGATCATGGGTCGTCGGGAATCTGGAATCGGGGCGAAGGGCGCGGGATCGGCGGCGGGCGGGCAACGGTGGGCAGTGCGGCCGGCGTCGACCCCGGCAGTGGCGCAAACAAAAAGCGCCGCGAGGGCGCCCTGCAAGGTGGCCCCGGCGGGAATCAGCGCTGGCGGGTGCTAGGCCTCATGTCGCACGCTCGGCCGGCGTTTCCGCGGCCACCTGGTGGCGGATCTCCCCGCGATTCTACTCCGGATCGGCCTTTGCTGCGCTGCACGGCGGGTGCCGCGCGGGTCGATGGCATCATGCGGGCACCCTCCCGCCGTCGGCCGCATGAATATCCGGGGCAAGCCCACCTCACTGGACATCGCCTATCTGGCAGGGGTTTCCCAGCCCACGGTCTCGCGCGCCCTGCGCGGCAGCCCGGCGGTGAACGAGGAGACGCGCAGGCGGATCCTGGCCATCGCCGAGCAGCTCAACTACAAGGTCGACAAGAACGCGTCCAACCTGCGCGCGCAGCAGTCGGGGACGCTGGCGCTGCTGTTCTTCGAGGACCCGGCCCCCGACGAGTCGATGATCAATCCGTTCTTCCACTCCATGCTGGGGTCGATCACCCGTGCGTGCGCGCGCCACGGCTACGACCTGCTGGTCTCGTTCCAGCAATTCTCGCTCGACTGGCATGCCGATTTCGAAGACAACCACAAGGCCGACGGCCTGATCCTGCTGGGCTATGGCGACTACCTCGAATCGCGCATCAGGCTCGAGCAACTGGTCGCGCACGGCACGCACTTCGTTCGCTGGGGGGCGGCACTGCCGGGCCAGCCCGGGATCTCCATCGGTTGCGACAACTTCCAGGGCGGACTGGACATGGGCCGGTATCTGGTCTCACGCGGCTACCGGGACATGGCCTTCCTCGGCGATGCGAGCGACCACTACCCGGAGTTCCGGGAACGCCACCGGGGCTTCGTCCACGCACTGCGGGAGGCTGGCCTGTCGCTCGATCCGGCCCGTGTACTCGATGCGATCTCCTCGGAGGAGGCCGGCCACGCTGCCGCGGCCCGCTTGCTCGCCAGCGGTGCGCGGGTGCATGCGGTCTTCGCCGCCAGCGACCTGATCGCGATCGGCGCGATGCGTGCATTCGGCGAACGCGGCCTGCGCGTGCCCGTGGACATCGCCCTGGCCGGCTTCGACGACATCCCCATGGCCGCCATGACCACCCCGGCCCTGACCACAGTGCAGCAGGACACCAAGACCGCCGGCGCACTGCTGGTCGAGAGCCTGATCGCGATGATCCGGGGGGAAGCCACCGCCACCCGCAGCCTGCCGGTCAGGCTGGTGACTCGGGATTCAGCCTAGCGCTCCTGGCGCCGCTCGTTCGGGCCACTGCGTCTGCGGTACACGGCGGGAGTGACGCCGAAACGGCGCAGGAACAGCTCGCCAAAGTGTGACGGCGAGGAGAACCCCAGTGCGGTGGCCACGGTCGCGACGCTTGCGTCGTCTTCCAGCAGGCGCTGGCTGGCCAGGTGCAGGCGGTGCGTGCGCACGTAGTCGCTCCAGGACAAGCCGATCTGCCTCTGGAAGCGGCGGCTGAACCATGCGGCCGACATCGCGCACAGCGACGCGGCCTCGGCGGCGGAAGGCGGATGCGCCGGATCGCGCCGCAAGGCCTCGATCGCCGGCCGCAGGCGGTCGATTCCCCCGCCATGCGGCAGCCGCTCGCCCGCAACGCGCGGTGCCGCCACTGCGGTGTGCAGCATCAGTTCCACGATGGGGCGAAGCGACGCGGCGTCTGGCGCCAGGGGCACAGCCCATTCGACCAGAGTGTCGAGGCGGACGCGTTGCGCGGCATTGGGCTGGGCGCAAAATGGCTCGGACAGCGCCGCCACGCCCGTCCTCGCGGCGACCGGATCGTCGCCGCCGGCATCGATCTGCACCAGCACCCAGTCACGCGGCCCCGGATCGAGGGCGAAATCATGGGTGCGCGTGGACGGCACGAAGGCCACGCAGCCGGGCGCAAGCTCGTAGCGCTGGCCCTGCGCGAGCATCCATCCACCCACCCGGCCGAAGATCACCAGTTCATGCACGTCATGGAAGTGCGGGAACGATGGGCTGGCCGGTGCGTCGGCACCGTGCCGCACCCTCTCCACGCGCAGCCGCGCGCCCGGGCGCAGTTCGACCGGCTCGCACAAGGGCCGCTCCAGGTGCCGGACGTGATGGCTGGCATGGCCGGCAGGATGGCGGTTGTCGTTGGCGCCCACGGCGTGTTTGCGGCGACCTCAGGGAGTTCCGAGGATACGCACCTGCATCGGTTCCAGCAGCAGTCCCTCCAGGTCGACCCCGCCCCCCTGCATCAGGTCGGTCCACACGCCTCCCGGTGGCTCGTCCAGCGTCGGCCGAACCGGTCCGTCGGACAGGTTCGCCAGCAGCAGGCTCCGGCCCTCGCCTTCCCCGCGCAGTACGCACAGTACCGCGACATCGCTTTCGCACAGCAGCCGCTGCGCGCCCCGCCGCAGTTCGGGCCGCGCCTGGCGCAGCGCCAGCAGATCCCGGTACCAGTGATAGAGCGAGTCCGGATCCCCGACCTGCTCCGCGAGCGACACGCCGTCGTTGGATCTGTTGCTGCGCTGGTCCCACCACCATCTGCCCTCGTCGGCATACCAGATCGCCGACCCCGGCGCCTGGATGTCGGCCTCCCATCGGAACGCTTCGCGCAGCGGAATGTGGGCGCGATCGGACAGGCTCGGATCCGGGCGGGTGACGCCGCGCATGCCGAGCTCCTGACCGTAGTAGAGCATCGGCTCGCCGCGCACGAGCAACGAGATCGCCGCGCCCGCGCGGGCGCGCCTCGCATCGCCGTCGACCAGCGACATATAGCGATCGGTGTCGTGGTTCTCGATGAACACGATCTGGCCCTTGCCTTCGGGGGTGCGCAGCGCGGTCTCGCGCAGCGCGGCGACGATCGCAGTCTTGTCGAGCGCGACGATCGCGGCGCGCAGGGGGAACGCGAACACCAGGTCGGCGTCGCCGCGCCGCAGCCAGTCCTCGCCATAGCCCCAGTCGCTCTGCTCGGCCATGATCCGCAATTCCGGTCGCCGCTCGCGCAGCGTATCGAAGATCGGCCGCCAGAAATCGGCGAACAGGTTGGTGGCCAGGCCCTTGTGGTCCAGGTCGTCCATCATATGGTCGATGCGGAAGCCGTCGGCACCGTCGCGGCCGCTGCCGTCGCCATGGGGATCGGCCCAGAACAGCATCATCCGCTCAAAGTAATCGCGCACGTCCGGGTTGTTCATGTGGATCATGGCGATGCCGATCGACTTGCCGTCGTAATGCTCCCAGGCGGCGCGGTCGAGGAACGGCTCAACCTCGCCACGCACGCGGTCCTTCCACAGCAGGAAGTCGGCTTCGGGTGCCGCGGGATCGGCCAGCGCGCGCGTCCACCAGGGATGGCCTTCGCCCACGTACTGGATTTCCTGGTCGAGATAGACCTTCAGGCCGCGCGCATGCGCGGCGCGGACGAAGGCGATGTAGTCCTCGCGCCTGCCGTAGGCCGGGTCGATGCCTTCGAAATCGGTGGGAAAGTAGTTGTGGTAGAACGGCGATGGCTGCAGCGGGGTGAGCAACAGCGAGGTGACCCCCAGGTCCTTGAGATAGTCGAGCTTCTCCGTGAGCCCGGCGAGGTCCCCGATGCGGTCGCCGCTGCCGTCGCGGAAGCTGCGCTGGAACAGGTGGTAGAACACCTCTTCGCCGGCAGGCGAACGTTCGATGTCCGCCGTGCCGCCCGGTGGCACGGGGTCCGCGTCGGGCGCGCCACAGGCCGACAGCCCGAGCGCCAGCGCCAGCAGCACGGCCTTGGTGGTGGTGTTCATGCATCCTCCTGTGGGGGTGGCAGGTCGTGCAGCACCGCGCCGAAGAAGCGCAGCGTGTCGTCAAGATGGCGGGACCAGTACGTCCAGTCGTGCCCACCGTCGTGCTCGGCGTAGAGATGGGCGATGCCGCGCGCATCCAGGGCGGCGTGCAGGGCGCGGTTGGCGCCGATGAAGGGATCTCCGCGGCCGCAGTCAAAACGCAGCGGCGGGAGGCCGGCAGCCTGCCCCAACGCAGCCAGGACACTGGCATCGCGCGGATCCCGGCTCCAGTCATCGCGTGCCTCGGCCAGCAGCGCGTCATATTGCGCGAGTTCCGTCATGGCCGAGTGCGCGGAGACCGCCACGAAGCGGCGCGGATGCTTGCCGGCCAGGCGCAGGGCCGCGAAGCCGCCCATGCTCAGCCCTGCCAGCAACAGCGGCGAGCGAGCGCTGCAGCAGGGCGCGGCCGCAGCGGCGAGCGCTGGAAGCTCGTCCACGATCCAGGCCTCGTAGTCCCGGTCGGCGTGGCGCACATAGCCGGAGCCATCGCCCCACAGTCCGTCCGAGGGCATCAGCAGCGCCATCGGCGGAATGCTGCCTGCGGCGATCAGGCCCGCGGCAGTGCCATGCGCGTTGCCCTTCAGCGCCCAGGCCCAGTGCGAGCCGTAGACCCCGTGCAGCAGGATCGCCAGCGGCAGGTCGCGCAGGCTGCTGGCCCCGGGTGGCAGCCACAGGGTGACGTCGGCCCGCTGCGCGAGCGCCGCGCTCTTGACGGTGGCGAAGCGCAGGCCGCGCGGATCGATCGCCGGATCCGACAGCTCCAGGGTGCGGAAGGGATGCGGGACGCTCATGCGATCTCCACGATGGCCTTGCTGCTGCGCCCGGACAGCATGTCGTCGAACGCGGCCTGCAGCCGCGCCAACGGATAGCGATGGCTGACCAGACCCTCGACGTCCAGCATCCCACGCGCGTGCCAGTCGAACAGCCGCGGAAAGTCGCGTCCGGGCACGCAGCCGCCATACAGGGGTGCGAGATAGCGCTTGTTCCAGAAGAAGTCGGTCAGCTCCGCGCGCGCCTGTCCATGGGCGCCGCTGACCTGCAGCGCGGTGCCGCCATCGCGCACCATGCGCAGCGGCAGGAACGCCAGGGCGGCCACGCCGGTGGCCTCGAACGCGTGGTCGGCGCCGCGGCCGCCGGTGAGAGCGCGCACCCGCGCAACGAGCGCCGCACCGTCGACATCGTCGTCCCCGGCCTGGAGACAGTGGCTTGCGCCCAGCGCATGGGCGCGATCGAGCCGCGAGGCCACGCGGTCGATGGCGATGATGCGGCCGGCGCCGGCCAGCCGCGCGCCCTGTACCACGTTCAGGCCGACGCCACCGCAGCCCAGCACCACCACGCTCTCGTCGGCGGCCACGCGGGCGACATTGAGCACCGAACCGACCCCGGTCATCACCGCACAGCCGAGGATGCAGGCGGGATCTGGCGGCAGGGTCGCCGGCAGCGCGGTCAGCGCCTCGGCCCGGACCAGCGTGTACTGCGCGAAGGTGCCCAGCTGGAACGCGCGCGACACCGCTTCCCCCCGCCAGCGCGTACCCCCCGCGTGCGCGGCGCTGCCGCCGCTGGCACCGTGGCCACGGGCCAGCGTGCGTTCGCACAGCGCCTGTTCGCCGCGCGCGCACTGCGGGCACCGCCCGCAGGGAATCGCCCAGTTCATGAGCACCGGCTGGCCTGGCGCCAGGCCCCGCACGTCGGCGCCCACAGATTCGACGATGCCCGCTCCCTCGTGGCCCATGACCAGCGGCCCGGGCCAGCGCAACGAGGCATGGTCGGTATGGCAGACGCCGGCCGCCGCCAGCGCCACGCGCACCTCGCCGGCGGCGGGCGCGTCGACCTCGATCGTGTCGACGACGAACCCGCCCCTGCCGTCGGCGATCGCGGCCTTGCCGCGCAGCACGCTCACGCGACGCGTTCGAACAGCACGGGGTTACCCGGCGTGTCGATAACCTCGCCCGGCACGGCACCCGGACACCAGGTCTCCCAGTCCTGCCGCTGCATGTGGTTCTCCGGCGCCTTCAGCCGCATGTCGCGGTCCATGTAGATCACGGTCATCACCGAACGCGGATCCTGCGAACGGTTGGCGCCGGCGCGGTGGAAGGTCCAGCCCAGGTGGAAGCTCACCTCGCCAAGATCGAAGGGTCCGTCGACGATGTCGAAGCCGTGCGCCTGCATGTTGGCAGTGATCTCGCGCTCGCTCTCGTCGGAGATGCCGAGATCGCGGCCGAACTCCACGGCCTGGCTGCCAGCATAGAAGGCCAGTGGGCCCATCTCCTGCGGCACAGCCTGCAGCGGCACCCACGCGGTGACGGTGCGGTCGCTCGACAGCGGCCAGTAGTACTGGTCCGCGTGGGCTGGTGTGATGCCGCCGCCCGGCTCCTTGTACAACGACTGATCGTGATACAGGCGCACGCCTTCCACCTCCAGCAGCGCGGTGGCGATCGCCGCCAGCCGCTTGCCGAAGACGAACTCGCGCGCAAGCCCGCCCTGCTCCCACAGGTTCATGACCTGCAGGAAGGCGCGGTCGTACGTGCTGCGCTCCTCCAGCGGCTTGGTCTGGGTGTTGAGAGCGATGGTGAGGCGGGTAATCTCCTGCCCGTAGTGGCGTAGCGTAGCCGCGTCGAAGACATCCTTGAGGCGGATGAAACCGTCGCGCCGGAATTTCGCGATCTGCGCTGCGTCCAGGGCATAGGGGAGGTCGAGCGCGGAAGACATGGCCGTGCACCGTGAAGGCTGATGGGAGGAAAATGGTGCCAGCGGGGCACGCGCCAGGCATCCGCTACAGGTGTCGAATGCACCCTCCGCGCTGTCGCGTGCATGTCGTCCCGGCCACCAGGAAAAGCGCCAGGGAAGGGAACGCCCAGTCCTTGTCAGGTGCGTCGCACAGGGAGATGTTCGTTGGCCGCACGTTGTGCGCCGGGGTCAGCGCGCGCCTGCCGGGGCACCGTCCAGCCGCCGGCGCAGTGCGTACGCGTCCACCGGCGCGTCGCGCAGCAGCACCCGCACGCCATGGGCGGGCACGGTCAAGGCGATGCGATCGCCGATGTCCACCGCCGTGCCGTCGAACCCGTCGCGCCAGCGCCCGGGCTGCACCAGTTCGTCGATGCGGATCTCGCGCGCGGTGTCGCCCTTGTTGAGCAGCACCAGCGCGGTCTGCGCGACATCGCCGCGCTGGTAGACGCGGTAGAACGCGGCCTCGTCGCCCTGCAGGCGCAGGTTGACCTGCAGCCCGCGCTGCAATGCCGGCGAGTCGCGGCGCAGGATCGCAATGCGCTGTAGAGATCCGAAGATCGGGCTTTGCGCGGCGGCATCGATGCGCTCCTGGCCGAAGTAGGCGCGGTTCCCGGCGTGTTCGCCGCGGCCGCGCATGAATCCGGCCTCCGAGCCGTAGTAGACCACCGGGATGCCGCGTGCGGTGAACAGCCAGTTGTGCGCGTCGATGAAGCCCGTGTCCCCGGCATCGAGCCGCGGCATGTCGTGGTTGTCGTAGAACGTGGCCAGGTCGTAGGGATTGGCGTAGGGACCATGCTCGAGGTACAGCGCCGACGCCAGGCGTTCGAACCCGGCCCGCGGGCGCCCGAACACCTCGGCCATGGCCGCCTTCATCGGGAAATCGAGCACGCTGATGCCGCCGTTCTGCGGCAGGGTGAAGGGCGCGATGTTCTCGGCCTTCTCGTCGAAGGCCTCGCCGAACATGTACATGCCCGGATGGCGGGCCCGGATGCGGTCGGCGAAGGCCTTCCAGAACGGCATCGGCTGGTGGCGGATGGTGTCGATGCGCAGCGCGTCCACGCCCTGCCCGATCCAGTGCAGGTAGGCGTCGACCAGGTAGTCCATCACCTCCGGGTTGTCGGGATCCAGGTCGGCCAGCTGCGCCAGGTCGGGCGCGGTGTTGTAGAAGCGGTGCAACGGGTTGCCGGCCGGATCGAGCTGTGCGGGCGGAAGGTTCTGGTGGTCGGCCAGCAACTGCCCGTCGCGGCCGAAGATCTGGCCGAACTTGGCCTGGGGCGCGGTCATGCTGTAGCCGGGCGAGCCGTGGTTGCCGACCACGTCGAGCACGGTCTTGAGTCCCTGCGCGCGCAGGCCTGCGGTGAGTCCTGCGAAATCCAGGCCGGGACTGGGCAGGTGCTCGTCGAGTTCGAAGAAGTTCACGCCCCAGTAGCCGTGGTAGCCGGTCTTGCCGCGGTCGCTGAGGAAGCTGGTGCAGCCGACCTCGTCGCCGCCACTGAAGGCCTCGTCGGGATTGTCGATGATGGGCGTCAGCCAGACCGCGGTGAAGCCGAGGTCGCGGATGTAGGCGGCGTTGTCGAGCAGGCCACGGAAGTCGCCGCCGAGGTAGCCGATGTTGCCGGCCACGCCGTCGCAGGGCGCCAACGGGAGATCGAAGGTGCGGCGCGCGCCGCCCTGGTCGCGCTGGTCGTTGCCCGGATCGCCATTGACGAAGCGATCGGTCAGCACGAAGTAGACCGCTTCGCTGGCGAATGGCTCAAGGGTGCCGTGGTACTCGTCGACGGCCGACGCGCGCGGCGGCGTGGCACAGCCGGCGAGGACAGCCAGGCAGGCGCCGGCGAGCGTGGCGATGATCGCGCGCCCCATCTCAGCGCGCTCCCGCGGCGACGGCGGCGCGCTCGCCCATCGGGCGCCGCACCAGGAGGGCGCACACCCCGGCCACCAGGAAGCAGGCGCTGCCCAGCATCAGTATGCGCATCGGCTGGCCATCGAACAGCGCCGACAGCAACAGGCCCAGCACGCTCACCGCCACCAGTTGCGGGATCACGATGAAGAAGTTGAAGATGCCCATGTACACGCCCATCTTCGCCGCTGGCACGCTGTCGGACAGCATCGCGTAGGGCAGCGACAGGATCGAGGCCCAGGCGAAGCCCACCCCGACCATCGACAGCAGCAGCCACTGCGGATCGCGGATGAAGGCCATCGACAGCAGGCCGATGCCGCCCAGCCACAGGTTGACAAGGTGGCTGGCGCGCAGCCCCAGGCGCCGCCCCATCCACGGGATCGCAATGGCGGCCAGGGCCGCGAATCCGTTGTAGGCGGCGAACAGCACGCCCACCCAGTTCGCGCCCTCGTTCCAGGCCGCGGAGGCGGCGTCGCTGGTGCCGTAATGCACCTGGGTCACGGCCGCGGTGGTGTAGATCCACATGCAGAACAGGCCGAACCAGGAAAAGAACTGGACCACGCCCAGCTGGCGCATGGCCAAAGGCATCGCGTGCAGGTCCGCCGCCAGGCTGGCGAACATGGAGTCGGGTGCGACGCGCGTGGCGCCCAGGCGCATCAGCCCGTAGGCCAGTGGCAATGCCGCCAGCACGTACAGCAGCCGGGCCCAGTCCATCGACCAGATCAGGACGATGCCCGCGACGCCCACGGCCAGCCAAGGCAGACCGCCGCTCGCCGGGGGCAATGGCGCATGCGTCGTGGTACCCGGCGGCTCGGCATCGTCGAAGCTGCGCAAGGCCTCCGGCGGATATTCGCGCGAACGCAGTACCGTCCAGAGAATCGCCAGCAGCAGCACGGCGCCACCGGCGTAGAAAGCGATGCGCACCGTGTGTGGCACCTGGCCGGGCGCAGCGGTGTTGGCCACGCCGGCGCGCGCCAGCAGCCACGGGAGCAGGCTGGCAACCACCGAACCGACGCCGATGAAGAAGCTCTGCATTGCATAGCCGGTGGGGCGCTGGCGCGGCGAGAGGTTGTCGCCGACGAAGGCGCGGAAGGGCTCCATCGACACGTTCAGCGCCGCGTCCAGCACCCACAGCGTGCCCGCCGCGATCCACAGCTCCGGCGAGTTGGGCATCACCAGCAGGGCGGCGGTGGAGAAGATCGCGCCCCACAGGAAGTAGGGACGGCGGCGACCCAGTCGCGTCCAGGTGCGGTCGGAGAAGTAGCCGATGACCGGCTGCACCAGCAGGCCGGTCAGCGGCGCGGCGATCCACAGCCCGGGCACCTGCTCCATGTCCGCGCCGAGCGTCTGGAAGATGCGGCTGACGTTCGCGGTCTGCAGGGCGAATCCGAACTGGATGCCCAGAAAGCCGAAGCACATGTTCCAGATCTGCCAGAACGACAGCTGCGGCTTCTCGATCATCGATGGCGTCCCCGGAATTCAGTGCGCGCATTCTCGGCGGTGCGCGCGCGATTTCATTGCCGCGCTGCAACATCGCTGCTGCCTGCGCGCGTCCGGCCTGCGCGTCGATAATCAGCGACACGTGCAGCGATTTTTCGCGATACACGACCCTGGCTGCCGCTTGGCGGCCGCGCGAGAAGCCGCGCGTGTGCATACGTATTCATTGCCGCGCCGGCATCGTCGCGGGTCCGGCGCACGCGCTCTGTGGAATAGTGGCGCCGCCCGATGGCGCCGCCGGCGCCTGCAGACGATGGGGTCGTGATGACGGCACAGCAGTGGTGGCGCGGCGCGGTGATCTACCAGATCTACCCGCGCAGCTTCATGGATACCGATGGCGATGGCGTAGGCGATCTGCCCGGGATCATCGCGCGCCTGGACTACGTCGCGTCGCTAGGCGTGGATGCGATCTGGATCTCTCCGTTCTTCAAGTCGCCGATGGCCGACTTCGGCTACGACATCGCCGACTACCGCGCCGTCGACCCGCTGTTCGGCACGCTGGACGACTTCGACCGGCTGCTGGCCAAGGCGCATGCACTGGGGATCCGGGTGATGATCGACCAGGTCTTCAGCCACACCTCGGACCAGCATGCGTGGTTCCGCGAAAGCCGCCTGTCGCGCGACAATCCCAAGGCCGACTGGTACGTCTGGGCCGACCCGCGCGAGGACGGCACGCCGCCCAACAACTGGATGTCCCTGTTCGGCGGCGTGGCCTGGCGCTGGGAACCGCGGCGCGAGCAGTACTACCTGCACAACTTCCTCTCCGCGCAGCCGGATCTCAACTTCCACAACCCGGACGTCCAGGCCGCCACGCTGGACAACGTGCAGTTCTGGCTCGACCGCGGCGTCGACGGCTTCCGCCTGGACGCGATCAATTTCTGCTTCCACGACCGGCAGTTGCGCGACAACCCGCCCAAGCCGAAGGAACAACGCACGGGCCGCGGCTTCAGTCCGGACAACCCCTACGCCTACCAGTATCACTACTTCAACAACACGCAGCCGGAGAACCTGCCGTTCCTGGAGTCGCTGCGACGGCTGGTCGACCGCTACCCGGGTACGACCACGCTGGGCGAGATCTCGTCCGAGGACTCGCTGGCCACCACTGCCGAGTACGTCAACGACCGTCGCCTGCACATGGGCTACAGCTTCGAGCTGCTGACCGACGACTTCAGCGCGGCCTACATCCGCGGCACTGTCGAACGACTCGAATCGGCGATGACCGGGGGCTGGCCATGCTGGGCCGTCTCCAACCACGACGTGCAGCGCGCGGTCACGCGCTGGGGTGGCGCCAATCCCCCGCCGCAGCTGGCGCGCATGCTCGTCGCGCTGGTGTGTTCGCTGCGGGGCTCGGTGTGTCTGTACCAGGGTGAGGAACTGGGCCTGCCCGAGGCAGACGTCCCATTCGAGGCGCTGCGCGACCCCTACGGCATGATGTTCTGGCCGAACTTCAAGGGCCGCGATGGCTGCCGCACGCCGATGCCGTGGAACCAGGGCGAGCAGGGGGATTTCACGAGCGGAACCCCGTGGCTGCCGATTCCGCCGGCGCATGCCGGGCGCAGCGTGGCGCTGCAGGACGCCGACGCGGACTCGACGCTCAACGCCACGCGCCGCTTCCTGGCCTGGCGCAGGACCCAGCCGGCGCTGAGCCTGGGCAGCATCGCCTTCCTCGATGTGGACGAGCCGGTCCTGGCCTTCGTCCGCGAACATGCCGGCGAGCGCGTGCTGGCCGCGTTCAACCTGTCCGACGCCGCGGTCGCGGTCGCCCTGCCGGGCGAGGTGCGGGCACTGGTGGGCCACGGCCTGGCCGGTGCCGAGTTGCGCGACGGTCGCCTGCGCCTGGCGCCCTACGCGGCCTGGTACGGCCGTATGGAACCCTCCGGCGTCACCCGGTAAGCGACGGGCCGCGCCTGCGGGCCCCGGCGTCCCGGGGGCGCGTGTCCTCCGGACCGCACGGTCCACCCGCATCCGAAGGAGCCCTCCCGGCCGATGATCCGCCCTGCCCTGCCCCTGCTCGCAACCATTGCGCTCACCGCCGCGGCCGGCGCTGTGTGCGCCGCCCTGCCCGGCCCCTCCCTCGCCGATTGCGACATGCCCGCCACCTCGCGCGTGCTGGCCGCCGATGCGCAGGCCATCGCCGCGGGCGCCCACTGGCTGGATGCGCGCACGATCCGCTGGCCGCGCGACGGCACGCAAGTGCGGCGCTACCGCCTCTACCACGCCCCGCAAGGCGGGCTGCAGGCGACGCCTGGATCGGTGGTGCGCGGCGCGAGTGACGCGCTGGCGCTGCATCCAGTACGCGGGCCCCTGCCGCAGGCGCTGGCCTCGCGCTTCGCCTTCGTCGGCGCCGGCGCGACCCTGGCGCTCGATGATGCGGATGCAGCCCGCGTACCCGACCTGCTGCGCGGGCAGCTGCTGCTGGTGGGCGAGGATGCGCAAGGCAGGGTGGTCGCATCGACCGCGCTGCAACACGCCGGCGCGCTCGATGCACTGTATGCCGATGCCGCCGCCGCGACCGCGCTGGGCGTGGAACTGGGCGCGAGCGGCACACGGCTCGCGCTGTGGGCCCCGACCGCGCATGCGGTCGCGGTCTGCCTGCACCAGGCCAGCGATGATGCCGCCTCGGCGCTGCTACCGGCCACGCGCGATGTTGCCAGCGGCATCTGGACGCATGCCAGCGGGCGCGACCTGTCGGGCGGCTTCTACACCTGGCTGGTGGACGTGTTCGTGCCCGGCACCGGCCTGGTGCGCAACCGCGTGACCGATCCCTACTCGGTCGGCCTGTCGGCCGATTCGCGGCGCAGCTGGATCGCCGACCTGGACGATCCCGCCCTCAAACCCGAGGGCTGGGACCGCTCGCGCGCGCCGGTGCTGGCGGCACAGACCGACATGGCGATGTACGAACTGCACGTGCGCGACTTCTCGCTGCACGATGCCAGCGTGCCCGCGGCCGATCGCGGCCGCTACCTCGGCTTCACCCATCCCGGTTCCGACGGCATGCGCCACCTGCGCGC
>Ga0233380_1000164_pt1 | contig 37348 bp, 34 predicted proteins | sample ElkDunMinimDraft_9_FD_191541 | JGI IMG/M metagenome (GOLD analysis project Ga0233380, IMG submission 191541) | Fecal eukaryotic communites from dung pellets of Tule Elk in California, USA - Elk Dung F36 | ecosystem: Host-associated > Mammals > Digestive system > Large intestine > Fecal | place... | reverse complement strand
TCCCTGGTACGACGCGCGCGAGCACATGCAGGGCAGCCCGGCCCTCTACAACGCTATCGAGGTGCTTCGCTTCGATGCGAACAACACCTCCGGCTTCGGCGACGGCGGCGCTAGCATTACCGATGTGTGCTTCCGCGACCAGGAAGGCCGGAAGCTGTCCGGCATACTGGGGGGCACTCCCGTCTCTCTCAACTTTACCTTCGTGGCTCATCGGGACCTGCAACAGCTCATCGTTGGCTTCCTGATCAACGACCGGCTGGGCCGGGTGGTGCTGGGCGACAACAACTGCATCATCCATCAGGACACCCCGATCGATGCCGAGGCCGGCAAAACCTATCAGGTACGCTTTGGTCTGACGTTCCCCTACATGGCGATCAGCGAATACATCGTGTCGGTCTCTGTCGCTTCCGGCAACCAGCAGGCCCATGTGCAACATTGCTGGCTGCATGAGGCGTTGGTGTTCCGGGCGGAGAAGGGCCCTGTCGTTCACGGCCTGCTGGGGATTCCGATGGCGTTCTGCGACATTCAGGAGCAGGCACGATGACTCGCTTCCGGTTTTCGCTGCACAAGCAGCTGCTGACCTCCATGGTGGTGCGGGACATCACTGCCCGCTACAAGGGTTCTTGGGGAGGACTGTTCTGGGCAGTCGCCAATCCGGTCCTGCTGATGCTGGTGTACTACTTCGTGTTCAGCATGATCTTCCAGGTGCGCCTGCCAGAACTTTACGACGGCCGTGAGGCGCCTTTTGCCGGTTTCATCTTCGCCGGCCTGATCGTCTACTTCATGTTCTCCGAGGTGCTGCTGCGCTCCTCCACGCTGATCAGCGACAACACCAACTACGTCAAGAAGGTGGTGTTCCCGCTGGAGATTATCCCGCCGGTGATGGTGCTGGGGGCCGCATTCAATTTGCTGGTCTCACTGGGGATCCTGATCCTCTTCCTGTTGATCAGTGGACACGCCCTGACCCCGGCCATACTGGTCCTGCCGCTGGTGCTGATTCCCTATCTGCTGTTCCTGGCGGGGCTGTCATGGCTGATCAGTGCTCTGTCGGTCTACGTGCGTGATGTGGGGTATGTGGCAGGGTTCATAGCCACGGCAATGATGTTTCTCAGTCCGGTGTTCTATGCGCTGCAGTCGGTGCCCGAGTCCTTTCAGTCAGTGATGCTGCTGAATCCCATGACCCATTTCATTGAGGCCTTCCGTTACTGTGTCATCGGCGGTATGGTGCCGGAAGGTAAAATACTGCTGATCCTATGGGCTATCGCGGTCATGACCTTTCTGCTGGGCTATGGCTTCTTCCAGCGGGTCAGGCACGGATTTGCCGACATACTTTGAGGCAGGCCCAGGGGCCTTGGCGCAGGGGTTCACGCAAGGAGAGCGACCGCTTGGCAACGGTGGAAGAACAGACAACAGGGCAGGCGATGACAGACGAAAAACGCAGCGCAATGCAGGATACGGTGGACATCATCATACCGGTGTACCGCAACCTCGCTGTTACCCGTCGCTGTGTAGAGTCCGTGCTGGCCCATACCGACATGTCCCGCGCACGGCTCATTCTGGTGGACGATGCTTCCCCGGAACCGGAGCTTTCGGCCTGGTGTCGCACCTTCGAGGGCCGCGACGACGTGCTGCTGCTGCGTCACGAACAGAACAAGGGCTTTGTGGCCTCGGTGAATCTGGCCATGAACAGCGGCAACGCCGACGTGGTACTCCTCAACAGTGACACCGAGGTGCCTTCCGCCTGGTTACCCCGCCTGCAGCACTGCGCCTATTCTGCAGACGACATCGCCACTGTCACACCCTTCTCCAATAATGGCAGCATCTGCTCCTATCCGAGCTTCTGCCAGTCGTCAGAGCTGCCTGCTGGCTTCGACCTGGCCACCATCGACACGCTGTTCGCCGAGGCCAACGCAGGCCTGGTCCCCGATCTGCCGACAGCAGTGGGCTTTTGCATGTACATCCGCCGCGAATGCCTCACCCGTTTCGGCCTGTTCGACGAAGCGGAGTTTGGCCGCGGTTACGGCGAAGAGAACGACTTCTCCCTGCGGGTGGCGGCTGCCGGCTGGCGTAACTGCCTGTGTGCCGATCTCTTTGTCTATCATCAGGGAGCCGTGAGTTTTGGCGATGATAGACATGCGCTGATGGGTACCGCAGAGGAAAAACTGGCGATGCGCCATCCGGACTACGCCCTGCAGGTGGGAGCCTTCATTGCGCACGACCGGTTGCGTCCATTTCGTGACGCAGTGGATAGCATGCGAGCCAGCCAACCGGGACAATGGCCGGCGTTACTGCAGGAAGCCCGCCGGCACCGGGACTGGTTGCTGGTTCATCTGCAACTGCGCGATCGTCTGCTGAATGAAACGCGTGAGGCTTACAGGCAACAGCAGCAAAATTACGAGGCACGCTGCCAGACCTACGAAGGGCTGTTGAGCGACACGCGCGCCGAGAACCAGAAAGTAAATGACGCCCTGGGAGGCCTGCAGAACGAATTCGTTGCGCTTCAAAAAGAGCAGCAGCAGAGTATTGAGAACCTGCAGCAACAGAACGTCACGCTGGAACAGAGGAGTTCTGCACTACAGCAGGAAGCCGATGCACTCCGCCAGGAAATAGCCAGACTGCAGAACCTGCGTATCATGCGTCTGGGCCGCTGGATTAAAAGGAACATATTGAGACAATGACTTCAGATATACACGTATTCACCAGCATCACCTCCAACTATCTGCCCAAGGCGAGGGTGCTGGCTGCCTCCGTCAAGCGCACCGCTCCGGAGGTCACCTTCCATCTGGTGCTTTCGGATACCCCGCCCGCTGGTTTCAACCTGGACGAAGAACCCTTCGACAACCTGCTCACCATTGACGATCTGGCCATTGACGATCGTGAGGGCTGGAGTTTTTCCCATACGGTCGTGGAGCTGTGTACGGCCGTGAAAGGCCTCGCCGTAGAAACGCTGTTCGAACGCTACGCTGCCCAGAAGGTCTTCTTCTTCGATCCAGACATGGTGGTGTTCGGTCGCTTCGATGAACTGGCAGCCGCCCTGGATACTTCCAGTATCCTGCTGACGCCCCACCAGACCGACCCGGAATTGACTGACGACGCCATCATGGATAACGAGATGGCGAGCCTGCAATACGGTGTCTTCAACCTCGGCTTCGTCGGAGTGCGCAATGACGGCGAGGGCAGACGCTTCTCCCGCTGGTGGATGCAGCGCCTGCTCAGCTACTGCTATGACGATCGCCCGCGGGGACTGTTCACCGACCAGAAGTGGGTGAATCTGGCTCCCTGCTTTTTCGACAATATTCGCGTGATCCGCTCGCCTGCCTTCAACGTGGCTACCTGGAACATCACCCGCCGTGACGTCGCCGGCACGCTGGCCGGAGGAATAACGGTCAATGGCGAACCGCTGGGCTTCTACCACTTCTCCGGCTTCGACAGTGGTGCGCAGGAAACGATGCTCAACAAATACGGCAAGGACAACCCGACACTGCACGAGATGCGAGCGTGGTACATCGATGCCTGCGAGGAGCAGGGACAGCAGGCGCTGGGCAGACTGCCCTGTCGCTTTGCCTGCTACGACGATGGCACCCCGATCACGACACAGGAGCGCATCCTCTATCGTCAGCGCCTGGACCTGCAACGGGCCTTCCCGAATCCGTTCTCTACCGCCAGGGGAGGATATAAAAACTGGTATCAGGGCAACGTGCCGGCATCGGTCGATACGTCTTCTGCCGACCAACCTGCTGTCGTCATTCCCATGGATGTACCCGCAGCGCAGGTATGCGCGGGTCTCCAGGACTGGCTGCGCCGCAAGGCACTGATCAGCAGCAGTGGTCCACGCCGCTGGGTATTCCGTCTGGCCGCCTGGGTCGTAGGCATACCGGCGCGACGTGACCCCTCGGCCGCGGGCAAGATGCACTGACCATGGCGGACATGTCTGCGCTGTCGATCCGGGTGGTGGCTTTTGCAGGCGACGCTGCTCGATTGGCCGCGACACTGAAGATGATTCCGACGGCGTTGTATCCTGCCGTGACAGTGCTGGCCTCGGATGATCCTGCACTGGCTGCCTGCGTCGCCCAGATCGGCGACGACACCTGCCGACCCGCATTCAGGAGCGTGCTTCCCGCCCGCTGTGACGATGCCTGCTTCTGGATCACGGTCATCCCCAAACTCGATGGCAGCGAACCCTGCTTCGTGATCCGCGCCGGCACCTTGCTGCCTGCCCACTGGGCGGGGCGTCTGTCCGTCGGCCTTACCGACACGACCGCGGCGATCTTTCCCCTGTCGGTGCGACACCCCGGTACGATGGTTTTCGATGAGGAAACCCATCAGCCCGGCTTGAACGTGCAGCTTGTCGATCACTGGCTCAATGGCTACGCATCCGGCAGGGTTTTCGATGTGCCTGTGCTGGCAGGCCATAGCGCGCTGGTGATGGCGTCACGCTGCCAGGCAGTGTTAGCCCGCCAGACCATCGCCACGGACGCGGTCCTGGCCCGTACGCTGATTGAAACGGGTTCCTGCCTGCTGTCCAGCGATGCCTTGTATGTTGATGACAGTTTTCTATCCCCCCAGACACTGCCCGATGATCTTCACGAAGGGTGGCGGGAAGCGACCAAGCGTCACCCTCTGTCCGGGATACGCCATGCCCTGACCGAGCTCTCCCGGCGCGGTGAACGCCCGCCGGCCGATCTGCCCCCCGTACAGCCCGTGTGCCTGCATGTGAGCCATGGTTGGGGAGGGGGTCTGTGGCGCTGGGTGGAGGATGCCATGGAGGCCAACGCCGCCGACGCACTGGCAGTGCGCCATCTGGTCCTGCGTCCCGTAGGCGACTGGAATGCCTTCTGTCAGACGCTGATCCTGTCAGATTCCCTGCACGGTTCTCCCCTGGCCAGTTGGACGCTGGCACGCCCGATTCTGTCCACGGCTATCAATCATCACGAATACCAGCAGATCCTGTCCGATATCATTGCCGAATACGGCGTCAGCCAGCTGATGGTCTCATCGGTCATCGGGCACGCCCTGCAGGTGTTGGAAACCGGTCTCCCCACCGTGATTGTCTGTCACGATTTCTTTCCGATCTGTCCCCCGATCCTCGCCAACTGGGAGACGCCCTGTGCAAGCTGTAATGATGAGCGTATGCAGCGCTGCCTGGCGCAGAATCCCGAACACAGGTTCTTCAGGCACGAGGGCTTCTCCCACTGGCAGCTGATCCGCGAAGCCTATGTGGATCGGGTCAAGCAACACGCCATTCCCATGGTGGCGCCGACCCCTTCGGTGGTGAAACGGCTACTGTCACTGTCTCCGGCGTTGCAGAACCATGACTTCCACGTGATACCTCACGGCCTGCCCCGGCAGCTGATCGATACCATGACACCCATGAGAGACCTGCAGCACAGCCCCGGCGAAAGGCTGCGCATCGTCATCCTGGGCGGCTCAGGCGATCACAAGGGCAGCAAGCTGTTGCTGGACAGTATCGCGGAACTGGCTGAATTTGCTGACCTGGTGCTGCTGGGATTTGGCTCTGCCTGTGACGAGTTCCAGGGAAAGTCAGGTGTTACCTGTGTGCCCCGCTATCAGCGGAGCAAGCTGGGGGAGCTGCTGGTGGGCCATGCGCCCGATCTCGGCCTGCTCCTGTCCACCGTGTCGGAAACCTTCAGTTACACCCTCAGCGAACTGCACGCCGCCGCCATCCCGGTGGCAGCCACCGCGTTGGGTGCGTTCGCCGACAGGATCGTGCCTGAGGAGAACGGCTGGCTGTTTGAGCCGGACAGTGCGGCTCTGCTTACCGTCCTTCGGGCGCTGCACGATGACCCGCAACGCATCATGGCCGTTCGCAGCAGACTACGGGGCCAGCAGCCACTCGATGCCAGGGACATGATGGCCGAGTATGAATCGCTGCTGGTCGCGAAGATGGCAGTTTCCCCGGTTACCCGCCTGGGAAGGAAGGTCGCGCAGAAGGATACCATTTACGTCAGCCCCGACGTCACCTACCGGGAGGCCTGGCGCAGCTTCATGGCCTATACCGTCACCAAACTCCAGGGCAGCCAACGCCTCCCTTCCTTCATCCGTCGGCTTCTGCTGAAAGCGATGAAAGGCTAAAAAAATCCCCCCGTTTTCAAAATAAACACCCCCTAACAAGCTGTTGGCAACAACGGTATCAGCCTGGGTATAACCCGTGGATGAAATCTGTGGATAACTTTTGCGCTGTATAACTCAGCACTTTCTGCACACCCCGCACAGAGCTTGCACAGACCTTGACCATAGCTTCCTAACGGAGTTATCAATAACATAACGAGTTGTTTTAAATAGTAAAAAGTGACTTCCTAACAGAAAAGCGCGTGACCATCATCAGTAACATCATCAAGTACTGATCTTTAAATACATACTACCTATAACCAATAACCTGTTACTTCCTTGCCTGTGCACAACTTTCGCGAGCAGGACCAAACCAGGGCTTTTAATTTGGAGCGCAGGGCTTATACTTACCGCCCCTTTCCGCATTGGCGGTGTCGGCTGTCGTAGGTCCGGTCTTTCAGAACCCTGACCAGAAACCACGCTCAAACCTGCGGACTAAATTTGGTGAACCATGGATTTCTCGAAAAAGTATGACGTCATAGTCGTCGGCGGCGGTCACGCCGGCACCGAAGCTGCCCTGGCTGCGGCTCGCATGGGCGCGCGTACTCTGCTGGTTTCCCACAATATCGAGACCCTGGGGCAGATGTCCTGCAACCCGGCCATTGGCGGCATCGGCAAGAGCCACCTGGTCAAGGAGATCGATGCGCTGGGCGGTGCCATGGCCAGAGCGACAGACCGTGGCGGCATCCAGTTCCGCGTGCTCAACAGCAGCAAGGGGCCAGCGGTCAGGGCCACCCGTGCGCAGGCGGACCGGGTGCTGTACAAAGCCGCCGTGCGCAGCATCCTGGAGAATCAACCGAATCTGGATATTTTCCAGCAACCGGTGGATGACCTCATCGTCCACGGGGAAACCGTTGCCGGTGTGGTGACCCAGATGGGCCTACGCTTCTTCGCTCCCTGCGTGGTGCTGACGACGGGGACTTTCCTCGGCGGCAAGATTCATATCGGCCTGGAGAACAGCGCCGGCGGCAGGGCAGGGGATCCGCCCTCGATTGCGCTGGCCCAGCGCCTGCGCGAACTGCCCTTCAACGTGGCCCGGCTGAAGACCGGCACGCCGCCGCGCATCGATGCCCGCAGTGTCGATTTCTCCGTGATGGAGGCGCAGGCTGGGGATACGCCGACGCCGGTGATGTCGTTTTTGGGCAGCGTCGACGAGCATCCGCAGCAGGTGAATTGCTATATCACCGCCACCAACGAGCGCGTGCATGAGATCATCCGCGGTGGACTGGACCGGTCGCCGATGTATACCGGCGTCATCGAAGGCCTGGGCCCACGGTACTGCCCGTCGATTGAGGACAAGGTCATGCGTTTCGCGGACAAGACCTCGCATCAGGTGTTCGTGGAGCCGGAAGGACTCAACACCCACGAGCTGTATCCCAATGGTATCTCCACAAGCCTGCCCTTCGACGTGCAGCTGGCGCTGGTGCAGCAGATCCGTGGCTTCGAGAACGCCCACATCACGCGTCCCGGCTACGCCATCGAATACGATTTCTTCGATCCGCGTGACCTGAACTACTCGCTGGAAACCAAATTCATCAAGGGGCTGTATTTCGCCGGCCAGATCAACGGCACCACCGGCTACGAGGAAGCGGCTGCGCAGGGTCTGCTGGCCGGGCTGAACGCCGCCCTGGCTGCCCAGGGCAAGGAAAGCTGGTGCCCGCGTCGCGACCAGGCCTACATCGGGGTGCTGGTTGACGACCTCATCACCCTCGGAACCAACGAACCCTATCGTATGTTCACCAGCCGCGCCGAGTACCGCCTGCTGCTGCGCGAGGACAATGCCGATCTGCGGCTGACTCCTGCCGGCCGCGAACTGGGTCTGGTGGATGACCAGCGCTGGGCGCATTTCAATCGCAAGCGTGAAGGTGTGGACAACGAGCTGTCGCGACTGCGCGCGACCTGGATTCAACCCGCCTCGGACAAGGCGGCCCGGATCAGCGCCCAGCTGGAAAAACCCCTGTCCCGTGAATACAGCCTGGCGGACCTGCTCGCCCGTCCGGAGTTGACCTACGAGACGCTGATGACGGCAGTGGACGATCCCACCGCCCCGTCAGGCGATGAGCTCGATCGCCAGATTACCCAGCAGGTGGAGATCCAGCTCAAGTACCAGGGCTATGTCGACCGTCAGGCCGAAGAGATCAAGAAGCTCAAGCGCCAGGAGGACACACCACTGCCGGCAGATTTCGATTACCAGTCCGTGCAGGGTCTCTCCAACGAGCTGAAGCAGAAACTGATCAATGCCCGGCCCGAGAACATCGCCCGCGCGACCCGCATCCCGGGGATGACCCCCGCGGCCATCTCCCTGCTGCTCATCTACCTGAAGAAATATCAGGCAGCCCGCAAGCTCTCCGCGTGACCCCGAAGGTGGCCGTGGTGGTGAAAAGGGACTAATGCAGTGGATGACAGAGCAAAGGCGTTGCGCCACGGACTGGAACAGATGGGCGAGGAGCTGAGCTCCGGACAGCAAGCGTCCCTGCTGCAATATCTCGATCTGCTGATCAAGTGGAACAAGGCCTTCAACCTTTCCGGCGTGAAGGATCCGGGCAGCATGCTGCCGCGCCACCTTCTCGACAGCCTCACATTGATGCCGTGGATAACGGGGCAGCACATCCTGGATGTGGGCACCGGCCCGGGATTGCCTGGCATTCCGCTGGCGATTGCGTTTCCGGACAAGGACTTTTCCCTGCTGGACAGTAACGGCAAGAAGACCCGCTTCGTCTTTCAGGCCCGCCTGGAGCTCGAACTGACCAACGTCGCAGTGCACAATACCCGCATCGAGCTCTATCGCAATGAAGCGCCTGTGGATATTATCGTCAGCCGGGCGTTCTCGACGCTGGCCGATCTGGTCGCGATGAGCAGGCATCTGCTGACAACAAACGCGAATGGTTTGCCCACGCGAATTGTGGCGATGAAGGGGGTCTACCCCGCCGATGAGATCGCGGCACTGCCGGCGGATATCCGTGTCAGCCGGGCAGAGCGGGTGCAGGTGCCGGGAAGCGAGGTCGAGCGGCACCTCATCGAATTGACGCCTGATGCGTCCCAAAACAATAACGGGCTGGAGTAGCAAGTGGCTAAAGTACTGGCAATCGCGAATCAGAAGGGCGGCGTAGGCAAGACCACCACTTCCGTCAATCTGGCGGCCTCCCTGAGAGCCACGCGCCGCCGGGTACTGCTGGTGGATCTCGATCCACAGGGCAATGCCACCATGGGCAGCGGCGTCGACAAGGCAGATCTGGCCTGCTCGATCTACGAAGTGCTCGTGGGTGAGGCCACCGCCAGCCAAGCCATCGTCACCACCGCCGGCGAATATGATCTGCTGCCGGCCAACGGCGATCTTACTGCCGCCGAGGTGGAGCTGCTGGAGGTGGATAATCGCGAAACCCGTCTACGCGAAATCCTCGCCACGGTGGATGACCAGTACGATTTCGTCGTCATCGACTGCCCGCCATCGCTGAACATGCTGACCATTAATGCGCTGGTGGCCGCGCAAGGCGTCATCATTCCCATGCAGTGCGAGTACTACGCGCTGGAGGGGTTGTCGGCGCTGATCCAGACCATCAATGCCATCAGCAGCACCGCCAATCCGCAATTGCAGATCGAAGGCATACTGCGAACCATGTATGATCCCCGCAACCGGCTCACTGTCGAGGTGTCAAACCAGTTGTTCGAGCACTTCGGCGATCGCGTCTACCGCACCGTGGTGCCGCGGAATATCCGCCTGGCCGAAGCGCCAAGCTATGGGATGCCGGTGCTGCAGTACGACAAACAGTCCCGCGGGTCACTGGCCTATCTGGCGCTGGCCGGCGAGATGCTGCGGCGCGGCGAACAGACGCAACCCGCAGTCTGAGCACTGCGTCTTCATGCAATCAGAACGGAACACACGATGACGGCAAAAAGAAAACTGGGCAGGGGACTCGACGCCCTGTTGGGAGGAGCAGCAAAGAACGCTCCCGTCACCTCGACTGATACGCCCGACACCACCCTCCGCCCGGACAGGGATGGTGATCTGCGCAACATCCCCATCGACCTGATCCAGCGCGGCAAGTATCAGCCCCGCACCGACATGCACGAAGAAGCGCTGCAGGATCTGGCCAGCTCCATCAAGGTGCAGGGCGTGATGCAGCCGATCGTGGTCCGTCCCATTTCTGACACCCGCTACGAGATCATCGCCGGCGAACGACGCTGGCGTGCCACCCAGATCGCTGGCCTGGATAGCATTCCCGCCATCGTCAAACCGGTCAGTGACGAATCGGCCATCGCCATGGCGCTGATCGAGAACATCCAGCGCGAGAACCTCAACCCGATGGAAGAGGCGCTGGCGCTCAAGCGACTGCAGGACGAGTTCGAGCTTACCCAGCAGGAAGTGGCCGATGCCGTGGGCAAGTCCCGGGCGACAGTGACCAACCTGCTGCGACTGATCTCGCTCAATCCGGATGTCCGGCTCATGCTCGAGCGTGGGGATCTGGAGATGGGACACGCCCGTGCCCTGCTGTCACTCTCCGATGCCCGCCAGAGTGAGGCGGCCAAGATGGTCGTGGGCAAGGGGCTTTCAGTCCGGCAGACCGAAGCGCTGGCCCGTCGCCTGCTGGCCGAGGAAGGCAAGGTCAAACCCGCTGCAGTGATCCATGATCCCGATATCCGCAGCCTGGAGGAGAGTCTTTCCGAGAAACTGGGGGCTGCCGTCCAGATTCAGCACAGCCCCAAAGGCGCGGGTAAATTGACTTTGAAATACAACAGCCTGGACGAGCTGGAAGGAATCCTTGCGCACATCAAATGAGCGCTTTCGTGTTGCTTACAGTAACAGATATCCCTATAATGCGGGCCTTTGGATGGCGACGCAGGTTTCGACCACCTAGGCCTTCATTAACGGCCTTCGATCAATGACCTTCGATAATGGGTCACGGCGAACCATAAAAACGTGTCAACCATAAAAGCTCCTCCCATCTATAAGATAATGGCCAGCCAGTTCATCGCTGTTGGTTTGATAACAGCGGGTGGATACGCAGTACTGGGTTGGACAGGTGCTTACTCTTTGCTGTTAGGTGGTTTGATCTGCGCAATACCCAATGCGTATTTCGCAGTAAAGGCGTTCCAGTACAGGGGCGCACGGGCAGCACAGAAAATAGTCAGAGCATTCTACCTTGGCGAGACCATCAAGTTATTGATGATGAGCGCCGGGTTTTTGCTGAGCTTTATTTTTGTTGAGCCTCTGAACACTATCGCGCTGTTTGCGGGTTTCATCATGGTGTACTTCGCCGGCCTCATGGCCTTGATGAAGCTGCGAACTGGCAAGTGAAAATTCAATATAATTAGTGAAAGTTCTATTTCATGGCAACTGAAACTGTTGGAACCGCACAAACCGCAACGGAATACGTACAACACCACCTTGGCTTCCTGACCTTCGGTCAGCGCGCCGATGGCAGCTGGGGTTTTGCCCATTCCATCGAGGAAGCAGGCCAGATGGGCTTCTGGGCGATCAACGTCGATACGATGATGATCTCCCTGCTGCTCGGTATCCTGTTCCTGGGGGTATTCCACTTTGGCATCAAGCGTGCCACCAGCGGCACACCCGGGATGTTCCAGAGCGTCCTCGAAGTCATCGTCGAGATGGTGCAGGGCAGCGTCAAGAACAGCTTCTATGCCAAGAACGCCATGATTGGTCCCCTCGCACTCACGATCTTCTGTTGGATCTTCCTGATGAACAGCATGGATCTGGTGCCGGTGGACTGGATTCCCCTGCTGGCCCAGACCGTCTCCGGCGATCCCCATATTTTCTTCAAGGCTGCTCCCACGACCGATCTCAACATCACACTCGGTTTTGCGCTCAGCGTCTTTATCCTCATCATCTACTACAGCATCAAGATCAAGGGCCTGGGCGGTTTCGTCGGCGAGTTCGCGTTCCAGCCGTTCGGCAAGTGGGCCATCCCGCTCAACCTGATCCTGGAGCTCCCGGGCTTCCTGGCCAAGCCGGTGTCACTGGCATTGCGACTCTACGGCAACTTCTTCGCCGGGGAAGTGATATTCCTGGTGATTGGTCTGGTTGGTTACTGGCAATTGCCCCTGCATTTCGGCTGGGCTGTGTTCCACATTCTGATCATCGCGCTGCAGGCCTACCTGTTCATGATGCTCACCATCGTGTATCTGAACCAGGCCCATACGCACCACTAAAACCCGTTAATCAAACTGCAATCCTTAGTAAAACTTGGAGATAAAAATGGAAACTGTACAGGCTTTTTCTTTGATCGCTGCCGCAATCATCTTCGGCATCTGTGGTGCCGGCACTGCAGTCGCGTTCGGAAACCTCGGTGGCAAGCTGATCGAAAGCTCTGCCCGTCAACCGGAGCTGGCTCCTAAACTGCAGGTCCAGTTCTTCCTGGTGGCAGCATTCGTGGACGTAATCTCCATCATCGGTGTTGGTATCGCGTTCCTGTTCATCTTCGCGAACCCCTTTATCTAATCGATCGAACAGACGGACGGACCGCCGCGGCTTACTGCCGTCAGGTCCACCGTCGAACTGAGGTACCTGCATGAATCTCAACGCAACCATAATCGGACAATCGATAGCGTTCTTCGTTTTCGTCTGGTTTTGCATGAAATATGTCTGGCCTCCGATCACTTCCATTCTTGAAGAAAGGCAGCGCAAGATCGCCGATGGGCTCGAAGCAGCAGAGCGCGCCCAGAAGGATCTGAACCTGGCCCAGAACAAGGCAGCGGAAGAGCTGCGTGACGCCAAGCGGCAGGGTGCCGAGCTGATCGAGCAGGCTAACAAGCGTGCCAACCAGATCATCGACGAAGCCAAGGACAAAGCACGTGACGAAGGCCAGCGCCTAATCACGGCAGCCAAGGCCGAGATCGAAATGGAAGTACAGCGGGCGAGAGAAGGTTTGCGTGCACAGGTAGCCGCCATTGCGGTTGCTGGCGCGGAACGCATCCTGGAGTCTTCTATCGACCAGGCCGCCAACGAAGAGCTCGTGAAAAAGCTCGCTTCAGAGCTATAGGCAACCCAGCATGGCAGAGTCAATTACATTAGCCAGACCGTATGCCAAGGCGGCCTTCGAGGTCGCGCTGGCAGACAAGGAGCTCGGGACCTGGTCCCAGGCACTGCGTCTGCTGGCAGGCATCGCAGCCAACGAGACGGTGCAGCGACAGCTGCTGTCGCCGGCACTGACCGCCGGTCAGCAAGCCGACACCTTGATCGGCCTGTGCAAGGAGGACCTGTCGCCCAAGGCACAGAACTTCGTGCGTCTGCTGGCCGAGAACAAGCGTCTGACACTGCTGCGGGAAGTTTCTGAACTGTTTGATGTCCTGAAAACGAATCAGGAAAAAACGGTTGATGTGGAGCTCTCCACTGCGTTTGAACTGAACACCGACGTCGTAAACAAAATTACCCAGGCACTCCAGACACGTCTGAACCGGGAGATCAACCTGCAGACCCGCGTGGACAGGCACCTCATTGGTGGCGCTGTCATCCGCGCAGGCGATACCGTGATCGACAGCTCTGTCCGGGGAAAACTGACCAAATTAGCCGAAGCAATGAGTTCCTGAAGAATCCGGGAATGAGGGAATAAAGCATGCAGCAACTGAATCCATCTGAAATCAGTGAAATCATCAAGCAGCGGATCGATAACCTCGACGTATCCGTTCAGGCCAAGAACGAAGGCACTATCGTCAGCGTGTCTGACGGTATTATCCGGATTCACGGCCTCGCCGACGTCATGTACGGTGAGATGATCGAGTTCGAGGGCGGCGTCTTCGGTATGGCGCTTAACCTCGAAAGAGATTCAGTCGGTGCCGTGGTTCTGGGTGACTACAAGAATCTCGCCGAAGGACAGACGGCCCGCTGCACACGCCGCATCCTGGAAGTGCCTGTTGGTCCGGAACTGGAAGGCCGCGTGGTTGACGCGCTGGGTCGTCCGATCGACGGCAAGGGCGCCATCAATGCCAAGCACAGTTCTCCTGTAGAGAAAGTGGCTCCCGGCGTAATCGCCCGTCAGTCAGTTGACCAGCCGGTACAGACCGGTCTGAAAGCGATCGACGCGATGGTGCCTATCGGCCGTGGCCAGCGTGAGCTGATCATCGGTGACCGTCAGGTCGGTAAGACTGCCGTGGCTATTGATGCCATCATCAACCAGAAAGGCAAGAACGTTAAGTGCGTCTACGTGGCCATCGGACAGAAGCAGTCCTCTATCGCCAACGTAGTGCAGAAGCTGGAAGAGCACGGCGCGATGGAATACACCATTGTCGTGGCAGCGGGTGCATCGGATCCAGCATCCATGCAGTACATCGCTCCCTACGCCGGCTGCTCCATGGGTGAGTTCTACCGCGATCGCGGCGAAGATGCACTGATCATTTATGATGACCTGACCAAACAAGCCTGGGCCTATCGTCAGATCTCCCTGCTGCTGCGTCGTCCACCGGGCCGTGAAGCCTACCCTGGCGACGTATTCTATCTGCACTCCCGTCTGCTGGAGCGCGCGTCCCGTGTGAACGCCGACTATGTCGAGAAGTTCACCAATGGCGAAGTGAAGGGTAAGACCGGTTCACTGACCGCGCTGCCGATCATCGAGACCCAGGCAGGTGACGTATCCGCTTTCGTACCGACCAACGTGATCTCCATCACCGACGGTCAGATCTTCCTCGAGAGCAACCTGTTCAACGCCGGTATCCGTCCTGCGATCAACGCCGGTCTGTCGGTATCGCGTGTGGGTGGTGCGGCACAAACCAAGATCGTCAAGAAGCTCGGCGGTGGTATCCGTCTGGCACTGGCCCAGTATCGTGAGCTGGCGGCTTTCGCCCAGTTCGCCTCGGATCTGGATGAAGCGACTCGTGCCCAGCTCGAGCACGGTCAGCGTGTTACCGAGCTCATGAAGCAGTCCCAGTATTCTCCGCTGTCTGTTGCAGAGATGGGCCTGGTGCTGTTCGCCGCCAACGAAGGCTTCCTGAAAGATGTGGAGCTGACCAAGATCGTGGCCTTCGAACGTGCACTGTTGTCCTACGCCAAGGCCGAGCACTCGGAAATGCTGGCGAAGATCAACGAGAAAGGCGACTACAACGACGACATCGCTGGCCAGCTGCGCGCTGCCATTCAGCAATTCAAGTCTACACAGACCTGGTAATTGACAGGAACACGGTGAGTTATGGCTGTCGGCAAAGAGATTAGAACCAAGATCTCCAGCATCAAGAACACGCAGAAGATTACCAGTGCGATGGAGATGGTTGCGGCCAGCAAGATGCGCAAGGCCCAGAACCGCATGTCCGTGGGCAAGCCCTATGCGGCGCGTATCCGTGAGGTGATCGGTCACGTTGCCAACGCGACGCCTGAATATCATCACGTGTACTTCAGTGATCGTCCGGTCAAACGCGTCGGCTACATCGTCGTGTCCACCGATCGTGGTCTTTGCGGCGGCCTGAACATCAACCTGTTCAAGGCGGTGCTCAAGTCCATGAAAGAATGGAAAGCGCAGGGCGCGGAGCAGGACTTCTGCGTGATCGGCGCGAAGGCGGCTTCGTTCTTCAACAACTACGGCGGTAACGTGGTGGCAGCGGTGCGCGGCATCGGTGATGCACCGCAGGTTGAGGACGTGATCGGCGCAGTGAAGGTCATGCTCGACAAGTTTGCCAACGGTGATCTCGATCGTCTGTACGTTGTCAGCAACACCTTCGTGAACACGATGACGCTGACCCCGCATGTGACCCAGCTGTTGCCGCTTGAGGCTTCCTCCAACAAGGAGTTCAAGCACCATTGGGACTACATCTACGAGCCCGACGCACAGGAGCTGCTGGATGCCCTGCTGGGTCGTTACATCGAATCACAGGTGTACCAGGCGGTGGTCGAGAACAACGCCTGCGAACAGGCAGCCCGGATGATGGCGATGAAGAACGCCACCGACAACGCCGGCGACCTGATCGAAGAGCTTGGCCTGATCTACAACAAGGCGCGTCAGGCTTCGATCACGCAGGAACTGTCAGAGATCGTGAGCGGTGCGGCTGCCGTATAAGGCGCCAGATAGCACAAATTGCGTTCAGCACGAACAGACAAGTAACGAATTCAAAAGAATCTGGAAAATTTAAGACCTAAGAGGAACCGAACATGAGTAGCGGTCGTATCGTTCAAATCATTGGTGCGGTAATTGACGTACAGTTTCCCCGGGAATCCGTTCCCAGGGTCTATGACGCCCTGCACGTGGAAGGCAAGGAAATCACGCTGGAAGTTCAGCAGCAGCTGGGTGACGGCGTGGTACGTACCATTGCGATGGGAAGTACCGAAGGTCTGTCCCGTGGCCTGAACGTTCAGGACTCCGGCGCTCCTGTTTCGGTACCGGTTGGTCTGGAAACCCTGGGTCGCATCATGGACGTACTGGGCAATCCGATCGATGAGCGTGGCGACATCGGTGAGAAGGAGCGTATGCCCATCCACCGCAAGGCGCCCAGCTACGAAGAACTCTCTGCCTCCAACGAACTGCTGGAAACAGGCATCAAGGTAATCGACCTGATCTGTCCGTTTGCCAAGGGCGGCAAGGTGGGTCTGTTCGGTGGTGCCGGTGTGGGCAAGACCGTGAACATGATGGAGCTGATCAACAACATCGCCAAGGCGCACTCCGGTCTGTCCGTGTTCGCGGGTGTGGGTGAGCGTACTCGTGAAGGTAACGACTTTTATCACGAGATGGCAGATTCCAAGGTAATCGACCTCGACAACCTGGAGAACTCCAAGGTAGCGATGGTGTACGGCCAGATGAATGAGCCGCCCGGCAACCGTCTGCGTGTGGCCCTGACCGGTCTGACCATGGCGGAGAAATTCCGTGACGAAGGCCGTGACGTGCTGTTCTTCGTCGACAACATCTACCGTTACACACTGGCCGGTACTGAAGTATCTGCACTGCTGGGCCGTATGCCTTCAGCGGTGGGCTACCAGCCGACGCTGGCGGAAGAGATGGGTGTTCTGCAGGAGCGTATTACCTCCACGAAGACCGGTTCCATCACCTCCATCCAGGCCGTGTACGTGCCTGCGGACGACTTGACCGACCCGTCGCCCGCCACCACCTTCGCTCACCTTGACGCGACCGTGGTACTGTCCCGTGCCATCGCCGAACAGGGTATCTACCCTGCGATCGACCCGCTGGACTCCACGTCCCGCCAGCTCGATCCACTGGTGATCGGCCAGGAGCACTACGAAGTGGCCCGCGGCGTGCAGTCTGTACTGCAACGCTACAAGGAACTGAAGGACATCATCGCCATCCTCGGTATGGACGAGCTGTCCGAAGACGACAAGCAGATCGTATCCCGTGCGCGTAAGATCCAGCGCTTCCTGTCCCAGCCGTTCTTCGTGGCAGAGGTGTTCACCAACACCCCCGGCAAATACGTACCGCTGAAAGACACGATTGCCGGATTCAAGGGCATTCTGGCTGGCGACTATGACGACATCCCGGAGCAGGCCTTCAACATGGTTGGCAGCATCGACGAAGCTGTTGCCAAGGCGAAGAAGCTCTAAGTGGGCTTGTGAAGAGTAGTCGTAGACAAACGCAATCAGGAAAGAAGACATGGCCATGACAATGCACTGTGACATCGTAAGCGCTGAGGAAAAGATCTTCTCCGGTCTGGTGGAGATTCTTGTGGCTACTGGCACACTCGGTGATCTCGGTATCGCACCCGGCCACGCACCCCTGCTGACCGCCCTGATTCCGGGGCCGGTCCGTGTGGTACTGCAGGACGGCAGCGAGCAGATCTACTACGTCTCCGGCGGCTTCCTGGAAGTGCAGAGCGGTGTCGTCACCGTGCTGGCAGACACCGCGCTGCGTGCCGATGACGTAAACGAAGCGGCAGCTCTGCAGGCTATCCAGGACGCCAACGACGCGATTGCCAACAAGAGCGCCGAGTTCGAGTATTCGCGAGCGGCCACACAGCTGGCTGAAGCGGCCGCGCAACTGCGTGCGCTGAGACAGCTTCGCAATAAGTAATCGCTCTGTCGCATACAGGTGAACTCCCTAAAAAGGGTAGCGTAAGCTACCCTTTTTGCATTCTGTGCAACTGAAGTCGCACCAGTGTAAGACAGAGTCGGGTAAGATAACTCCCAAAAATTCCCCGGCGCTCGGCGTTCAGGAGCACAAAGGTTTCATGAGCACAGCATCCGCTAACACACATCATCCTGCCCCCCTTGAGGTTGTCATATTGGCGGCCGGCAAGGGCACCCGCATGTATTCCGATACGCCCAAGGTGCTGCATCGCATCGGCGGTCGCAGCATGCTCGGCCATGTCGTCGACAGCGCCCGGGCGCTGGGCTCCACGCGCATTCACCTGGTGGTCGGTTTCGAGGGAGATCGCATCCGGGCGGCCTTCACCGAGGACGACCTGCATTGCGTCAATCAGGACCAGCAGCTGGGCACCGGCCACGCCGTCATGCAGGCCATGCCAGCCATCAACGACGACAGCGTAGTGCTGGTGCTCTACGGCGATGTGCCGTTGATTCGCAGCGAGACTCTCAATGAGCTGGTGCAGCGCACCGCGGGCGATGCCCTTGCGGTCCTCACCCTGATCAGCCCTGATCCCACCGGGCTCGGACGCATCATCCGCGATGCACAGGGCGAGCCGGTGGCGATTGTGGAAGACAAGGACGCCAACGCCGAACAGAAGCAGATTAAGGAAACCAACAGCGGCATCCTGGCGGTTTCTGCCCGTATGTTGCGGCAGTGGATTTCCCGGCTGCAGACCAACAATGCCCAGGGGGAGTATTACCTGACCGATGTCATCGCCCTGGCGGTTGCCGAAGGCACGCGGGTCACCACCCTGACCGTCGAGGATCCGATGGAAGTGCAGGGCGTCAACAACCGCCTGCAACTGGCAGAACTGGAACGCCACTATCAGAACGCCCGCACCCGTCAGCTGCTGTTGCAGGGAGTCACCCTGGCAGATCCGGCGCGGGTCGATATTAGAGGAAGCCTGACCTGTGGCCGCGACGTCGAGATCGATATCAATGTGATATTCGAAGGCGAAGTAGTCCTGGGCGATCGCGTTAGAATCGGACCCAACGTGGTACTGCGGAACACCCAAGTGGGTGACGACACCGAGATCCTCGCCAACTCGCATATCGAGGAGTCGAGTGTCAGGGCGAAGTGTTCTATCGGGCCTTTTGCCCGGTTGCGCCCCGGCACGGAACTGGATAACGGCGCCAAGGTCGGCAATTTCGTCGAGATCAAGAAGTCCGTCGTCGGGCCAGGTTCGAAGGTAAACCACCTCAGCTATATCGGCGATGCCACGCTGGGGAAAAATGTGAATGTGGGCGCGGGAACCATCACCTGCAACTACGACGGTGTGAACAAGTTCCGGACCGAGATCGCCGACGGGGTCTTCATCGGCTCGAACTCCAGCATCGTCGCGCCAGCGAAACTGGGAGAGAACGCCACCATTGGAGCCGGGTCGGTCATCACCCGGGAAGTGCCGGACGCCAATCTCGCCGTCGCCCGTGGACGTCAAAGCAATATCGAAGGGTGGAAACGCCCAACCAAAAAATAGACATCAGGAGTCGCCCATGTGTGGAATAGTAGGTGCAGTTGCCCAGCGTGATGTGTCTGGCATCCTGCTCGAAGGATTGAAACGTCTTGAATATCGTGGCTACGATTCAGCCGGCATGGCGCTGATCAGCGCGCACTCCAACGAAATCGACTGCATCAAAGCCACCGGCAAGGTGGAGATGCTAGAGAAGTCCATGGCCGAGCGTCCCTTCGTTGGCCGCGTCGGCATTGCTCACACGCGCTGGGCTACCCACGGTATGCCGAGCGAAGCCAATGCCCATCCTCACGTCTCTGGCGCGCAGGTGGCGCTGGTGCACAACGGCATCATCGAGAACTATCAGGTTCTGCGTGAACAGCTCGTGAAGGACGGCTATGTCTTCAAATCGGAAACGGATACCGAGGCGGTCGTTCACCTGATCCATCAGGCTCGCACCAAAGAAGACAAATCTCTGATGGAAGCCGTCACCAGCACTATAAAGAAGCTACATGGCGCTTATGGCCTTTGTGTGATCGACGTTAACGAACCGAACAAGATTGTGGTTGCCCGCAGCGGCAGCCCACTGGTTATCGGGGTGGGCATTGGCGAGAATTTTGTCGCGTCCGACGCACTGGCGCTTGGTCAGGTTACCGACCGCTTCATGTATCTGGAAGAAGGCGACATCGCCGAGATCACGCTGGAGAAAGTGCGCATCTGGAATGATGGCAAGCCAGTGGAGCGAGAAGTTGCCCACATTGCCAGCGAGATCGCTGAGGTGGAGAAGGGCGAGTACGGACACTTCATGCTCAAGGAAATCTACGAGCAACCGACCGTGGTTCGCGACACGCTCAATGGCCGCATCAGCGACACGCACATTCTGGAAGAAGCATTTGGCGTGAAGGCCAAGGCGATCTTCGATAAGGTACAGAACGTGCAGATCGTTGCCTGCGGGACCAGTCATCATGCCGGTATGGTCACCAAATACTGGCTGGAAAACATTGCCAAAATGCCATGTCAGGTGGACATCGCCAGCGACTATCGCTATCGCAATGTAATCGTGCAACCTGGCACCCTGTTCGTCACCATCTCCCAGTCAGGGGAAACCGCGGACACCCTGGCGGCACTGCGCTATGCCAGCGATGAGAAGTATGTGGGACGTCTCGCCATTTGCAACGTCGCCACCAGCTCACTGGTGCGCGAGTCCGACTTCAGCCTGCTGACCAACGCCGGCCGCGAGATTGGTGTGGCATCCACCAAAGCCTTCACCACTCAGCTGTGTGCACTGCTGCTTCTGACGCTCGCGCTGGCTCGCCGCCATGGCATGTCGGATGAAGCTGAGCGCCAGTACGTCAAAGATCTGAACTCGCTATCCGATCTGGTGGCGAAGACGCTCGAGTTGGACAAACCCATTCAGGCGCTCTCCAAGGATCTGATGGATAAGAATCATGCGCTGTTCCTGGGCCGGGGCATTCAATACCCGGTAGCGAAGGAAGGTGCGCTTAAGCTCAAGGAAATCTCCTATATCCACGCCGAAGCCTATCCGGCTGGAGAGTTGAAGCACGGACCGCTCGCCCTGGTCGATGACAAGATGCCGGTCATCGCAGTGGCCCCCAATGATGAGCTGCTGGGCAAACTGAAGGGCAACCTGGCCGAAGTCAGCGCCCGCGGAGGCAAACTGCTGGTGTTTGCGGATGAGTCCAGCGGCTTCGACAACGACGCCAGCTGCAAGGTGGTTAACGTGCCGAATGTGCCTGATATTCTGGCGCCGATTATCTATACCATTCCGCTGCAGCTGCTGTCTTACTACGTGGCGATCGCCAAGGGCACGGATGTGGACCACCCGCGCAATCTGGCCAAATCGGTGACAGTAGAGTAGGGACATAGCAGTCCACTGCTTATCGAATCGACATAGCTGACATCTATGTCGATTTTTCGATGAATTTTCGACATAGATGGTTGCTATGTTTATGCGATCGACATAGATCTTGAGAGGGGGGTTCTTCAACGTGACTAATCAGGACACCGCGGTTGAAGCCTCGCCCACTGCCAGAACCTCCCAGGCCTACATTCTGTTGCTGTTCTTTATTCCGCCTCTGCTGTGGTCGGCGAACTTCATCATCGGCAGGGCGGTTCGCAATGACATCTCGCCCGTGACGCTCACCTTTGCGCGCTGGTTGATAGCGTTGATGGTTATCCTGCCGTTCGCTCTACCGCACATGCGCCGGGACTTCCACCGCTACCTGACATACGGTGGCCGAATCATCGCGGTCTCCTTAAGCGGGGTGGTGGCATTCAGCCTGTTGGTCTACTTCGGGCTGCATCATACCTCCGGCACCAATGCGCTGCTGCTCAACTCCTGCATTCCCGTATTGATCGTACTCTTTGGCGCCATCTTCTTCGGTAACCGCATCAGCGGCAAACAAGTGCTGGGGCTGCTTATCTCCTGTATCGGCGTTCTCATCATTATCTTCCGGGGCGATGTCGGTGCGCTGGCGCAGCAATCCTTCAATTCGGGTGATCTGCTGCTGCTGGCGGCGATGGCGAGCTTTGCCTTCTACACACTGTGGCTAAGAAAGATACCTGGAGACATCGACCGCATGGGCCTGCTCGGGGTGCAGATCATTGTGACGCTGGTGGCAGTCCTGCCGATATGGCTGATTGAGCAGAGTGGCGCAGAGCCGACGGCAAACTGGACCTGGACGACGGCTGCGGCCGTATTGTTCCTCGGCATCTTTCCGTCATTCCTGTCCTATCTTTTCTACGGCAAGTGTATCGAGGCGATAGGAGCCGCACGGGCAGGTCTGAGCATCCACTTCATTCCAGTGTTCGGGGTTGGGCTTTCCTTAATTTTTCTGGGCGAGACTCTGCATCTGTTTCACCTGGCAGGCATCGTCGCAATTCTTGCGGGAGTCACGCTGGCAAACTCAGGCTCCAATCTTCCATAAAGCTGATGCCCAGTATTATTTATGGTTTGGGAGTTGTGAAGGTTTCCCTGCTGCATGCGTGGAAGAGGCTTTCCTCTGGGAACAGGACGGAGGAAGGGGGTGGTCAGGAAGGTAGCCGATTTCGAGAAAAAAGAGATACTGCTGATTACTGCACTCTTCCGTTCTACCTTCTTGCGGCGGTGTCATTTGCACTCAAACAACGTGCCTCAGGCCAGGATCAGGACGCCTTGTAGTTGCGCAGTGTGCGCAAGGTCCTGTTCATGCGCCTCAGATGGTCCTTCAGCTGCGGCTTGCGGTGGCGCGCAACGCCCATGGCCAGCACGTCGATCACCAGCAGGTGAGCAATACGTGAGGACACCGGCGCGAAGTCGTGCTGGTCTTCCTCCACGTTGATATGGATGGGGATGGTACACAGCTCGCTCAAGGGCGTGCCCTGGGGAGTCAGGGCAATCACGGTGGCACCGGCTTCCAGCGCCAGACCAACACTCTGCATCAGTCCGCGGGTACGCCCCGACTGCGAGATGGCCACGACCACATCCTTCGGTCCCAGTGAAATCGCGGACATCAGCTGGATATGGGGATCCGTGTAGGCCGCTGAAGTCACCTGCAGCCGGAAGAACTTGTGCTGTGCGTCTGCCGCCACCGAGCCGGAGGCGCCGAAGCCATAGAACTCCACCCGGTTCGCATCGCAGAGCGCATCGATGGCCCTGTCCAGCACTGCGGGATCCAGTTCGTCGCGCACCGTCAGCAGCGAGCCAATAGTGGACTCGAACACCTTGTTGCGCAGATCCGACGCGGTGTCGTTGTCGTCCACGGAGAACTGTGAATAGCTGCTGCCGGCCCCCAGGTGCTGGGCCATCTGCAGCTTGAAGGACTGGAAGCCATCATAGCCCAGCGCCCGGCAGAAACGGATGACGGTGGGTTCGCTCACTTCCGCATTGGAGGCCACATCGACGATGCGCATGTTGATAATCGCAGTCGGGTTATCCAGAATGAAGTCGGCCACACGCCGTTCCGATTTGCGTAGCGTGTCCCGGTTATCCTTGATCCTGTTGATCGGGTTCTGAAGTTCCAAGCAAGGCATCCCATGGTGACGGTTTGGCACCACGGAATATAACAGGTAATCCAGCGACCCAACCACTGCCAGGTGAACCATTGACCACAGCCCTTGAATGCAGTTTTCATCCCCGCATCGCCGATATCGATAGCCATGCGTGGAACGCGCTGGCCAGCGGCGCGGACGCCGGGCCGTTCATGCGCCATGAGTTCCTCCTGGCTCTGGAGGAGACAGGCTGTGTCTGTGCCGCGACCGGCTGGCAGCCCCACCACCTGCTCGTCAGTCAGGGCGGTTCAGTTGTCGCCGTCATGCCGCTTTACATCAAGCACAATTCCCGCGGCGAATACGTCTTCGACTGGTCCTGGGCCGATGCCTATCGTCAGCACGGCATCCGCTATTACCCCAAACTGGTGACATCCGTCCCCTTTACGCCCAGCACCGGCCCCAGGTTGCTGGTCGCTCCCGGCAGTGAAGCGCAGCCGCTGATCTCCGCCGCTTATGCGGCAGTAATTGCCGAGGCCAACAGGCTAGGCGCAAGTTCCTGGCACCTGCTGTTTCCGGGTGAGCAGGAGAGTGCGCGCTTCGTCGGTGCCGGGATGCGCCAGAGGATTGGCTGTCAGTATCACTGGCACAACAGGGATTACAGGTCCTTTGACGACTTCATTGCCACGTTCAGTTCGCGCAAGCGCAAGAATCTGCGCAAGGAAAGAGAGGCAGTATTTTCTGCGGGTGTCGAGTTCACCCGCTTCAACGGGCATACCATAACACCCTCGATGTGGGAGCAGTTCTACCAGTTCTACCAACACACCTATCATGTGCGGGGCCAGCAGGAGTATCTCAGCCTGGAGTTCTTCGTGAGGCTGGGCCGTGTCATGCCGGACCATCTGTTGCTTGTGGTGGCAAGCCATGCAGGAAGACCCATTGCTGCCGCGCTAAGCCTGCAGGACGATCATACGCTTTACGGTCGCTATTGGGGAAGCCGGGAGGACTATCAGTTCCTGCATTTCGAGACCTGCTACTATCAGGGGCTCGAGTACGCAATTGAACAGGGGTTGAAACGCTTTGACTCGGGTGCTCAAGGCGAGCATAAGATCCAGAGGGGCTTTGAGCCGGTTATTACCTATTCCAATCACTGGATTGCGGATAAGGCCTTTGACGACGCGATAAGGGAATTCCTCATCAGCGAAGCGAATTATGTGAGGGATTACAGTGTGGAGGCCAGTAAAGGATTGCCGTTCAGCAAAGGCTAGAGGCGCCCTCAGCTGAAAGTGCTCAGCGCCTCTTCTGCTTTGTGGCGTACATGGCACGGTCGGCATGTGCCAGCAGCGCCTTGATGGTGGAGCCATCTGCAGGAAAGCGGGCGGTACCGATACTGGCGCCAACACGTAAGGTACTGCCTTCGTACTCGATGGGCGCACAAATCAGGCCGACCAGGGTCTGCACCAGCTCCGGGATGGCCTTGGAGAGAGCCTTGCCCTCCAACACTACGGCGAATTCATCACCCCCCAGCCTGGCGACCGTGTCAGTAGCGCGGGTGGCGGCGCGAAGCCGGCGCGCCACCTCCTGCAATACGAAGTCTCCCGCGTTGTGACCATAGGTGTCGTTGATGATCTTGAAGTCGTCAAGGTCAATCAGGAGCAGGTATCCCTCACTGTCCTCCAGCAATGCCAGGGCCACCGCGAAGGACAGCTCTTCCTCGAGCACGATGCGGTTGCCCAGGCCGGTCAGGGGTTCTACACGGACCACCTGCATCAGCGCCTTCTCGTTGCTGCGCAGCTTGTCGATGACAGTGGCCAGCTCCTCCATCAGACTGGAGTAAACATCTACCAGGTCCCCGAACTCGTCGTTGCGGGAATAGTCGGACAAGGGGGCGGCGACTTCATTGCCGATCTGGCGACTGACCGCGTTTCGGAACCGACCCACCGGCGTGCTGACGATTTGCCGAAAAGCCATCAGAGCGCCGGCCATCATAACCATGATCATAAGGGCGCACATCATCATGTATCGCCACAGCAGAGAGGCGACGGCTCCCCACAGGAAGAGGGACTCGAATTCGACCTCCAGGCTGCCTATGGTGGTTTCTTCCGTCTGATGGTCGATGTAAACGACATCCCTGGCGAAATAATTCTCCGGGCCCGCTGATGAATCGGGTGTGGCCCCGAACAGAGTCGGAGACCCCGCACAGGAACTGTTTACCGCAATGCCGGCTATCCTGGACTGATTCGTCATAATCTCGAAGGTTCGAGCGACGGCAGCACTATCACAGTCCCTTAATGACACAGCCAGCGACTGCGCATGGGCACCCATAATCATCTGGCGTCGTGCCTCTACTTCGTTATGGATGATCATCTGGCTGATCAATACCCCGCTGGCCGATGCCACCAGGAAGGCGATCAGTAAGGGCAGCAGCATCTTATGCAGAAACTGGGTTCCCAGAGGTCGTCTCGGCAGAGACGACGCGTTCCGGGGTCGGGGGGAGGACGGATGATCAGTTTTCGCGCTCATGACAACGATGATATTCCATGGAGGGACACTGTTTTCGGTAACGATTGTACATGAATCCCTATGTGGAACGAATCTCCACCATCGGACTAATCCCTACTGTGACAGCTGCTCCGCATTTGCCCGCAACAGCGTTTCGACACTCATCGCGGGCCTTCCTGTCAACTGTTCCACCGCATCGCTGGTCACCAGAAAGGCATTGAAACCCGCTGTGGGGCCCATAACCTGCGGGACGTCGCCGGCGCCCTCGACAATCTCGATGGGAACCGAGGTCAGTTCGCTGGCGAGCCGCGCAATATCCCGGCGCAGTATCGTCGATGGGCCGGTGATGTCATAAACCCGATTGGCATGCCCCTCACCGGTCAGTACCGCAACGGCGGTGGCTGCACAATCCTCGCGGGTGACGTAGGCGGTCGGCACTTCGTTCGGCTGGACAACAACCCGTCCGTCCGCCACCATGCGCGCCGCCTGGCGAACCAGGCCGTCAGCGTACATGTGATTGCGCAGCATGGTCCACTGTAGCCCGCTGTCGCGAATGATCTGTTCGGTCCGGCGATGCATGTCGGCAGATGCGGCAGCCGGGTCCATGTTGTCGGCGTCCACCGTCGAGGTGTAAACGATATGCCTGACGCCCACCTGTGCGGCGGCGCTTACCGCGTTGCCGTGCAGAAGGTGGCGGTTGTCCAGGCCGGCGCTCATGCTGATCAGCAGCAGCCGGTCGCCTCCTTCGTAAGCAGCGGGCAGGGACTCGGGCTGGGTAAAATCACCAAAACGGGTGACAGCCCCCAGAGCAGCGTAGTGTGCCAGGTCCTCTGTGCTGCGACTGACCAGAATGAGGTTGCGAGGATCCACTCCAGTCGCCAGCAGCCCATCGACGACCAGAGTGCCAAGCGCCCCTGAGGCCCCGGAGACGATGATCCGTTCGTTCGAGCCCTGGGCATTTGCGACAGGAGCCAACAAACTCCAGAAGATCAGGACTGCAAGAAACACGGCGCCCAGCCAGGATGAAGGGCATGGGTAGGATCGGGTTGGGGTCATGGGCATGATTCCTGTAGTCTGGGATAAAGGGTACGATGTTCCGGGTATGGTACTGGGGTGTACGGCTCAGGGACCATGGAAGACAGGCCCGTCGGAGAAAGGCCCGTCGGAGAAAGGGCCGAAAGAGACAGGACCGAGAGAGACAAAAAAATAATTCATGGCGGGGCAGGATTTCCTTACAATCATTGCCTCGCGACCGCAAACGGAGTGCATGATGCGCGTATGGGACCTGCCGGCCGGATATCTTAACCGTGGAAGCCTGCTGGGCGAGCATCGCGAACTGCATGGCTTGCGCTCGATTCTTGTTAATGGCAAGGACGGCTATTCACGACATCCCGAGACCCTTCGTTGGGTGGGCTGCCTCTCGGGGCTCGATCGCCGCCACGACCTGCTTGCTGCAGAAATGAAGCTGCGGGGCTATTCAGATCGTACTCCCGTCGACTCACACCCAGATGAAGTGACCTGGCCCTCTTCGTATGTTACGGAGCCCCTGGAGCAAATCCGACTGCTCCAGGCCAAGTATGTCGACAAGCCATCAGGTCGCATTCCTCTTCCAGTGAATGCTCACGAGCTATGGGCACACCACAAGTACTCCGTGCTCGCTCGGGATCCGCAGGAATACCGCCGTATCGGCCGTGCCGTGGCAAATTTGCGCGGCAGTACAGACTTCAGCTCCCTGGTCGCTGAGCTGGTGCATCTGCTGAGGGTAGTGCCGCCACCCGGTCGCGTGGTGAACGCCCTTGATCACATGTGGGGCTACGTCGCCCCGTGCGCCTCGGAGGAAGAGAGAAGTTATCGCCGTGGCAGTCCTGCGCGCCTGCTGGAAACGATCGCCACTCTCGCTGGTCGCACGCAGGAAAGGTATCTGATGCGGTCCACCGCATTGAGTGAGCTGGCGGTGTTCATTCGTGAAAATGATACTGAAATCCCTGGAAACTCGGCAGAGGAGAAGCGCTCGTGATGGGATGGTGCAAGAAAATATGGGGAAGATCGGCAGAGCCTTCCTTCAACATTCCGGTTCTGTGCTACCACAGCTGGACCGTAAACGGTCATGACTATGGCATCAACGACCATGTAAGCCTGGAGCAGGATCTTCGCGTGCTGGCCGAACAGGGCTACGAGATTATTTCTCCCCTGGCGCTGGTCGAGCTGATAGAAAGCGGCGCTTCCGCTGCTGCTACCAAAGGGAAGAAGCTGGTATGCCTCACTTTCGATGACGGTCGCGACTATGATTACTGCGATTATGTGGATAAAAAATGGGGCCCGGTAAAGAGTTTCCATAAAATCCTGACAGAGAGCGCTGACTATATCTCCCAGTTCGATTCCGGCCCACGCGGATTGTCTTTCGTCATTGCCTCTCCTGAGGCAAGGTCAATCCTCGACAGCGAGTGCGGAAGAGGCAGGGATGAATGGCGTGACGCATGGTGGGCGGAATGCGCAGCGGAGGGAATTCTGGGGATCGCCAACCACAGCTGGGATCATGTGCATGATGTGGTGCAGCAGGTGCGACAGCAGGATAACCGGAAGGGATCGTTCTTCGCGATAAACACGTTTGCTGATGCGGAGTCACAGATTGCAGAGGCGCAGACCTATATTGACCGAATGACCAACGGCAAGGCCCTTCCTGTTTTCGGCTACCCCTACGGCGAGGCGCCAGAGTACCTGGTGAAAGAATATTTCCCGCAGAACGGCAAGCGATTGGGATTGCGCGCGGCGTTCAGCACGGAAGCGGGTTATGCCACGCGAGACTCCAATATCTGGAACATTCCCCGGTTTGTCTGTGGATTTCACTGGAAAACCCAACTGGAATTTCTCGACCTTCTGAAGGCCGCAGAGCAGCAGACGAAGTCTGCCCATGAAGCGCCGCTCGATGTCCGCGAGATCCTGGACGAGCCGGCCGCGCCCGACCCTGTCGAGGCTGCTCCTGTTGAAGCTAATCTTGTTGAAGCTGATCTTGTTGTAGAGAATCCAGCCGAAAGCCTTCTGGTGACAGAAGTATCAGACGCTGAGCCTATCGTCGGCGATCTGTTCAGACGAAGATTCTTTACCGACAGTTTTCCCGATACCCCGTGCCACTATATCGCCTTCATCCGCTACCGGGATGGCACGCTGTGCCCTGTCGGTTATGTCCATTACACCCTCACGGGACAGGTGGCTCTGTGCGGTGGTCTGGTGATCGACAATCGACAGTTTCGCAAACTGCCAAAGCAATTTCGACAGGCTCTGCATGAAAGTGGCGGCATCGCAGAAGCGCTGCTTCGTGAAAGTTTTCAGCGCCTGCCGGAAAGCATTTCTACCATCTGGGGTCATGTCGGCGACCTGCAATCGGAGAAGGTGTGTTTAAGAGTCGGGTTCGAGCGCACGCGCGAGAAATATCTGCTGGTGGTCTGGCGCAAGAGCGACCTGCCTGGCGAGGAACGGGAGCGATTGATCGATCATGTAGCGGCCATGACTCCGTTCTAGGGCGAAGATGTATTGACTTGATTCAGCGCTCCGCGTATACCCGTCATATCTGTGGCGTTATAAAAAAATCGGAGAGCTGAGCATGCGAATCCTGGGACTGACCCGATCACCCGTTCTACAATTACTGGCGATGTTATCTTGCGCGAGCCCTGTCATTGCAGCCGAGATTCACGACAGCGTGCCTCTGTCGTTGGTGAAGGCGATCATGGCCAACCCTCTGGGTGAAGACACTCACCTTTACAGCGGCATGCCAGACGCCTTCCCCCAGATCAACATTCCCTCTGGATTCGACGTGCTGGGCGGGATGACCCAGGGCTCGAGAATCCGACTGATCCTGCAGACCTCAAGGGATGGCGAGATCGCCATGGATCTCCTTAAATCATCATTCCTGAATGACGGATTCATTGACGTCAACTCTAATCTGAGCAGTCGGACTGGCGGGTTCGTGACGCCCAGCGGTGTGCGCGCCAGCCAACTCTTCTGCCGGGACGATGTGGGCCCGCTGAACGTGACCTTCATTGCCCAGCCGGAAGGCAACATCGTTTCGCTGGCCGCAAATCCGCTCAATGGCAGGGGAGGCTCCTCCTGTTCCGAAATCGGCCAGCCACGCCCCTCATTGCTGGCGGGACCCAGCTCTGGCGGCGCCCGCTGGATGATGGCCGAGATGGCGGAATACATGCCGGTGATGAACCTGCCGGGCAACTCCTCCCAGGCACCCACCGCATTTCTGAGCAGCGGGGGCAGCAGCTCATCAAACGGAACCCATGAAACCCGCCGTGAATTCGAGAGCGACATGAGCGTACCCGACCTGTACCGCTTCTTCGCCGATCAGATCGTCGCCCAGGGATGGATCCTAGACAGTGAGGCCTCCGGCCAGATCAGCGCCAGCGGCAACTGGTACAGAACGCCAGAAAGCGACGTGTTTCTGCACGGCGGATTCGATATCGTGCAGACTTCCGAGTCGTCCTTCGGAATACGGTTCCGCATGACCCGGCTCAACGTGAGTCAATGAATCGCAGCGGGAGTTCACGATGAAACCACACCATCTATGCTTGATGTTCTGCTTTTTGCTATCGCCGCCCGCCGTCGCCGCGGAGATCGACTATGTGCAGCTCAGGATAGACGCGGCGCGTCTCACGGCACGGGCTGCGGACAACGAGCGACTGAATCGGGTTGAGGTGACGCGACTGTGTCAGGGGGTTTACGGCGGCCGATGGTGCGAAGGCTATATATCCGCCATCCTGAATGTCTACCAGATTCCGCAGAATTGTCTCCCTATCACGGACATGGCCCCCTTCCGGAACGGGCAGGTGTGGGAGATGGCCAGTGACTGGTCAGCCACTCAACCCGAAGGTTCTACCTTCACTTTCTTTGAGCTGATTACAAAGGCAATCGAGGACCAGGACAGATGTCCCATGGGAGAAATACTCCTGTCCGAAGCGCCCCCGCTCATTCCTTACTCCGAAGCCGAGCTTGTTGCGTTGCGTCGCGGCAACGACTTCCTGCCAATTGAGGAAGTGATTCCGGACTATCCGCCGCTGGCGCGCGAGCGAGGAATTGAAGGGTGGACCATGGTGCGATTTTCGGTGACTGAATCCGGTACAGTTGAAAATGTCGTGGTGGACGATGCCGATCCGCCTGAAATATTCGATGAAGTTTCGATCGAAGCCGCCAGAATGCTGCGCTATCCGCCCCCGGTGGTGCGGGGCCAGCCGCGCCGGGTGGATACAATGGTTCATGTGTTCCAATTCAGTCTCGAGCAGCAGTAAAAAGGCGCTATGCATGGATAAGATCAGCGGCCATTCCGAGGAATACTTCAAATCCTGTCGTGACCATTGGAGATAGCAAATGAACTCAAGAACAGAACACCGCGGCAGCTGTCTTTGTGGCGCAGTGAAAGTCACAGCCCAAACCGAGACCAATCACACTGAGGCCTGTCACTGCGCGATGTGCCAGAAATGGGGCGGCGGCCCCTTTTTCTCTGTGCAGTGCAATGGTGGCGTCAGTTTCGAAGGCGATGAGCACATCTCTATCTTCGATTCCTCTGAATGGGCCGAACGGGGCTTCTGCAAAACCTGTGGCACCCATCTGTTTTACCGTTTGAAGCAGGGAGAGTTTTACGCAATTCCGGTAGGAATCCTGGACGATGCCGATCAGTGGACATTCACCGAGCAGATATTCATCGATCAGAAACCTTCGTTCTACTCATTTGCGAATGAGACCAGGAAGCTGACCGGCGAAGAGGTCTTTGCGAAGTTTCAGAGCCTTTGATGTGTAACCGTGAAAAACCCCGATGATACTCACTGAGCCTAAGACGCTGATCAGGCCTCCCCAATCGAGTTGCATTAACCTATTTGGTTAATTTCTACGAAATGTCGAACCCTCGCCCCCTCATCCGACAACAGGACGTACACCTCAACAACAAGGAGAAAGCCGTGAAAATCACCAACGAATCATTGGGCAAAGTACGCGTAGCCTGCTTCGGCGTGTCGCTGGACGGATTCGGAGCCGGGCCGGACCAGAGCCTGGAGAACCCGCTGGGCATCGGCGGCCCCGAATTGCATGAATGGTTCTATCCGACCGCCACTTTCCGCCGATCGGTGTTGGGAGAGGAGGGCGGGGCCACCGGGCCGGACGAGGACTTCGCCGCGCGAGGTATGAAAAACCTCGGCGCGTGGATTCTCGGTCGCAACATGTTCAGCCCGATGCGCGGCCCCTGGCCAGACGACAACTGGAAAGGATGGTGGGGAGACACGCCTCCTTATCACACCGAGGTCTTTGTGCTGACGCATCACCCGCGCGCCTCATTCGAGATGGAGGGAGGCACCACCTTCCACTTCGTCACCGAGGGCATTCACGTTGCGCTGGAGCGGGCAAGCAAGGCTGCTGGCGACAGGGATATCCGCATCGGTGGCGGCGTGGCAACGATTCGCCAATACCTGGAAGCCGGCCTGATCGATGAACTCCATCTCGTCGTCACGCCAGTGCTGTTGGGCGCGGGCGAGAATTTGTTTGCCGGAATCGACATGCGTATGCTCGGTTACCGATGCGTGGAGCGCGTGGCAACTGATCTGGCAACCCATGTGGTGTTGCGCAGGCATTGAAAGACAGTGTTGCAGATGGGAAACATGACATCAGAGCAGAAGACTTTTTCCGGGACAATGTCGGGAGAGGCAGGAGACGTCTATCTGATGGATATGCGGCTTCTGCACACACCCTCTGTCAATGCCACGCAGAATGTGCGCCTCATGGCTACGGCGCGGTTCTTCACGGCATGAAAACGTCGACAGTTCGCCCTTGCCCAGCGTTCAACAGATTCACAGCCCCAAGGGGTTCACGTTAGACTGAGTCCCCAGTTTTCCCCGACACCTGGAGACCATGCCTTGAGAACAACAAGAACAGGCAGCACCATGGCGCGGCTGCTTCTGGCTGCCGGCATTCTCGGCGCCAGCCTCGCCGCCAGCGCCCAGCACGGCGTTACCGATGGGCAATGGCCCAGCTATGCCGGTGACGCCGGCTCCACCAAATACACCTCCCTCGACCAGATCACGGCAGATAACTTTGCCAGCCTGACCCCGGCCTGGCGATGGCAGTCCCTGGATGGTGATATCAATTTTGACGAACTGGGACTCGATGTGTCGTTCGGCCGCATGCAGGGCACTCCGCTGATGATCGACGGCGTGCTCTACATGATCACGTCACTTAACCAGGTGGCCGCCATCGATGCCGCCAGCGGTGAGACCCTGTGGCACTTCAATCCGGAGATCTACCTGAGCGGTGGGCCGGTGGGCGCCCTGGGTTTCCATCAGCGCGGCGTGGCGTACTGGACGGACGGCACGAAGAAACGAGTGCTGGTCAGCACCCAGGATGGCTACCTGTATTCCCTGAACGCGACTGATGGCAGCATCGACAGGGACTTCGGCAATGGTCAGGTAGATCTCACCGACGGCATTCCCCGTGCCGTGCGCGGTGAGCTCGACTGGCAGGGCGCGCCGCCCCTGGGTGCCGTGTCGCCCCCGATTGTGGTGGGCGACATTCTGGTGGTGTCACAGATTACCTCCAACCGGCCGCGCTTCAAGGAACGGCCACCGCTGTGGATTCGCGGCTACGACATCCGCACCGGGGAGGTGGCGTGGACATTTCACACCATCCCCCTCGAAGGTGAGTTCGGCAACGACACCTGGGAGGAAGGTTCCTGGCAAACCGCTGGTAACACCGGTGTCTGGTCGATGATGAGCGCGGACCTGGAGCTGGGTTATGTCTATCTGCCGACGGAGGCTGCCACCAATGACTTCTACGGTGGGCACCGACCGGGCGATAACCTGTTCAGCGAGAGTATCGTCTGTCTGGATGCGCGCACGGGCGAGCGGGTGTGGCACTTTCAGACAGTGCATCACGGCGTCTGGGATTTCGACAATCCTGCCGCACCCAACCTGATCGACATCGAGGTGGACGGCCGCATCATCAAGGCGGTGGCACAGGTTACCAAACAGGGCTTCACCTACGTGCTGGACAGGGTGACCGGGGAGCCGGTCTGGCCGATCAACGAGACGCCAGTGCCGCAGAACGGTCTGCCGGGCGAGCGACTGTCTCCCACCCAGCCGATTCCCAGCAAGCCGCCGGCTTTCGCCCGCCAGGGCATGTCGGAGGATGATCTGATCGACTTTACCCCGGAGATTCGTGCAGAAGCGGAAGAGATTCTCAAACAGTACACTTACGGACCGCTGTTCACGCCGCCAACGGAATCGGTGACAGGCGGCAATCGCGGCACCATCATCATGCCCGGCGCCAGTGGCGGTGCGAACTGGCAGGGGGCCGGCGTGGATCCGGAGCACGGCATCCTGTTCGTGCCTTCCAGCGACAGCCCCAACACGCCGCTGATCACGACGCTGGATGCCAGTGAGTCCAACTTCAACTATCTGCGGCTGTCCAATCAGGCGGTGCGCGGGCCACGCGGGCTGCCGATCCTGAAGCCGCCCTATGCAACCATCACCGCGTTCGATCTCAACAAGGGCGAGATACTCTGGCAGGTGGCCAACGGCGATGATTACGCGCCGGTGACCAATCATCCGGATCTGGCAGGCTTGGAACTGCCACCCCTGGGCGGCGGAGGAAAACACGCGGTGCTGGTGACCCCGACGCTGCTGATCCACGCACAGACCACACTGGACGGTGCAGTGCTGGTCGCACGCGACAAACTGACCGGCCGGCAGCTGCAGACCATCCCGCTGCCGGCCGGTGCCGGCGGCGCGCCGATGAGCTATGCGGTGGATGGCAGGCAGTACATTGCGCTGAGCATTCTCAGTACGCCGGTGCCCGAGCTGATCGTGTTTGCGTTGCCGCAGTAAGCGGCTCTTTGGCATCATTTCGCCTCAGGAACGACGACACGCGCTGTATTGCGGACGAGGCGAAGGCCTCGGGTGAATGTTGTGGCGGACAATGCCTGTCATGATAACCTGTACTACTTTCCAACAAACCCGTTGAATTTATTTGGGGGCTTCATGCCAATAATTAAAAATACCGTTCCAGCGTGGGCACGAACATTTGCTCTGTCTTTCCTCAGCGTCGTTGGCGCATTAGCGTTCAGTTCGGCTTCCGCACAATCCGTTGATGTCGGCATCCGTCCAGTGGCCCTGGTCACCGGCTCCACCGACGGGCTTGGTCGTGAACTGGCGCTGCGCCTTGGCGAAGCGGGCTATCACGTCATCGTGCATGGCCGTAACGAAGAGAGAGGCCAGGGCGTCGTCGCCGAGATTGAATCCGCTGACGGTTCTGCCGACCTCATCATCGCCGACCTGGGATCGATGGAGCAGGTGCGACGCATGGCTGATGAAGTCCTGAGCCGCTATGGCCGTCTCAACGTGCTGGTGAACAACGCCGGTATCGGTCGTGGCGAAGATGGCGCCACCCGGCAGGAAAGCGAAGAAGGATATGAACTGCGCTTTGCCGTGAACTATCTGTCCCACTTCTATCTGACACACACGCTGTTGCCGCTGATCAAGGAGAGTGCTCCAGCCAATATCGTCAGCATCACCTCTACTGCCCAGGAAGCCATCGACTTCGATGACGTCATGCTGGAAGAGGCCGAGTACGAAGGCTCCCGTGCCTATGCACAGAGCAAGCTCGCCCAGATCATGATGACCGTCGACCTGGCCGAGGAGCTGGAAGGCACTGGCGTACGCATCAACGCCGTACATCCGGCCGTGTACATGGCGACCAGCATGGTGCTGAACCGTGGCGGCACGCCCATGACCACGATCGACGATGGCGCTGACCCCGTGCTGCAGGTGATCCATTCTCCGGTAGCGGGAAGCGGCAACTACTATCGCCAGGCGGAGAACATTCCCGCCCACGATCAGGCTTACGACGAAGGTGCCAGACGCCAACTGCGTGAACTGGCGGAAGAGTTGACCGGCGTTAACTGATAGTCAAAAGGGCAGGTGGCACCGTCTCTGGCGCCACCTGTCTCTTCTCTCGACAACATGCTCGGCCTATACTGGCGCCATGTCCCGCGAATCCATCAAAGACCTGATCCCCGACGTCCGCGACGGCCTCACCCGCAAGGAGCGTGCCGTGCTCTATTGTCTGCGTGAAACGCAGATGGAGCTTAAGGATCGTAACGTGCCCACCATCATGCTGTATGGCCGTGTCATCGAAAAGGTGGACATGAGTCAGCAGGAGTTCCAGTCCATCCTTACGCGGATGGTGGGAAAGATATGACGGCAGCGGGTGCTAACTCCTCCTCCCCGGAGCGACCGCATTTTCCAGAAGAAATGGTTGCGTTCGGCCTGCAGAGCGCGTTTCCCCAAGGGGCATTGTCCGATCTTATCCAGTGCTTCTGGTCATTGGACCACGGGTCTGCGCGCGTTGAGCCCGCGTCACCACAGCTGGCCTCAAGGAAGCTCTATCCCGATGGCGGGCTCAGCCTCATGATCCGTCTGGACCGAAGCACGCCCTCCGCCACACTGCTCTTCAACCGCCAAACCATACTGCAACCCTTTCCCTTGAGCGAAGCTCTGCTGAGTGTGCGCTTCAACCCGGGGGTGCTGCATGGCCTGTTCGGATTGTCCCCCGCGGAATGCCTCTCTGATGAAATCGAATTTGCCGACCTGTTGCAGGGTGTAGCCAGGTCTGAGTTCTCATTCCTGCTGGAACAGTTGTTTGAGCTGGATGCCGCAGAGCGCATGACCAGGCTCGAGGCGTGGTTTGCAGCCTACCTTGGACAGAAGAACCCCTGTCGCCGCAGGCTCGTCCATTTGCCGAGGATGCTCGATTCCCCGCACGGACAGCTGACAGAGGTGGCGAGTGATCTGGGTATGAGCACCCGAACCCTCGAGCGTCACTGCATGCGTGAGATCGGCATGGCGCCTTCCGCGCTGCTGGAATGCCTGCGCATGCGCAACGCACGTCGGCTGCTGGCAGCACCTGAACTGTCCCTGGCGGAACTGGCACTGGCCTGTGGTTACTACGATCAAGCTCACTTCAGTCGCGCTTTCAGCGATTTCGTGGGTGAGACGCCCGGCACTTACCGCCGGCGAAAACTGTCGCATTTTTACAAGGCATAAGAAGCGCCGCTTGGCACACTGCTCCTGAAAACCCATATTCAGGAGACTCCGCATGCAACAACGTCTTACCCCGCAGGAACTGTACACACTGTTACCTCGCATCCCCAAACATCTGCGCGCTCTCGGTGAGACCAGTCCCAACAGTGCGATTACTCCCCAGCTCCGCC
>Ga0233380_1000163_pt1 | contig 37457 bp, 37 predicted proteins | sample ElkDunMinimDraft_9_FD_191541 | JGI IMG/M metagenome (GOLD analysis project Ga0233380, IMG submission 191541) | Fecal eukaryotic communites from dung pellets of Tule Elk in California, USA - Elk Dung F36 | ecosystem: Host-associated > Mammals > Digestive system > Large intestine > Fecal | place... | reverse complement strand
TGCCGCGGTTGGGGTGCTCCATCATCGGGTTCTTCACAGGGTCGAGATGGACTCCTGCGATTGTGCGCATACCGCGCTGGGCATCGCCGCGAACGGGATGCTCAACCTTGATGACATCAGCGCCCCAGTCTGAAAGGGCGGCGCCGGCCGCGGGGACGAAGACGAACTGAGCGACTTCCAGCACCCGGACGCCCTTCAATACTTGCGTCATAGCCTCTGTTTTCCCCGTGACCGGCGTTCCGTAATCAGGCGATGGCGCCCTTGGCCTTAAGCTCTTCGATGCGGTCCCACTCGATGCCCATTTCCATGAGCACAATCTCGGTATGCTCAGAAGCCTGTGGCGCGCGTGTGGTTTCGAGCGCTTCACCGTTCCACTGTACCGGGCCGCGGACAAGGCGCAGAGGCTCTCCGCCATCGGCGCCTTCCACTTCAATGATCATGTCATTGGCCAGAGCCTGCTCGTCGGTCAGGACGTCCTTCATGCTCTGCACGGGCGCCCACTGGCCCTTCAGCGTGCGCAGGTGGCTGCGCCAGTATTCGAAGGGCTTCTTCGAGAACGCGTCGACGATATAGCCACTGGCGATTGCGGCGTTTTCGAACAGCTTTACCGGTTCGGAAAAACGCGGATCGTCTGCCAGTTCTGGAATGCCAAGGTGCTCGAAAGTGTCGCGAATGACGGCCGATGGGCTGACGATGCACAGGTTGATCGTGCCGCCGTCCGACGTGCGGAAGTTACCCATGAACGGGTTCGTGCTGGCGCTGCCGGATGTCGGCATGGAGTTCGGCCGGTACACATCGGTTTCCATGACCTGCGCAAGCAGCGCGCCCGATGCCCACCAGGCGGTGGAAAGCAGCGAGACGTCGAGTTCGCTCGTTTCGCCGGTCTGCGCACGGTGGAAAAGTGCAGCGGAGATGCCGCCCGCAATGAACATTCCGCCGATCGAATCTCCGAACGCGGGAATGCCTTGGGTCAACGGGCCGGGAAGCTCTTCGGGGGTCATGGCGTGGGCGATGCCGCTGCGCGACCAGAAGCATGTGCCATCGAACCCGCCGATCTCGCGTTCGGGTCCCTTGTTGCCCAGCGCACTGCCGCGTGCATAAATGATGTCGGGATTAACCGCGCGGATATGCTCGACGTCGAACTTGTTCTTCTGGCGTACCTGCGGGAGGAAGTTGGTCAGGAACACGTCGCACTGTTTGGCCAGTTCATAAAGAAGCTCCTGGCCTTCGGTGGTACCAAGGTCGATACCTACGCTGCGCTTGCCGCGGTTCGGGTGTTCGATCAGCGTATGGCGCAGGGGATCCAGCTTTACGCCGCCCATGTTCAGAAAGCCGCGCTGCGTGTCGCCGCGTACCGGGTGTTCGATCTTGATCACATCCGCACCCCAGTCGGCAAGGATCGCGCCCGCTGCCGGTGTGAACGTGAACTGGGCTACTTCTAGGATACGAACGCCCTGCATCACCTTGGTTGCCATATTCAGCTGTCCCGTCTGTTCAAAAATGTTTGGGGCCTAAACGCCAGCCCGAATATCTGCGCCTGTCCTGCGCGGATTTGATGCGGGGATCAACCTTTCCCACATCGCCGCCACGATGAGATGGTCGAGCGCGGAAAAATGGCGAATTTCCGCCGAAAACCGCCTTCGCAGTTGCAAAAAAATGTCTGTCGATTGCGGCAAATGCAATTGACTTTTAGGGCAGTCTTTACTAACCTAGGTTAGTGATTGCGGGATTGCCGCCCGGAAATTTCCCACTCGGAGAATACAATAACATGAACAAGTTTGCACCGATCGCGCTCGCCGCGACGCTCGCCTCTTTCTCGCTTGCGCCAGCTGCTATTGCTGCGACCGAAAGCTCGCAGTCTGTTCAGGCCCCTGCTGAAGCGGTTTCTGTTTCGGTCAACGCTGGCCGCATGATCTATGGCCCCAATGGTCAGCGCATTGCTCCTGCGTATCGCGTGACGTCGGACGGTACTGTCCAGGTTATCCTGAACGGCAAGCTGGTAAACATTCCGTCCTCGACCCTGTCGGAAGTAAACGGCAAGGTTGCAACGAGCTTGTCCAAGAAGGACCTCAGCAAGGCTCGCTAATTCTTTTCCAGCAGTGGAACATTCTGGGCGGCGCGATTGCGCCGCCTTTTTTGTTGTCAGAAGTATAGTCTTTATCGGTACATATAAGGCCAGCACGCTCAGAATGCGGTAGCCAGATACGCGTTAGCCGATTTCCTGCACGGCGTTATGGTGCATCCGGTCGAGGTAGCTCTCGAGGCTTGCCAGTTCCTGCTCCGAAAAGCCCTTGAACAGCCGCTCTTCGTTGACTGACGCTATTTCGGCGAGCTTGGCGAGCAGCGGCTCTGCCGTCTGCGTGATATAAACGGCGCGGGCGCGCCGATCATCATCTCGTTCCCGGCGTTCAAGCAGTCCATCAGCGCACAGCCGGTCGATAAGCCGGCCTGCAGAGGCCTCGGAAATTTCGAGCGCCTCTGCGATAGTCCGCTGGGTCACACCGGGCTTGCGCGCGACGACCACAATCATCTGCCACTGCGAGCGGGTAATGCTCAGATCGCTGACCTTGCGGTCAAAGATGTTGCGCAGAAGCCGAGCCAGCACATTCACGCGCAAGCTGATGCTGCGCTGGTTCTCGTTCCTGGCTTCCGTTGTCGTATTCATCGGATCGCCGGTCCTGCCAATGGGCGGATTTTAGACTGTTTTGCCAGTGAAGCCATCACTTTGCGCGACATCAAGGCAGATTGCTGCACGCCCTCGTCAGATCCGTTCGATGATGATGGCCGGGGCCATGCCGCCAGCGGCGCACATTGTAATCAGGCCATAACGGCCGCCCGTGCGCTCCAGTTCATCAAGCGCGGTGCCGATCAGAATTGCGCCCGTTCCAGCGATGGGGTGGCCAAGCGCGATCGATCCGCCGTTGGGATTCACCTTTTCCCGGTCAATGCCCAGGTCGCGGATGAATTTCTCAACCACAACGGCAAAGGCCTCGTTCACTTCCCAGACGTCGATATCGTCCTTGGTCAGGCCTGCCTTTTCAAGAACCTTCTTTGCGGCAGGCACCGGAGCGTTGAGCATCAGGGTGGGGCAATCGCCCATTTCCGTCATGGCGACGATGCGGGCGCGGGGTTTCAGACCATGCTTTTCGGCATATTCCTTCGAAGCGAGGAGGATAGCCGCAGCGCCATCGACCACACCCGATGAAATGCCGACGTGATGGATCGGCTTGATCTCGACGTCTGGATAGACCTGGTTGATGAGTTGGACGAACGTCTTGCCTTCCGGTGCGGATGGCATGTTGTAGAACATTTCGAATGCTGGCTTCAGTTGGGCCAGTCCTTCGGCAGTCGTTTCGGGACGCGGATATTCTTCGTGATCAAGGATCACGTTGCCTTCATCGTCCTTCACCGTGATGGTCGATTTATCGAACCGGCCTTCCTTGAGGGCGATAGCCGCACGGCGTTGGCTTTCCAGGCCAAGCTGTTCCAGTTCTTCTCGCGTGATGCCTTCCATCGCCGCGATAGCGTCGGCAGCTACGCCCTGATTCGACTGGGGGTGCTTTGCCTGAAGGCGGGGGTTGCCCGCACCCATGCCGCCGCTGCCCAAACCGGCCTCGCGCATTTTCTGGCCATAGTAGGTGACGTAGGAAAGCATATCCATGCCACCGGAAATGGCGAGGTCATGCATGCCGGCCATGATCATGCCGGCTGCAAAGTTGGTGGCCGTGATGCTGCTGCCGCAGAAGCGGTTCAGCGTAACGCCGCCCGCCTTTACGTCATAGCCAGCGTCAAGTGCGGCGTTGCGTCCGATGTCGCCGCCCTGAAGGCCGACGGCACCCGAAACGCCCCAGACTACGTCGTCCACGTCCGCAGTGTTGAGGTTGTTACGCTCTTTCAGCGCAGCCAGAACAGTTGCCGAGAGATGCTCAGGATGCATCTGCGACAGTGCGCCTTTGCCCATCTTACCAATGCTGCGCGGTGTGCGGACGGCGTCGATGATATAGGCTTCGGCCACGCTGGCTCTCCTTTAACTGATTTGATTGCGTATTGCTGGTGTCGCCGCGGATTTGCAAATCCCGGAACGCAGCATCGCACTGGCGTTGTCCATTTCATCAGATACGGATGATTTTGCATGGCACAAGCCGTTCAACGGCTTGACGGCGGCGTCTGCCGGGACAAGATCACCGGCCAATACCAATAGGGGATTTAGATGGCGGGAAGCATGGAGGGCGAGAAAGCCGGAAAGACCGGTGCATTCGCTCCGCTGCGCGAACCGGTGTTCCGGCGAATTTGGACTGCAAGCCTGCTTTCGAATTTCGGCCAGCTGATTCTTGGTGTGGGTGCCGCGTGGGAAATGACACGGCTTTCCGATTCTCCCAGCATGATCGCGTTGGTACAGACGGCAATGATGGTGCCGCTGATGCTGGTCGCACTTCCGGCGGGCGCCGTCGCGGATATGTTCGACAGGCGCAAGATCGCGATGATTGGCCTTGGCTTTTCGATCGTCAGCAGCGCAGTACTGGCTACGATCGCGTTCATGGATCTTACCACTCCATGGTTGCTGCTGCTGTTCTGCGTGTTGATTGGCGCCGGCGTCGCCCTGTATAATCCCAGCTGGCAGGCATCGATCGGCGAGCAGGTTTCGACCGAAGATCTGCCTGCCGCAGTGGCGCTGGGTACCATTTCATACAACGTCGCGCGCAGCTTCGGCCCGGCAGTGGGCGGTGTTATCGTGCTTGCCTTGGGGGCCAAAGCGGCCTTCGCGATGAACGCCGCGTTCTATATTCCGCTGTGGCTCGCCTTTTTCCTGTGGCAGCGACAGCATCAGCCGTCACGGCTTCCACCTGAGCGCATTGATCGGGCGATGATTTCGGGCGCGCGTTATGCGCTGCATGCGCCGTCGATCCGTACGGTTATGGTCCGTGCTTTTGTCTTCAGTCTGGCGAGCGCATCGTCGGTGGCACTGGCACCTTTGATTGCCCGCGATCTGTTGCAGGGCGATGCCGCGACCTATGGCATATTGTTGGGTGCGTCGGGCGTGGGGGCCGTGCTCGGCGCGCTGTTCATCGGGGACCTGCGGCGCCGGGTTTCGACAGAGGCTGTGGTGCGTTTCTGCACGGTCGCAACCGGCATATCGCTTGCTGTGCTTGGCTTCAGCCGTTCATTACCGCTTTCCTGTGCTGCGCTGTTCGTGGCCGGTGGTTGCAACATCGTTTGCTATGCGATGCTTAACGTAGGTGTTCAGCTTTCTGCGCCGCGGTGGGTAACTGCGCGCGCGTTGTCCCTTTATTCCTCGGCGCTTACCGGCGGCATCGCCATCGGTGCGTGGGGCTGGGGTGTTGTCGCGTCGATGACCGACACGCCACATGCGCTGGTAATTTCTGGCATCGCCATGATGGCGACCATGTTGTTCGCTTGGTGGCTTCCGTTGCCTCGCGGCGAGGAAAGCAACGCTTTGGTCGATATCGGTTTTGAGCCCGAGGAAGCGCTGGGGCTGACCATGCGATCGGGGCCGCTGGTGATCGAGGTGGAATACAACGTCGATCCAGAGCACGCTCGTGATTTCTATGGGGTGATGTTGGACCTGTCCCGCGTGCGCAAGCGGCTTGGCGGTTTTGACTGGACCATAGCGCGCGATATCGTGAACCCGTCACTTTGGATTGAACGCTATCATTGCCCGACCTGGGGTGATTACCTGCGTATGCGCGACCGTTATACGCAGGCGGATTACGATGTGCAGGCCCGGGCGGAAACTTTCAATCTTGAGGGCAAGCGCAGGGAGGTTCGCCGAATGCTTGAGCGGCCCTATGGATCGGTGCGGTGGAAGGCGGAGACGCCTGATCCGTTCCGGGGAACGGTTCCCCTCTTCGGTCCGTGACACGAAACGGTTGTTGCCTGCTGTCCGATCGTTCAGCATGATCAGAATTGAAGGCCCCAAAAAGGCGGCGAGCAGGGAGAAGTCATGAATTCCGGCCAGAAATATCGCGTCATCCAATGGGCAACAGGGAACATTGGTAGCCGCGCGCTGAAGACAACGATCGAGCATCCTGAATTTGAGCTTGTGGGCTTGTACGTTAGCTCGCCGGAGAAGGCGGGCAAGGATGCGGGCGATCTAGCCGGCCTGCCCGCGACGGGCGTTAAGGCGACCAATTCCGCTGCGGAACTGATCGCGCTCGACGCGGATTGCGTGTTGTACATGCGGCAAGGGATTGACTGGGACGAGGTTTGCGCAATCTTGGAATCCGGCAAGAATATCTCCACAACGCGGGGTGAATTCCACAACCCGGCGATGATGGATCAGGACAAGCGCGCGCGGGTGGAAGAAGCCTGCCGCACGGGCGGAACATCGGTTTACAGCACCGGGTCCAGCCCAGGTTTCGTGACAGAGGCGCTAGTGATCCCGCTGCTGTCTCTTTCGCGCGAACTCGATTGCCTGACCATCGACGAGTTCGCAGACGTTTCAAGCCGCGATTCCGCGGATATGCTGTTCCGGATCATGGGATTCGCTGCTCCGATGGGGGCTTTCGATCAAGGCCGGGCGGAGCATTTGAAGTACGATTTCGGCAATTCGATGGGTGTTATCGCTGAGGCGCTGGGTCTTGCGTTTGATGAAATTGAAGCGTTCGGAGAGATTTCGCCTGCGCGCAACGATGTTCATATTGCCGCAGGGACAATCCCTGCCGGCACCGTCGGGGCCATGCGGACGACGATCACCGGCAAGCACAAGGGTAAACCCGTGTTGCGTTTCCGTGCAAACTGGTATTGCACGACGGATATTGAGCATCAGGACTGGCGCCTACGGGAATCGGGCTGGCGGATCGTCGTCGAAGGCGACACGCCGTTGGCGGTTGACATCGTCTTTCCGGTTAAGCCCGAAGACTATGCGGCGTTCACTCCTGGCCTGACGGCACATCGTGCGGTCAATGCGATTCCGATGATTTGTGCCGCAGAACCCGGCATTCGCACGACAGTCGATCTGCCGCAGGTCATCCCGCGTTTCGCACGCTGAAGAGACGCTGCGGCCCCGGCGGGCTTGTTTAACGCATATTCAAGTCAGGGCACGCTTGACCTGAATATGCGTTAGCTGGCGGCAGCTATCCGCTCGGCCATGGCGACGAGGCGCTGCGCCTGCTCAAGGTGAAGCAATTCGGCCATTTTTCCGTCTACCCGGATCGCGCCTCTGTTGGCATTCTCTGGCAGTGCGAAAGCATCGATTACAGCCTGCGCCCACCGGATTTCATCGTCACCGGGCGAAAATACCGAATTGCAGGGACCGACCTGATCCGGATGGATCAGCGACTTGCCGTCAAAGCCGAACAGCAGACCTTGCTCAGCCTCCGCCTGGAACACGCCTAGGTCGCGAAATTCGTTGCAGACGCCATCAAGGATGGCAACATCATGTGCCCGGGCGGCGGCAATTGCCATCGACATGAATGGCAGGAACGGGGTGCGCTCTGGCGTCAGCTTTGCCCGCATTTCCTTTGCCAGATCATTGGTGCCCAGGACGAACAGTGACAGCCGCGTCTGCGCGGACATTGCCGCGATAGGATATAGCTGCGGGATGCACGCGCAGGTTTCGATCATTGCCCAAAGTTGCATGGAAGCCGGGGCGAGGGTGAGCGCGTCCTCATAACGGGCGATGTCAGCAGCCGACGAAACCTTGGGAACCAGCACCGCGTCGGCACCCGACCCGGCTATGGCGGCAAGATCTGCCGCTCCCCACGGTGTGTCGAGGCCGTTGGCCCTTATCGCCACTTCCCGCTGTCCGAATCCTCCCTGACGCACGGCCTCAATCGCTGCCATGCGCGCATCGTCCTTGGCATCAGGCGCCACTGCATCTTCAAGATCAAGAATGATGATGTCGGCCGGCAAGCCGCGCGATTTTTCAATCGCACGGGCATTGGATGCTGGAAGATAAAGAGCGCTGCGGCGTGGGCGATCAGAGGCGTGCATCTATGGACTCCGGAAAACCGGGAAGGGGTGTGGGACGGCCCGGCTCAGTAACCCAGACCGGCAAGAATTCTTTCCGTCTCGCCCCATAGGCGTGTCGCGGCGGCATCGTCCAGCGCCTGTGGAGCAGCCGGCACTTCCTGCGATTCATGGAAATAGCGACCGCCTGGAGCAGCGGCCTCTGTTGAAGTCGCCATCCACAGGATCGTCTGTGCCGCATGTTCGGGCGTATTGCCGTCCTTCTTGGACATGTAGTCCTGCATGAAGTCATCGCCGTGACTGGCGAAATTGCTGTGCACTACGCCCGGGTGCATGCTCTGAGCGACGATCCCGTTGACGTTTATCAGGCGATCGAGTTCGCGGGTGAAGAGGATGTTGGCAAGTTTAGCCTGGCAATAGACGCCGCCAGTCGTGAAATTGTCGAACATGTTGAGGTCGTCCCAATGCATGCCGGGGCAGACTTCATGGCCGCTGGACGAGACAGCGATAACGCGGGTGCTGTTGGCAGGGGTATCGGCCGCCGCGGCCTTCAGCAAAGGCAACAGTTCGCGTGTCAGAACAAAAGGCGCGAAGTGATTGGCCGCCATCGTCGCCTCAAGCCCATCGGGTGTGACCACCAGCTTGTCGCGCACGCCGCCGGCATTGTTCACCAGAACGTCTATGCGCGGCGTCAGTGCCTTGATTTCATCGGCGACACGTTTGACGTCTGCGAGCGAGCAGAAGTCACCCCGGACAAAATCAACTTTCGCGCCATCCTTTGCGCAGGCGCGAATCTCTGCTTCGGCGGCAGCGCTGCGCCGGGGGTCGCGCCCGACGCCGATTACCTGCCAGCCCATGCGGGCGAAGCCAGCGGCGGCGGCTTTGCCGATGCCGGCACTGGCGCCTGTGACCACGGCCACGCGGGGTGATTGCTCAGTCATCTGGTTTTCTCCGGGTATTTCAGGCTGCTGCGGGTGCAGCCGTTGTTACATGGGGTGCGGCGTATCGGCCCGTAAGGAAGAAGCAAAGCGCCCCGCCCACCGTTACGATGGCGCAAATTGTGAGGAAGAGATCGAAATTGCCGGTGGTGTGCAGCGTGGCGCTGAGGAGCAGCGAGCCAAGCGCGGAGGCAAGCCCCATCGAAACGATGAGGAAGCTGTAGATGAAGCTGTAATGCCGCAGTTCGAACTTGCGTGAGGTGATATAGGCGCCGACGTCACCCTCGGCTCCCTGGGCAAGGCCAACCAGCAGCACCGCGCCTGCCAGCAGCCAACTGGCCTGGGCTGGTGACGCCAGGACCATGAAGCCCACGGCGGGCAACCCCAGCGCAAAGATTGCCACGATATGCGCAGGGATGCGATCAAGTGCGAAACCGCTGATAAAGCGGCCGACCACGACGCCTATGGCATAAAGTGACACGATGAACGTCGCCAGCCTGCTTGCCGCGCCGTTCTCCATCAGGACCAACTTTAGCTGCGAAGATACGATCACCTGAGGGAGGTTGCAAAGCAACATGCCGCCAATGAGGAGCAGAAAGGCGGGATTGCGGATCAGGTCGGCAAACTCCGCTCGTGACAGCTTTGGCGAAGGCCTGGCAGGCGCATCGTTGCCTTGCGCGGCCTTAGGTTTCGAACTGCGCCCCATCAGCATGATGGCGGTGAAGCCGCCCGCAGCCGAAATTGCGGCGAGCACACGATAGCCCGCACGCCACCCTTCCGTATCCACAACCTCACCGACCAGAGGCACAGCAATGGCTCCGATCAGCGGAGGGCCGCTCATCGCTACGGAGAGCGCCATGCCTCGGGCACGATCGAAGCGTTCGACCACGACCCGGCAGAACACCAAGGATGTCGTAAGGATGCCAAAGATGTGTTGCACGATCGAGATGGCGAAGAACTGGTATATTGGGCCTGTCATCAGGCTGTAGGCCAAGAACGTGAGCGGCACGATCGTGAAGCCTACCACGGCTGATGCACGCGGGCCGATGCGGTCGACCAGCCGTCCGGCGAGCGGCACGAACGGTATCGTCAGCAATGAAACGGCGCCGATCAATGCAAACTGGGCTTTTTCCCAGCCGAATTCCTGGATCAGCGGTGGGCCGAAAAGGTTGGTCATGTAGTGGTTGAGTGCGGCGCCCAAAGCCAGACCAAGGCAGGCCGCCAACAGCGTGCGCCAATGCACCTTGAATTCGCCTGTGTATGTCAGCATGCCTTTTCCCGATTTGTTTTATATTTGTTGGAGTTGTGAAGCTATCGAGGTCGCGCCCCGTCCAGGAACATGCGCACCGCAAAGGATACGCGTGCGTCGATTTCCGTTTCTGACATATAGTTGCCCGACACGATAATTCTGGCGGGCCCGCTGACAACCATGCTCATGAACGTGGTGGCGGCTCGCATCGGCTCTGTTATCGAAAGCCTGCCGGCTTCCGTTTCGTCCTGTAAGTATTTGGCGAGGAATTTTACTGTCGGCGTAGCGCCGTTTTCGTATGCCGAATAGAAGATGTCGGGAAATCGGTATGATTCCGTTGCGATGATTCGCTGCAACTTCAACCCGTTGGGCGACATAACGTGGTTGATGCGCAGCCGACCTACATTGCGGAGGGTCTGTTCGATGTCATCGCATTTGGTCGCCTCGATCCGTTCCGGCGGAGTTGAATACCGTTCGATTGCCAGATTCACGGCAGCCCGAAACAGAGCCACTTTGTCGGGATAGCGTGCGTAAACCGTACGCTTGGTCATACCAACGGCCTGCGCAATGGCTTCGATTGTCGCCATTTCGAACCCCTTGTCGAGGAAATGGTCCAACGCGGTATCCAGCAGTTCATGTTGCCGTGCTTCGGCTTGTTCGCGCGTTGGTCGGCCGGCGCGAGGTCGGGAAGGGCGGGTGATGTTGTCCATGCGATCATCCTCCCCAGATTTTGCTTGCCCGCAACTGCGAATCGCGATTAATGAAACGTTAGAGTTGCCATTAAGGGCAAAATCGTGAGTCGGCAAGAAGAGGATCGCAGATGGGCGCGGCAGCAGATAAACTGATGGGGAAAGTCCAGGCGGATGACCGCTTTGACTATTCGGCGCAGGACGTGCGCGAGCTCCAGGTTCAGGCACTCAACGAACGTTTTCAGGAACGCAAGGACACGGTCAAGCTGCTGAAGCTGCGCGCCGGTGAAGCAAACATTTCCGAGATCCGCGCGGTCGAGGATGTGGTGCCGCTGCTGTTCCCGCACACGGCTTACAAGAGCTATCCCGAAAGCTTCCTTATGGAAGAGCGCTGGGACCGCCTGACTAAATGGCTGGGAACGGTTTCCTCCCACCCGATCACGCCGATCGATCTCGAAAATGTCGAGGGCATCGATGACTGGATTTCCAGGCTCGAGGCGGTTCAGCATTTCATTTCCTGTTCAAGCGGCACCACCGGCAAATCCGCCATGCTGATTGCTTCGCAAAAGGACATGGATTGGTCGAAGCTCGACACAGTAGGGGTGTTCAACTGGGGATCGGGCGTGAAGCCAGAGCAGGATCGCAAGATGATCGGCTGCGCGCCTGTCGCCAGCGTGCCCAAGAACAGGGCCATTTCCGAAGCGCAGTATGCGGCATTTGCTAATCCTGAATGGGAGCGGTTTAGCTATCCCGTGCCGCCGATCACCGTTGGATCGCTCACCAAGATGGTGGTGATGCGCAAGAAGATTGCTGATGGCACGGCATTGCCCGAAGACATTGCGGCGTTCGAGAATACATCAAAGGAACGGCAGGAAACCCTTGATCGGGCGATAGATATCGCTGCCGAGGAAATCATCGCCAATCGTGATAAGAAGCTGATGGTCTCTGGCCTGTGGAGCGGTCTTTATGCGGTAGCCAAGGCGGTGCGCGATCGCGGCTACAGTGCCAAGGACTTCAATCCGGACAACTGCATCTACGTGGGCGGTGGCCTGAAGCGTGCGCAGTTGCCAGCGGATTATCAGGAATTCGTCCACGGAACCTTTAACATTCCCGATGGGCGACACTTCCAGAACTACTCGATGCAGGAACTGAATTCCGGCATGCCCAAGTGCCGCGAAGGTGGACGCTATCACGTGCCCCCATGGATCGTTCCGATGATTCTCGACAAGCAGGGCGACACCTTGCTCCCGTACGACATCAACGGTGGCGAGATCGAAGGGCGTGCAGCTTTCTTCGACCTGGCGCTGGATGGCCGTTGGGGCGGCGTGATTACCGGCGACAAGATTGCGCTTGATTACAGTCCATGTGCCTGCGGTAACAAGGGGCCGTCGATCCGTGACAATATCGCGCGCTTTGCGGACCTTGAAGGTGACGACAAAATTGGCTGCGCGGGAACTGTCGACGCGTATGTGCGGGGCCTTTCCTGAACTGATACAGCGATTTGGATGACGCCGCCGCCCTGTAGTCCAGCAGCAGCAGCGTGCGGAAGGTCGCTTCCGCACGCTGCTGCTGCTGGGACAAGCATGAGGGTGGTGGACGAACAGATGCTGTCCATGCAGTGTCACGCCAGCGAATCCAAGAAGTGATAAGGGGGATGCAGGACGTGGCAACGTACATGATTTTTATTCGGGAAGGCGAAGTCGTCGATCACGAGGCGATGGCCGCTTATCAGGCGTCAAACCGTTCGGGCCAGTCGCCTGCCGGGTTGAAGCCTCTTTCGGTCTACGGTGCGATAGAGGCAATGGAAGGCGCTGCAGCGGACGGCGTTGTTCTGCTTGAGTTTCCGGACGCTGACGCGGCGAAGGAATGGTATTACAGTCCCGAATATCAGGAGCGGGCAAAGCTTAGGCAAAAGGCTGCGCCCTATCGCTGCATCATGGTGGAGGGCCTGTAATGCGCGTTCCTTTGATTGTTGCTGCATCCGCACTGGCTGTTGCCGCTTTATCCGGGGCTTTAGCGTCGTCGGGTTCGGGACCGGTACCAAAGCCTGCGCCTGCGGCATCGTCAGCCCCCATTCCGTCACCTACCCCGATATCATCGGACGTGGTCTCGCATCTGAGTCGCATGCCGGCCGGCTATCTTCCGCGTGAGGGTCTGCCAAACAGCCTGCTGTTGAATCCGTCTCCTCCCGCTGCCGGATCAGCGGCGATGGCGCGCGATGAAGAAGGTGCAAGGGCCGCCGTGGCGCTGCGCGGTACTCCGCGCTGGGAACAGGCGAAGATTGATGCGGACCTCTTTTCTCCGGATACGACCGCGGTGTTCTCTTGCGCAGCGGGCGTGCCGATCAGCGCGGAAACGACGCCGAAGCTCAACCATCTTATGCGGCGCATGGGTCCGGACCTTGCCATGGCAGTCTATCCGACCAAGAAGAAATATATGCGCCCCCGCCCGTTCATGGCCAACGGAGAGCCTATGTGCACCCCGCAGGATGAGAGCGTCTTGCGGCAGGATGGTTCTTATCCATCCGGCCACAGTGCCATCGGCTGGGGATGGGGACTGGTTCTGGCGGATGTCATCCCGGATCGCGCGGCCGAGCTTGTGGCCCGGGGGCGAGCGTTCGGCGACAGTCGCCGGATCTGCAATGTCCACTGGCTCAGCGATATTGAAGAGGGAAGGGTAGTCTCTACGGCAGTAGTTGCCCGGCTTAACGCCGAGCCCGCTTTCCGCGCCGACGTGGAAGTGGCGCGGGCCGAAGTGGCAGCGTTGCGAGGCAAGGCGCCAGCGCCTGATTGTTCGCTTGAAAACAGGGCGCTTGCGAACAGCCAATAGCGGCGATAGGCAGCACGCCGAACCGCGTTGGCTGTGCTGCTGCGCCTGTATTTCTGGAAGGATACCTGAATGGCTGTTGAAATCCTGCTCCCTAAGATCGGCTTCTCTATGAATGAAGGCCAGATTGCTGAATGGCTCGCCGCCGATGGTGACGAGATCAATGAAGGCCAGCCGCTGTTCTCACTGGAAGCAGACAAGTCGACCAACGAAGTAGAAGCTCCCGCTTCTGGCAAGCTGCGTATCGTCGCACAGGTCGGCGAAACGTATGAAGTCGGCACGGTGCTTGGTTACATCGATTGATCCATCAGGCTGGACAGTCTGGCCCGTTCGGACCAGACTGTCCGGTATGAAAAAGCATATATTTGCAGCGATCAGTGCGCTTGCCGTGCTGGCAATTCCATCGGCGTCGCAGGCAGAGCTGGCGGTTGGTGCGCAGGCCCCGAATTTTTCCACACGGGCTGCGTTGGCGGGGAAAGACCTTGCCTTCAATCTGCAGGCAGCGTTGCGGAAGGGCCCGGTAGTCCTATATTTCTATCCGAAGGCCTTTACCCAAGGCTGTACGCTGGAAGCCAGGGCTTTTTCTGAAGCGCATGACCAGTTTGCTGCCGCAGGCGCGACTGTGATCGGCCTGTCAGCAGATGATGTGGCTACGCTGAAGCGTTTCTCGACAGAGGAATGCCGCGGAAAATTCGCAGTTGGTGTGGCAACACCCGGCATTATCGGCGCCTATGATGTGGCGCTTAAGCGGCAGGGAATGCCCGAAGGTATGGCGAACCGTGTAAGCTATGTCATCGGGCAGGATGGCCGCGTGCGCTTTGTCCATTCGGATCTCGATTATCGGGATCATGTCCGGCTTGCACTAGAGGCGGTACGGGCGCTTACGCCCCCTCGCTGACCCAGCCGTAGCTTTACAATCAGGCACGCTCCGCTAAGCGGGGCGCCTCGCTTTATGGAGTTTTGCGTCATGCGTGCCGAAGGGCAGGCTCACATCGATCGGATCGAAGCGGCGCTCGCCCTTGTCCGCAAGTTTCTCGATTGGGATCGTGCCTTGCGCCGTCTCGATGAACTGAACGCGCGCGTCGAAGACCCGAAGCTATGGGATAATCCCAAGGACGCGCAAAGCGTGATGCGTGAGCGTCGGAGGCTTGAGGCCGCGATTGGCACCGTCAACCAGATCTCGCAGGAGATGGCTGACGCGATCGAATTCGTCGAACTGGGCGAGTCTGAAAACGATCAGGCGACCATCGACGAAGGTTTGGCGACTCTCGCTGCGCTGGCAGCGCGCGCCGATGCTGACAAGGTGCAGGCCTTGCTTGCTGGCGAGGCTGACGCCAACGATGCCTATCTTGAAGTCCACGCGGGTGCCGGCGGTACTGAGAGCCAGGACTGGGCGGAAATGCTGCAGCGCATGTACACGCGCTGGGCTGAGCGCCACGGCTACAAGGTTGAGTTGGTAGACTATCACGCTGGTGAACAGGCTGGCATCAAAAGCGCGACGCTGCATATCAAGGGCGAGAACGCCTATGGCTATGCCAAGACGGAAAGCGGTGTGCACCGACTGGTCCGTATCAGCCCTTATGATAGCTCTGCGCGGCGGCACACCAGCTTTAGTTCGGTATGGGTTTATCCGGTGATCGACGATGACATCGAGATCGATATCAAGGAAAGCGATCTTAAGATCGATACTTACCGCGCATCGGGCGCTGGTGGTCAGCACGTGAACACGACCGACTCGGCAGTGCGCATCACGCACATTCCGACCGGCATCATCGTTGCCAGCCAGAACGACCGTTCACAGCACAAGAACCGCGCCACGGCGATGAACATGCTGAAGGCGCGGATGTACGAAGCCGAACTGGCCAAGCGTGAGGCTGAGGCCTCTGGCGAGTATCAGGCCAAGACGGAAATCGGCTGGGGCCATCAGATCCGTTCCTATGTCCTGCAGCCGTATCAGTTGGTCAAAGATCTGCGCACCGGTGCCACTTCAACGTCGCCTGACGACGTGCTGGATGGTGCGCTTGATCCCTTCATGGCGGCGGCGCTTTCGCAGAAGGTGACAGGCGAGAAGGTGACCGTGGAGGACGTGGATTGAAACTGCGCTTGGTCATCCTGGCAGCTATGCTGGCGGTGGCTGGTTGTGACGGCGCTGAGCACGAGGATGACGGCCGCCCGGAAACTTCGCGCGAATTTCCGAAGGCTTTCCGACCTGTATCCGCGCTCGGCTCGAATGAATTTTCCACTGAAGTCCAGCGCGATACCGTCAAGGAAGCGCAGAGGGTGATGGACCTCGCCAATATTACGCCAGGCATGACCGTTGCCGATATTGGTGCCGGCAACGGCTATTACACGATCCGACTGGCAGAGCGCGTGGGACCTAAAGGCAGGGTGCTTGCGCAAGACATCGACAGCGACGCGCTGCACCGGCTTGGCTTGCGGGTGGAGCGTGAGCGCCTTGATAACGTCTCGATCAAGCAGGGTTCGCCGGACGACCCGAACCTGCCGGAAGCGAGCTTTGACCGGATATTCCTCGTTCACATGTACAACGAGGTCAACGAGCCTTACGCGTTCCTTTGGCGGATGCGTCCGGCGTTGCGGCCTGATGGCAAGGTGATTGTGGTTGATACGGATCGACCGACAGACCGCAATGGCATACCACCAGCATTGCTTTTCTGTGAATTCAGTGCTGTGGGCTTTCGCTTGGTACAATTTATTCGCAAGCCCCAAATTCAGGGCTATTACGCAGAGTTTGAGGCGGCCGGTGAGCGGCCTGAGCCCAAAGCGATCACGCCGTGTTCTACGGCTAACACGAAATCGGGGTAGTAATGAGTTTCAAGGGTCTGAAGCCTATTCTCTATGGTGGCCGTGAAGTTTGGCCGCTCGTTGAGGGCGGCAAGGGCGTTTCCGCGACTAACCACGCGAGTTCGGGCGCCTGGGCTGCTGCCGGTGGTATTGGCACCGTCAGTGCGGTTAACGCAGACAGCTATGACGCCGAGGGCAAGATTGTTCCGCAGGTGTACAAAGAACTCACCCGGCGTGAACGGCATGAGCAGCTGATCCGCTATGCGATCGATGGTGGTATCGAGCAGGTGCGCCGCGCCTATGATATTTCCAACGGCAAGGGTGCGATCAACATCAACGTGCTGTGGGAAATGGGCGGGGCGCAAGCCGTGCTTGAAGGTATCCTGGAAGAGACGCGTGGTTTGGTGACGGGTGTTACCTGCGGCGCCGGCATGCCCTATCGCCTGTCGGAGATCGCAGCGCGGCACAACGTCAACTACTTGCCCATCGTCAGTTCCGGGCGAGCGTTTCGCGCCTTGTGGAAGCGTTCGTACCACAAGGTATCAGAGCTTCTGGGAGCCGTGGTCTATGAAGATCCGTGGCTGGCTGGCGGCCATAACGGCTTGTCGAATGCCGAAGATCCGCTGAAGCCGGAGGATCCGTATCCGCGTGTCAAGGCGCTGCGCGATGTCATGCGTGCCGAAGGCGTATCGGACAACGTACCGATCGTGATGGCCGGTGGCGTGTGGTTCTTGCGGGAGTGGGCTAACTGGATTGACAATCCGGAACTTGGCCAGATTGCCTTCCAGTTTGGCACTCGTCCGCTGTTGACGACGGAGAGCCCGATTCCCCAGGCGTGGAAGGATCAATTGCGGACCCTCGAACCGGGCGATGTGCTGTTGCACCGCTTTTCGCCGACTGGTTTTTATTCATCGGCCGTCCGCAATCCATTCCTCCGCAGCCTTGAGGCGCGGTCTGAACGGCAAATACCCTATTCCAAGGTCGAAGCGGGTGAACATACCGTGCGGCTTGATGTGGGCGTGAAGGGCAAGAACTTCTGGGTTGCGCCTCGTGACCTTGAACGGGCCCGCGGCTGGGCGGCGCAGGGCTTTACCGATGGGCTACGCACGCCGGACGACACGATCGTCTTCGTCAGCCCCGAAGAGCGCGACGTGATCCGTAAGGATCAGGCCGATTGCATGGGCTGCCTGTCCCACTGTGGCTTCTCCTCGTGGAAGGACCATGACGACTACACCACCGGGCGTCTTGCCGATCCGCGCAGCTTCTGCATTCAGAAAACACTGCAGGACATCGCCCATGATGGGATCATGGACGAAAACCTTATGTTTGCGGGCCACGCTGCCTATCGGTTCAAGCAGGATCCGTTCTATTCGAACAACTTTACCCCGACGGTGAAGGAACTGGTCGACCGCATTCTGACGGGGGATTGACGAGATTTCCCTTCGCCCATGATCAGCCGGCGTTCCCGGATGCTCATGGGCGATGTGGAAGCGCAACGAGCGTAGGTCACTCGCCTCCCGATCTTCTTGAGTTCAAGGAGCAAACTACGCCTTCGATTCCGAAGTGGCCATTGATTTTCGGATACAGCGCCCAATCACTGCGGAAAATGCAGTCAATTTTCAAACTATAACTATGACGCGGCTCGATAGATATGCAGCTTGCGACCCGACCACTGATTCGTCAGTGGCTCTACTAGAGCCCAGTCAAGTGAGCGTGGCATCCGTCACCCTCAGACTGGGCTTTTTTGCTGCTTGAGTCAGCAGCCCTGTTCGGGGAACGCTACATACTGGCGGTATGCGCCGCAACCCGAACGATTCTGACGGCCGCTCACTCCCAGCCTTCAAGAACTTGGTCAGGTGGTCGATGACCATCAATCCAGAAACGGATATTGGCGATTACGCGTTCGCCTGAGGCTTCACGCCCTTCGAATGTGGCGCTGCCAAGATGCGGTATGGCAACAACGGTAGGCAGTTCCAGCAGGCGCGAATGAATAACGGGCTCATTGGCAAAGACGTCCAGGCCTGCTCCTGCAAGGCGCCCATCCTGAAGTGCGGATACAAGCGCATCTTCATCGATCAAATCACCGCGTGAGGTGTTGATGATGCATGCGCTGGGCTTCATCGAGGCAATGCGCGCTGCATTTATGATGTGGTGGGTTTCAGGGCTTGCCGGGCAATGCAGGGAAAGAATGTCGGCATTTGCGATCAACGCATCCAGATCGGGTTCATAGCGGGCAGACAGCATGTTTTCGACGCTGGCCGGAAGCCGATGCCGGTTATTATAGATTACCTCGAGGCCAAACGCGCGAGCACGGTGGGCAACAGCCTGGCCGATCCGGCCCATTCCGATGATCGCCAGTACCTTTCCGCTGATTCGATGCCCAAGCAGGGCTGATGGCCCCCATCCCTGCCATTGCCCGCTCATTAAAACGCGTACGCCCTGAGCAAGGCGGCGGGGCACTGAAATGATCAGCGCCATGGTCATGTCGGCGGTGTCGTCGGTAAAAACCCCGGGTGTGTTGGAGACGATGATGCCACGCGCGCGCGCCGCCGCAAGGTCGATATGTTCGGTCCCCGCACCAAAATTCGCAATCAGCCGAAGCCGGTCGCCTGCACCTTCTATCAGCCCGGCGTCAATGCGATCCGTCAGCGTAGGGACGAGCACATCGGTATCAGCCATGGCGGCGGCAAGCTCCTGCGTGCTCATCGCGTGATCATTGGTATTGAGCACGGCGTCAAACAGTTCGCTCATCCGGCTTTCCACCGAATTGAGCAAACGGCGCGTTACCACGACGCGCGGTTTCCCGCTGAAACGCGGAGGGAGCGAGCTTTCCGTGACCACGGTCATGCCTGTTGGCTATTCCCTTGCCGGGTCGATGGTCAAGCGGCCTTGAAGCTGCGGACGGCGCAGGGCATGGCATGGTGGATGAAAGCGAATCCTCAATCCCTTGCGGTGCTGTTGTTTCTTGGCATGGCTACCCCGGCGCAGGCTCAGACGGCCGACGTGCCCTATTGGGCCTCTCTGCGTGTGGATAAGGTCAATATGCGGGTTGGACCGGGTGAGGACTATCGCATTCAGTGGGTTTACCGCCGCAAGCAGCTTCCGATGAAGGTAATCCGCCTGAAGGAAGGGTGGCGAATGGTGCAGGACCCGGACGGCGCCACGGGCTGGATGCTCGCCCGCTTTTTGACGCGTGATCGCGGGGCCATCGTGAAGGGATCAGGTCTTGCTGAAATGCGGGCGAAGGGCTCGGCCGAGGCGCGCCTGCTATGGCGAGTCGAGCCTGACGTTACCGGTAATCTTGGTGAATGTGACGGTGGCTGGTGCGAATTCACAGTCACCGGGCATCGCGGTTTCGTGAAGCAGGAGCGGCTGTGGGGCGCGGGCGAGCCCTGAGGCTCGCCACACGAATCCCTTACTTCAGTTCGATGAAACGGCGTTGGCCGCGCTCAGCACGGCGCGGACGCTGGCAGTCGCCACATCTTCATCAATGCCTACGCCCCAGATCGTCTGGCCGCTGGGTGTTACGCATTCGACATAGGCCGCCGCGCGGGCATCGGAACCCGCGCCCATGGCGTGTTCCGAATAGTCGCGTACTTCCAGCTTTACGCCGAACGTCTCATCCAGAGTCGCCATGACGGACGAGATCAGCCCATTGCCGCGGCCAGAGACGGATTGCACCTTGCCGCCAACGCTGATCTTTCCGGCAAAGACGCGGGTGCCGTCTGGCGCGCGGCTTTCCTCGTAATCATCAAGATGGAAGTGCTGCGGCGCATTCAGGCGATAGGCGTCCTGGAATACTGTCCAGATATCGTCTGCGAACAGCTCGCGGCCGGCTTCGTCGGCCAGTTCCTGCACATAACCAGAGAAGTGCGCCTGCATTCGCTTGGGGAGCTTCAGGCCCTGATCCTGTTCCAGAACCCAGGCAAAACCACCTTTGCCGCTTTGCGAGTTGACGCGGATCACCGCTTCATAGCTGCGGCCCAGATCGGCCGGATCGATCGGCAGATAGGGGATTTCCCAGATCTCATCGTTCTGCTTCTCGCGAATGGCAAAGCCCTTCTTGATGGCATCCTGATGACTGCCGGAGAACGAGGTGTAAACCAGATCGCCGACATAGGGATGGCGTGGGTGGATCGGCAACTGGTTGCAGTATTCCACCGTCTTGGCGATTGCATCAATGTCCGAGAAATCCAGACCGGGGTTCACACCCTGCGTGTACATGTTGAGCGCAACTGTAACGATATCGCAGTTTCCGGTACGCTCGCCGTTACCGAACAGGCAGCCCTCGACGCGGTCGGCACCGGCCATCAAGCCCAGTTCGGCAGCAGCAATGCCAGTCCCGCGGTCGTTATGCGTGTGCAGCGAGATAAGGACGCTATCCCGGTTGGGGATCATCCGCCCAAACAGTTCAACCTGATCGGCATAGATGTTGGCAGTTGCGCATTCGACGGTTGCGGGCAGGTTAAAGATGATCGGCTTTTCCGGCGTCGGCTGGAGCACGTCCATCACCGCGGCGCAGACCTCGACCGAAAAATCGACTTCTGCCGATGAGAAGGTTTCGGGTGAGTATTCAAAGCGCCAGTCGGTGCCGGGATATTTCGCTGCCTGATCGCGCAGGACCTTTGCGCCTTCGATCGCGATCTGGCGAATTTCGTCACGGCTCATGCCGAAGACGATCTTGCGCCATGCAGGCGAGACGGCATTGTACAGGTGGACGATCGCGGTGGGCGCGCCTTCCAGGCTGGCAAATGTCGTCTCGATCAGGTCTGGGCGTGACTGGGTCAGCACTTGCAGTGTGACGTCATCGGGCACGCGGCCCGAGCGGACCAGGCCGGAGATGAAATCGAAATCCGTAGCGCCAGATGCCGGGAAGCCGACCTCGATTTCCTTGACACCAACTTTCAGCAGCAGGTCAAAGAAGCGGGATTTTTTTTCCGCACCCATGGGATCGATCAGCGCCTGGTTACCATCGCGCAAGTCGGTCGAAAGCCAGATGGGCGCCTTGTCTATCACCCGGCCCGGCCACTGGCGGTCGGTCAGATTGATAGTCGGAAACGGCCGATACTTGGCGTCGGGATTCTTCAGCATTGTCATGGCGTATCTCGGTCGGCAGGCGTCGCGATGGAATAAGTGCGACTGTTGGACGTTTGGGTGGTCAGTGTCCCTTGGGCGACATGCGTCGGCGAGCCGACACGTCAGTTCACGCCCAAGGGCGCGTAAGTCGCAGGGATAGGCCAAGCCGAGTGGTCATGCGCCTAGCCTATGGGCATTGCAGATGCTCATGTAAAGTAAAACCGGAGTTGGTTGCGTCATTGCCTTTCTGGTCATTGCCAGTGGTTAGCGCGATGCTAGCTTACGCGGCATGAACAAAATCCGCCCCTTTACTCTCGCGGTTCCCCAAGAGCAGATCAATGACCTTTACCGCCGGCTTGACGATGCGCGCTGGCCAGAGCGGGAGACGGTGGACGACTGGTCGCAGGGAACGCCGTTGTTGGCGTTGCAGTCTCTCTGCGATCATTGGCGGACGGCTTACGATTGGCGGCGGTGCGAGGCGCGGTTGAATGCGCTGGGGCAATTCATCACCGAGATTGACGGGTTGGATATTCATTTTCTGCATATCCGGTCTCCGCATGCGGAGGCGGTCCCGCTGATCATGACGCATGGTTGGCCCGGGTCGGTGATCGAATTTCTAGAGACGGTTGGCCCGTTGACTGAGCCCTTGGTGCATGGGGGCAGGGCTGAGGACGCGTTTCACGTCGTGATCCCGTCGCTGCCAGGCTATGGCTTTTCCGCCAAGCCGAAGCTGGCGGGCTGGGGTGTGGAACGGATCGGCCGGGCGTGGGCGGAACTCATGGAGCGCCTTGGCTATGATCGTTGGTTCGCGCAAGGCGGGGACTGGGGAGCGATCGTGACGACGGTGATGGGCGGTCAGATGCCCAAGGGGCTTGCAGGGATTCACCTCAACATGCCCATCGCCCGCCCTACCAGTGATGACCGTGCCAATCCCGGCCCCGAAGAACTGCGGGCTTTCGACGCAGGCGCACATTACAAGAAGTTTGAGTCCGGATACTCCCAGATCCAATCCACCCGGCCGCAGACCATCGGGTATGGGCTGGTGGATTCGCCTGTAGCGCAAGCGGGCTGGATTTATGAGAAGATGTGGTCGTGGACCGACAATGCGGGCAAGCCGGAGGACGCGCTTTCGCGCGATACTATCCTCGATAACATCATGCTCTACTGGTTGCCTGCAAACGGGGCTTCGGCGGCGCGGCTTTACTGGGAGAGTTTCGGAGCGATCGCCAAGTCCGACCCGGTGACTCCTCCTGCCGGGGTCAGCAACTTTCCGCGCGAGATTACCAAGGCTCCACGCAAATGGGCTGAGCGAATACTACGGAACATCACATACTGGACGGAAGTTGAACGTGGCGGGCACTTCGCGGCGTGGGAAGAGCCGGACCTTTTCGTGGAAGAGGTCCGGCGATTTTTCGCGACGTTGCGCTGACCTTATTGCGCTGTGTCCAGAGCGTTGGGGCTATGCGCAGAAGACCCTGACGACTTTCCCATCGGGTCCGATCTCCACGTTGAGCCGTTCTTCGCGGTAGTCCATCGTCACCGGTTGGCCCGGACGGATTGTGCGGATGGTCTCATGGCCGACCGCTTCCTTCAATTGCGTCAGCATGGAATCGTGCCAGGGCTGTCCGACCAGATTGGCGACGAGGCTGGCATTACACTTGTCGTCAGCAGGGGGGGCAGCGGGCTCGGCCGAAGCTGGGGGAGAATCATTGTTGGTGGAAGCGCAGGCGGCAAGGCTTAGCGCCAGCATTCCAGAAATAAGCGTGCGGGTCACAGTCGGCATGGAGTCTCTCCTCGCTGGATGGCTGCATATGCCGCCGAATCAACACGGTAGAGATTCCGCCCACTCCGTCAATTCTTTGACCTGTGGATCCGTCGGTCGCTACGCGCAGGAAAGCGTTACTTCGGCTGATTTTTCGTGAAAGCGGCTACGATATCCAAACCGACTTCATCCGAAACCATCGGGATGCCCATGTCGAGACCAAAGTCGCTGCGCTTGATCTTCGAAGTTGCTTCAAAGCCCACCATTTCGGTGTTGCCCATTTCCGGGGGGGTCTTTCCGGCGCCGTAGAATCGCGTTTCCAGCGTCACGGGTTTTGTCACTCCGTTCAATGTCAGGTTGCCGGTGATCGTGGCCGTGCCCGCCGCGGCGTTAGGGACGACTTGGGTCGATACAAAGCGAGCCGGTGCGGGGTTAGGTCCGAAGAAATCGGGTTTTCCGCCCGCTTTGGCAGGCGCGCGGAGAAGATGTTCGGTCAGCCCGGCGCTGGCCGTGGTGATTTTGGCGATAGGGATCGTCACATCGACCTTGGCTGCTGCCAAATTTGCAGGGTCTAGAACCAAGTTTCCGGTTATCTGGCCAAACAGGCCGAAATACGGAGTGATGCCCAAGTGGTCGACACGCCAACCAATCAGTGTGTGCTCATGATCGACGGTGTAGTTACCGGCGGTGACGCGGCTCGCATCGCGCGTCCCCAGGTTCATTTGCGCGGCTAGCGGAGCACTGATGGCTAGGACGGCAGCGGCGCCAATAAGGCTAAAGCGCTTGTAGTTCAATTCCATGCTTTCCTCCGGTGCACTTGCGGTATTGAGCCACAGAAGTGCCAATCCGGCAACAGGAAAGCCGGCCAGTACGTCTCGGTGTTACTGTAGCGAGCAACACCGAGACGCGATTATGGATTAGTTCTTGGACTTGTCGACCAACTGGTTAGCAGCGATCCAAGGCATCATGGCGCGAAGCTTGGCGCCGGTTTCCTCAATCGGATGACGCTTGGCAGCAATGCGCGAGGCCTTGAGTTCCGGCTGGCCAGCGCGGTTGTCGAGAACGAAGTCCTTCACGAAACGGCCCGACTGGATGTCTTCCAGCACGCGCTTCATTTCCTTCTTGGTCTCTTCGGTGATGATGCGCGGGCCGGTCTTGATGTCACCGTATTCAGCGGTGTTCGAGATCGAGTAGCGCATGTTGGCGATGCCGCCTTCATACATCAGGTCTACGATCAGCTTCAGCTCGTGCAGGCACTCGAAATAGGCCATTTCGGGCGCGTAGCCAGCTTCAACCAGCGTTTCGAAGCCGGCCTGAACCAGCGCCGTGGCGCCGCCGCAAAGTACGGCCTGCTCACCGAACAGGTCGGTTTCGCACTCTTCGCGGAAGTTGGTTTCGATGATGCCCGAACGTCCGCCGCCGACGCCCGAGGCGTAGGCGAGAGCGATATCATGCGCGTTGCCGGTCGCGTTCTGATGAACCGCGACGAGGCAGGGCACGCCGCCGCCACGCTGGTATTCGCTGCGCACGGTGTGACCCGGGCCCTTGGGCGCAATCATGATCACGTCGATGTCGGCGCGCGGCTCGATCAGGCCAAAGTGGATGTTAAGCCCGTGTGCAAATGCCAGTGCTGCGCCGGGCTTCAGATTCTGGTGGATGTCGTCAGCGTAGATTGCGGCTTGATGCTCGTCCGGTGCGAGGATCATGACGATGTCGGCCCAAGCTGCAGCGTCCTTATTCGACAGTACCTTGAAGCCGGCGCCTTCGGCCTTCTTCGCGGTGGCGGAACCTTCGCGCAGAGCGATGGCGACGTCCTTGACGCCGGAATCGCGCAGGTTTTGCGCGTGGGCGTGGCCCTGGCTTCCATAGCCGAGTACGGCAATCTTCTTGCCGGTGACCAGGTTGATGTCGCAATCGGCGTCGTAATAGACCTTCATCGTACTTTCCCTTCGTCGCCTCCGCGAGGGCGGGGGCCAAGATAAACGTGCGGCAGGGCGCACCGTTAGACAGGCCCCAGCTTATGCAGGGGCGGATAAATTCGAAAAATTCAGGCCGCTTGCGCGCCCCGCATCATCCCGACAATGCCAGTACGGCCAACTTCGACGAGCCCCAGTTCGCGCATCAGCGCCACGAAGCTGTCGATCTTGTCAGGCGTGCCGGTCAATTCGAAGATGAAACTCTTGGTGGAGGTGTCGACCACCTTGGCGCGGAACACGTCAGCGACGCGCAGCGCCTCTACGCGAATGTCGCCTGTGCCGGCCACCTTGACCAGTGCCAGCTCGCGTTCAACGTGAGGGCCGATTTCGGTAAGGTCGCTGACCTTGTGCACCGGGACGAGCCGTTCAAGCTGTGCGTGAATTTGATCGATCTGCGCTGGCACGCCATGCGTGACAATGGTGATCCGGCTCAGCGCATGGTTTTCGCTGATGTCGGCCACGGTCAGGCTGTCGATGTTATAGCCGCGCGCAGTGAACAGGCCGGCGATCTTGGCCAGGATACCGGCTTCGTTGTCGACGGTTATGGTAAGGACGTGACGGTGCGACGCCTCATGCTTGATCTTCATTATGGGCGCCCCTTACACCAGTGCCTTGGCTTCGTCGTCCATGGTGCCGGCCACGGTATCGCCGTGCAGGATCATGTCTGTGTGCGCTGCGCCTGATGGGATCATCGGATAGCAGTTCGCCTCATTGTGTACGCGGCAATCAACGATCACCGGCCCGTCATGGTCCATCATGGCGCGAATACCGTCATCCAGCTCGCTTTCGTTTTCGATGCGGATGCCCTTCCAGCCATAGGCTTCGGCCAGCTTCACGAAGTCAGGCAAGCTGTCCGAATAGCTGCTGGAATAGCGGCTTTCGTAGGTCAGTTCCTGCCATTGGCGAACCATGCCCATCCACAGGTTGTTGAGGATGAACACCTTTACCGGCAGATGGTACTGGGTTGCGGTGCCCATCTCCTGGATATTCATCTGGATGGAGGCATCGCCAGCGATGTCGATGACCAGATCGTTGGGGTTGCCGCACTGCGCGCCGATGGCCGCGGGCAGGCCATAACCCATGGTGCCAAGCCCGCCAGAGGTGAGCCAGCGGTTAGGGTGGTTGAAGCGATAGTGCTGTGCCGCCCACATCTGGTGCTGACCGACCTCTGTCGATATGATCGGGTTGCGGTGTTTCGTCAGTTCGAACAGGCGCTGCACCGCAAGCTGCGGCATGATGGCCGTTTCGTTGAGCGGGAACGCCAGACTGTCGCGCGCCTTCCAACCGTCGATACGCGCCTTCCACGCGGAAAGGTCTTTCGGCTTGCGCGTTCCCCATGCTGCGATCATCTGATCCAGCACAGTGGCGCAGTCGCCGATGATTGGCAGGTCCACCGCGACGGTCTTGTTGATGGATGAACGGTCAATGTCGATGTGGATCTTAGTCGAGTTGGGCGCGAAGGCGTCCAGACGGCCCGTCACGCGATCATCGAAGCGAGCGCCGACACAGATGATCAGGTCGGCCTGATTCATCGCCATGTTGGCTTCGTAGGTGCCGTGCATGCCCAGCATGCCCAACCAGTCGCTGCTGTCCGCAGGAAAAGCGCCAAGGCCCATCAGCGTGGACGTGACCGGGGCACCCGTGATCCCCTGCAGCTTGCGCAACAGTTCGGTCGCGCGGGGACCCGAATTGATCACTCCGCCGCCGGTGTAGAAGACCGGAGCTTCCGCGTTAGCCATCAGTTCAACGGCGCGGGCAATCTCGTCAGCGCCGCCTACTGTCTGCGGCGAATACCGGTTCCGCCGCTGAGGGCCAGCCTCATGCCAAGGGGCAGAGGCGATTTGGACATCCTTGGGAATGTCGATCAGCACCGGGCCGGGCCGACCTTCGGTGGCGATCTGGAATGCCTCATCGATGATGGCGGCAAGGTCAGCGGGATCGCGCACAAGGTAGTTGTGCTTCGTGCAGTGGCGTGAGATGCCAACGGTGTCCGCCTCCTGAAAGGCATCCGAACCGATTAATGCAGTCGGCACCTGACCGGTGATGACGACCATCGGGATCGAATCCATGAAAGCGTCAGCGATGCCGGTGATTGCGTTGGTTGCACCGGGGCCCGACGTGACCAGCACCACGCCCGGCTTGCCCGTGGATCGGGCATAACCTTCGGCCGCATGGGCGGCGCCTGCTTCATGCCGTACCAGAATGTGCCGGATGCGTTCTTCACCGAAAAGGGCGTCATAGATCGGTAGGACGGCACCGCCGGGGTAGCCGAATACATATTCGACGCCCAGCCGTACGAGACTTTCGACCAGTATGTTTGCGCCGCTGCGCTCCTCGCTCACCGCATCATCCTTCTGAAAATCACCCGTTCCCATGGAAGAACAGGCCTGCCCAATAAAAGAACTGACCCGGTACGGCAATAAGCCACGCCGGGTCACATCTCAATCGCGCGAAAAGTCGGCCGAAGCCATGTTGTATGGCGCAATATGAGAAAGGAAATAACGTGTCAATCGCTAGTTATGAAATAATATTTCGAAGTGTCTTGATGTGGCGAAATCTTCTGGCGCCGTGCGCGGCCAGTCTGTCGGCGGTTGGTGGCGGAACCATGTAAATTGACGCTTTGCATAGTTACGGGTGGCCTGCGCCCCGCGCGCCAGCGCGTCCTCAAGCGGGCATTCACCGCGCAGGTAGGCGGCGATCTCGGGCACGCCGATGGCGCGCATGACCGGAAGGGCAGGGTCAAGGTCGCGGGCTAATAGCGCCTCCACCTCTGCGATCGCGCCGTGAGCCAGCATTCGTTCGAAACGCGCGTCGCAGCGTTCGTAGAGCGTTGTGCGGTCGGGCAGCAGGATCAGGGGATGAAGCGTTACCTCGGCGCTGATCCCCCCGACGGGTTCCGCGTGCCAATCGGCCAACGGGCGTCCGGTAGAGCGGATCACTTCGAGCGCGCGGCAAATGCGGGTGCTGTCCTTGGGCGAGAGCACGTCGGCGCGTGCCGGGTCTTCGCGTGCAAGAGCGGCGTAGGCCTCCTCTACGGGAAGCCCACGCACTTCTGCGCGCACCGCCGGGTCAATCGGCGGCACGGGAGCGATCCCGTCCAGCAGAGTGCGAATATAAAGGCCAGTTCCGCCGACAAGGATCGGTACGGAGTCCTGGCTGTGAAGTTGCGCTATCTCGGCGCGTGCTACGGCTGCCCAATCGGCGGCGGAGCAGGCGTGCGCACCATTCCACGTGCCGAACAGGCGATGCTCGATACCCTGCATCTCATCGTCCGTCGGCCGCGCGCTTAACACCGCCAGGTCAGTATAGACCTGGGCGCTGTCGGCATTGATTACTACGCCGCGTTTGCCTGCGTTGCGCAGCGCAACGGCCAGTTGAACGGCACAATCGCTCTTGCCGCTGGCGGTTGGCCCTGCGATGAGCGCCAGCGGCGGCGCGTTGCCCGTCCTTTCAGGGGAATATTCAGTGCTCATTGCCCGGCTGATAGCAGAGACCAGCACGATTGCAGCAAGACTGGATGCCGCGCGGGAAGATCTCGCCAAAGCAGGCATGCCGGTGGCAATGGCAGAGGCCGTTCGCAGCGGCATGGACGCGATCGAACTGGAGTTGCCGCACGGCGATGCATCTGCCGTCCGCGCCATACTCGATCGTCACGTGACGCCTTCCGATCTGCTGGTCGTTGATCATGAGCCGGTGATTCCACGGCTTTTCGTGTCGGACATGGATTCGACCATGATATCGGCAGAGTGCATCGATGAATTGGCTGATTTCGCAGGCATCAAGCAGCAGATCGCCGACATCACTGAGCGTGCGATGCAAGGTGAACTCGATTTCGAAAGCGCCCTGCGGGAGCGCGTGGCGTTGCTTGCCGATCTTTCCGAAGGCGCCATTGCTGAATGCCTTGCGACTCGCATCAAGCCGATGCCCGGCGCGAAGACGCTGGTAGCCACGCTAAAGGCCAAGGGTTGCCGCACGGTACTGGTAACTGGGGGCTTTCACCAATTTGCCGATCCGGTTGCCGAGGAACTAGGGTTTGATAGGGTTGTAGCGAACCGTCTGCACGTAAGCGGAGGCAAGCTGACCGGAGGGCTTGTCGGTCCGATTACGGACAGCATGGTCAAGAAAGCGGCGCTGCTAGAAGAAATGGCTGAACTGGGCGAGGGCGCAACCAGTCTGGCCACCGGCGACGGGGCGAATGATATCCCGATGCTGGAAGCGGCCACCTATGGCATCGCCTATCGCGCCAAGCCAAAGGCACGCGCGGCAGCACACGGCTGGATCGATCGCGGTGATCTTACCTCGGTTCTGGAACTGCTGGGGATTCCCCGGAACGAATGGATCCGGGGGTAATCAGTTCTCTGTGCTGACGGCCTTCGTCAGCACAGAGAGATCAGAAGGTCAGTCTTCCATCCAGTCGCGGAAGAAGGCTTCGTTTGTTTCGCGCAGATCGCTGATGGCCACGTCAAAGCCAGCGCCCTTCACGGATGCGCCGCCGGTGGTGCCGATACGCGTCATGGGAATGCCTGCAGCCTGAATGCTGTCAGCCACGCTGCTGGTGACGATGTAGCGGGCCTGATCTTCGCCAAAAGCGGTGAAGTGATCGCCGATCTGCTCCAGTTCGCACCCAATGCCGCTGGCCATTGCCATTTCGGCAAGCGCGACAAGCAGGCCGCCGTCGGAAACGTCATGGACGGCACTGACTTTGCCGTCTGCGATCAGCTTGCGGACGAACTCGCCATGCGTGCGCTCTGCGACGAGATCAACTTCGGGCGCGGGGCCTTCCTCACGACCGTGGACCTCACGCAGCCACAGGGACTGGCCAAGGTGGCCGTTGTTCCTGCCGATCACGAAGATCCCTTCGCCTTCGTTTTTGAAGGCGAGGGTGGCCATGGTTTCGTGGTCCTGCATCAGCCCGACGCCGCCGATAGCGGGCGTGGGAAGGATGGCGGAACCGCCGCCGGTCGCCTTGCTCTCGTTGTAGAGGCTGACGTTGCCGCTCACGATCGGATAGTCGAGCGCGCGGCAGGCATCGCCCATGCCTTCAAGGCAGCCAACGATCTGGCCCATGATGTCCGGGCGCTGCGGGTTCGCGAAATTCAGGCAGTTGGTAATGGCCAGCGGCGTTGCCCCGACCGCGCAGATGTTGCGGTAGGTTTCGGCAACTGCTTGCTTGCCGCCTTCATAAGGGTCGGCAAAACAATAGCGCGGCGTGCAGTCTGTGCTCATCGCCAATGCTTTCCGGGTACCGTGGATGCGCACCACGGCTGCGTCGCCGCCGGACTTCTGCAATGTGTCGGCGCCTACCTGGCTGTCGTATTGTTCCCAGATCCAGCGCCGCGAGGCGAGGTCGGGGCAGCCGATCAGCTTGAGCAGGTCCGCGCCAAGGTCTGCGCTGCCCGGTACGTTGGAAAGCGGTGCGGGCTTGGGCGTGGGAACATGCGGACGGTCATAAAGCGGGGCTTCGTCCGCCAGCGGATCGAGCGGAATGTCGCAGACGACGTCGCCGTTCCATTCCAGCACCATATGGCCGGTATCGGTGACTTCGCCGATCACCGCAAAGTCCAGTTCCCACTTGTGGAAGATCGCTTCGGCCATGGCTTCCTTGCCCGGCTTCAGCACCATGAGCATCCGCTCCTGGCTTTCCGAGAGCATCATTTCATAGGGCGTCATGTGCTCTTCGCGGCACGGGACCATGTTCATGTTGAGGCGGATGCCGGCGCCGCCCTTCGATGCCATTTCCACCGAGGAGGATGTGAGGCCAGCAGCGCCCATGTCCTGAATGGCGACAATGGCGTCCGTGGCCATCAGTTCAAGGCAGGCCTCGATCAGCAGCTTTTCGGTGAATGGGTCACCTACCTGAACGGTGGGGCGCTTCTCGTCCGAGTTCTCGTCGAAATCGGCGCTGGCCATGGTTGCCCCATGGATGCCGTCGCGGCCGGTCTTTGACCCGACATAGACGATCGGATTGCCGAGCCCCGTGGCGGCGGAATAGAAGATCTTGTCAGTGTCGGCGACGCCCACGGTCATCGCGTTGACCAGAATGTTGCCGTCATAAGCTTTATGGAAATTGGTCTCGCCGCCGACAGTCGGAACGCCAACGCAGTTGCCGTAGCCACCGATGCCCGCGACAACGCCCTGTACCAGATGCTTCATCTTCGGGTGGTCGGGACGGCCAAAACGCAGGGCGTTCATATTGGCGACCGGACGTGCGCCCATGGTGAATACGTCACGCAGGATGCCGCCGACGCCGGTTGCGGCGCCCTGGTAGGGTTCGATATAGCTCGGGTGGTTGTGGCTCTCCATCTTGAAGATGGCGGCTTGCCCGTCGCCGATATCGATGATCCCGGCGTTCTCTCCGGGGCCGCAGATCACCCATGGCGCCTCGGTCGGCAGCTTCTTCAGGTGGAGGCGACTCGACTTGTAGGAGCAATGCTCTGACCACATGACCGAGAAGATGCCCAGTTCCACCATGTTCGGTTCGCGCCCCAAGGCGTGCAACACATGGCTGTATTCATCCTCGGACAGCCCGTGGGCAGCGACGATCTCTGGCGTGATTTCGGAGGCGATGGTGCTCATGCGCGGCCCTTAGCGCCACGGCGGCCTGATCGCTAGCCCGGTTTGGTATCGGAAAGACAATTCCATTGATCTCTGCAGGCCCGGTTTCGGGGCGACAATTACCTCAAGCGCCGATAGACGCCCTGCGATTCCATACGCTTCACAGTTACCAGAGGGCAAAAATGCGCAATCCGATCGCACTGGCTTTGGCGTTGGCCGCCAGCTTCAACTTTGGCGGAGTCGTGTGGGCGGAGCCCGTAACCGTGCAGGCGGCGACGGCCCGGATGGTCACAGCAACTAACCCGGCCTCTATTGTTAAGGTGCTGCAGGACAGCGGCTATCGGGCCGAATTGGCAAGCGATTCCACTGGCGATCCTATGATTCGCAGTGCATCGTCCGGTTCAAACTTCACGATCCTTTTCTATGGCTGCGCCGAGGGCAAGGATTGTGCGACCATCCAGTTCTTCGCGGGTTTCAGCGAGCCGGAGAACGGCTCGATCACTGCGCTGAACGCGTGGAATGCCAAAAACCGCTTTGGCCGCGCATATAGGGCAGAGGATGGCGCGGCGCGGCTTGAAATGGACCTTGATCTGGACGACGGGGGCATGAGCACTGCCTTGTTTGAGGACAATATCGAGTTCTGGATTACGATCATGGCCAGCTTCGAGCGCCATATCCGCGGCGACTGACAGGTGGGGCTGGATAGAGCGCCAAAGCCGCGCTTGACCGGCGCACACTGCCCCGGCATTGCAGCACAGATGGCTGAAACTGACCCCAATATTGCCGCCATGACCTTCGAAGACGCACTGCGTGCGCTGGAAGATGTCGTGAGGAAGCTGGAAAGCGGGGAAGTGCCGCTCGACGATTCGATCTCGCTTTATGAGCGCGGTGAGGCGCTGCGGCGGCATTGTCAGGCACGGCTTGACGTTGCCCAGGCGCGCATCGAACGAATTGTTGCGGGGCCAGATGGTACAGCAACAGGCACGCAGCCTTTTGATGAACCCGGTGCCTGAAATGGCGGTGTCGCAGATGGCTGATTCCTTGCTGGCTGACGGACTCGCCCAAATAGCCGCCGATGTGGATGCGGGCTTCGATGTGTTTCTGCCCATTCCGGCCGACACGCGGATCCGTCTGGTAGAGGCCATGCGCTATGCAGTGCTCGGCGGGGGCAAGCGCATTCGCCCGCTGCTGCTGGTTGCTACGGCGGAAATGTATGGCGTTGATCGCGATGCTGCGTTGCGCGCAGGCCTAGCGGTTGAAGCAATCCACGCATATTCGCTGATCCACGACGATCTTCCCTGCATGGACGACGATGCGCTCCGCCATGGCAAGCCAACGGTCCATCGCGCATTTGATGAGGCAACAGCTGTTTTGGCGGGTGATGCGTTGCATGCGTTCGCTTTTGAGCTGTTGGCAGATCCGGCGACGTCTGGCGATCCCTTCACCCGCATCGAACTGGTGGGCACGCTTGCAACCGCCAGCGGTGCTCAGGGCATGGCCGGGGGGCAGATGATGGACATGATGGCCCAGAGTATTGACTATGACTTGCCGGCCATAACGCGGCTTCAGCAGCTCAAAACTGGCGCCTTGCTGGGTGCTGCCATTGAGATGGGCGCCATTCTTGGTCGCATACCGCCGGAAGGCCGCACGCACCTGCGCGGCTACGCCCGCGACATCGGACTTGCGTTTCAAATCGCTGACGACTTGCTGGATCATGAGGGCGACGAAGCCGCCGCAGGCAAGGCGCTGCGCAAGGATGAAGGCGCCGGGAAGCAGACATTCGTCTCACTGCTGGGCGCCGACCGGGCGCGCGATCAGGCCCAGATGCTGGTGGAACAGGCTGTAGGCCATCTTTCCCAGCATGGTGCCGAAGCTGATCTTCTGCGGGCGCTGGCTCGCTTCATCGTTGAAAGGGATCGCTGATGGGGGGCGACAAAACAGGCGGGCGCGTTGGCGTTTATCCGGGCACGTTTGACCCGATTACTCTGGGCCATTCCGACATCATTCGGCGCGGCGCGAAGCTGGTCGACCGCTTGATAATCGGGGTGACGACCAACCCATCCAAAAATCCAATGTTCACGCCGGAAGAGCGCATTGCCATGGTCAAGCGCGAAGTCGCCGATCTCGGTCTAGGTAACGTCGAGGTTATGGGCTTCAATGCGCTGCTGATGAAATTTGCCGAGAAGCAGCGTGCTACCATGATTGTGCGCGGTTTGCGGGCCGTTGCCGATTTTGAATACGAATACCAGATGGCCGGAATGAACCAGCAGCTTAACGCACGGATTGAAACTGTATTCCTGATGGCGGATGTCAGCCTGCAGCCGATCGCGTCGAAGCTGGTGAAAGAGATCGCCCTGTTCGGCGGAGACATATCGCGCTTTGTTGGAGAAAAGGTCCGCGAAGACGTGCTGGCGCGGGTGCAGAAAATCGGCCGGATGGGAGAATACTGACAGCCGTTGTGCAACGGACTGGTTCATTGCCACGACAGGTGCGGGACGCTATCTCAGCCCGCTGTTTAACCCTCCGCGCCGGCCTTGCCGCCGCCGTTTGTCGAGAGTTGCCAATGCTTCGCCGAATTCTGCCTACGTTCTCCCTATCCCTTGCTTTGCTTGCGGCACCCGCGCTGGCGCAGGAATCTCCTTCGGCCCCGGTTCAGGATGTACCCGTCGCTGCGCCGGATGCGCCGACTGCACCCAAGGCCACGGCTTTGCCGACAGTGGTGAATTCCGACCCCGCAGTGGATCCGGATAATGTCCTGCTGCTTTACCTGTCGAATGGCGGGAAGGTTACGATTCGCCTTATGCCGGAATGGGCGCCCAATCATATTGAACGTATCAAAACGCTGGCGCGTCAGGGCTTCTACAACGGGCTTGTCTTTCACCGCGTGATCGATGGCTTCATGGCACAGACTGGTGATCCTACGGGTACTGGCGCCAGCGGTTCGGACCTGCCTGACCTCAAGGCGGAATTCAACGCTATGCCGCATCTGCGCGGCACCGTTTCCATGGCGCGTACCAATGAACCTGATACGGCTAACAGCCAGTTCTTCATTGTATTTTATCCGCGCATGTCGCTTGATCGGAAATACACCAATTTCGGGCGCGTCATCGCCGGTATGGATGCGGTTGATGCCATCACCCGTGGCGAGCCGCCCGAAAACCCGACCAAGATCGTTCAGGCCACCATCGCCGCTGACAACGCCCCCGCGCCGGTGGTTGCTGCAGCGCCCGTGGCTGCAACGCCGACGGTCGAGCAGCTAAACAACTCGCAGTCGAACTGAACGGCCGTGCACTGAGCCCCCGTCTGCGGCGGGGGACTCTTGCGACGCCGCGCCAATGGTCTAGAGCCGCGCGATGCGCGTTGACCTCTTTGATTTCGAACTCCCGCCTGAGCGGATAGCCCTGCGTCCTGCGCGACCGCGCGATTCCGCTAGGATGCTGGTTGTGCCGGGTGAGGGGGGTTTTGAGGATCGCCATGTGTACGACCTGTCGCAGATGCTGCGCGCAGGCGACGTGCTGGTGTTTAATGACACGCGGGTCATTCCCGCCCAGCTTGAAGGCAAGCGCGGCGAGGCCCGGATCGGCGCCACGCTCCACAAGCGCCAGGACCTGCGACGCTGGCAAGCCTTCGTTCGCAACGCCAAGCGCCTGCGAGCTGGCGATCGCATCGCGTTTCCCGAAGACGTGTTCGCCATTGCCGAGACACGGCACGACGATGGCAGCTGGACATTGTTGTTCGAAGGAGATGAACCGGTAGAGGCTCTGCTCGAGCGGGCCGGGACGATGCCGCTGCCGCCGTACATCGCAGGAAAGCGAGGCACGGACGAGGCCGACCGTAGCGATTACCAGACAATGTTCGCCGCACGAGAGGGCGCCGTCGCTGCACCAACAGCGGCGCTGCATTTCACGCCGGAACTGCTCGCTGCACTTGAAGCGGCAGGCATCGCCCATGAAACGCTGACGCTGCATGTTGGGGCAGGGACGTTCCTTCCCGTAAAGGTCGACGATACGGCCGATCATCGCATGCACGCCGAATGGGGTCATATCGACCCTGCGACGGCCGGCCGCCTTAACGCGGCGCGGGCGGCGGGCGGACGGGTAATTGCCGTGGGAACGACCAGCCTGCGCGTACTTGAAAGTGCAGCGGATGGCGAAGGAACGATCCATCCTTTCGATGGGGATACGGCGATCTTCATTACGCCGGGCTATAAGTTCCGCGGCATCGACGGGCTAATGACCAACTTTCATCTGCCGCGCTCTACGCTGTTCATGCTGGTCAGCGCGCTAATGGGGTTGGACCGTATGCAGGCGGTTTACGCCCACGCAATTGCAGAGGGCTACCGGTTCTACAGCTACGGCGATTCCTCACTCCTGCTACCCTGATCCTGACGGCCAAGCGAAAGCCCTTAGGCGATCCGCAGCTCCCCCTCGAGCAAGGAACTATCGGAAAATTCACGCGTTCAAACGTAAGCGTTTGCATCGCTAGGGAGCTGTCTATGTACCGCACTGCCATTTCCTGCTTCGCCGTCGCTCTGCTGGCATCGCCATTGGCCGCTGCCGACCGTGACCCGACCCCCGCAGAACGCACTGCAATCGAGAAAGTCCTGCGCGACAATGGGTTCGTAAGCTGGGAGGACATCGAGCTTGATGATGATCGCCCGCTGCGCAAGCCGTATTGGGACGTGGATGATGCGCGTGACAGGGCCGGCCGGGCATTCGACCTCAAGATCGAGCCGGGCACGTACAAAATCCTGCGCCGGACGCCTGACCACGATTGAAAGCTCGCACTCCCGTCGGTGAACAAGGGTGGCGTGTCAGTAAGCGCCAGTCACACCACTGGCGCTGCTGCGATTTCTGCCTATAGGCCGTGGGCATGACGCGTTTTGCCTTCACGATCCACGCAACCGACGGAAAAGCACGCACCGGCACGATCAAGATGCGCCGGGGCGAAATCCGCACCCCTGCTTTCATGCCGGTTGGCACAGCTGCCACCGTCAAGGCGATGAAGCCTGAAAGCGTCCGGGCGACAGGCGCAGACATCATCCTTGGCAATACGTACCACCTCATGCTCCGTCCGGGGGCAGAACGGGTGGCGCGGCTTGGCGGCTTGCACAAGTTCATGAACTGGTGGCGTCCGATCCTGACGGACAGTGGCGGCTATCAGGTGATGAGCCTGTCAGATCTACGCAAGATCACCGAAAACGGCGTCACTTTTGCCAGCCATCTCGATGGATCGCGCCATTTGCTTACACCCGAACGTTCGATGGAAATTCAGCGGTTGCTTGGCTCTGACATTGTCATGGCCTTCGATGAATGCCCGAAAATCGACCAGCCGCGTGACCAGATCGCACGGTCCATGGAAATGTCGATGCGGTGGGCAAAGCGCAGCCGAGACGGATTTGATGCTGGGGGTGAACACGCAGAGGGTGCAGCCCTGTTCGGCATCCAGCAGGGCGCACTGGATGAGGGATTACGAAAGGCAAGTGCCGACGCGCTGGCGGACATCGGCTTCGATGGCTACGCCATCGGCGGTCTTGCCGTGGGTGAAGGGCAGGAGGCGATGTTCGCTACGCTGGAATTCGCGCCGCAACAGCTTCCGGCCGATAGTCCGCGCTATCTGATGGGCGTCGGCAAGCCCGACGATCTTGTGGGAGCG
>Ga0233380_1000159_pt1 | contig 38361 bp, 37 predicted proteins | sample ElkDunMinimDraft_9_FD_191541 | JGI IMG/M metagenome (GOLD analysis project Ga0233380, IMG submission 191541) | Fecal eukaryotic communites from dung pellets of Tule Elk in California, USA - Elk Dung F36 | ecosystem: Host-associated > Mammals > Digestive system > Large intestine > Fecal | place... | reverse complement strand
TGGCAGGTCCGGCAATTCAATCGGAAATCACTAATCATGTTCCGGCAAACGAACAAGGACAAATTCAGGGAACGTTGGCTAGTTTAAATAGTGCCACAGCGACTTTTGGACCATTGGTAATGACAAGTATCTTTTATTTCTTTACACACGATTCGGCTCCGTTTAAATTTCCGGGTGCACCGTTTGTTTTGGCATCAATATTAATGGTTTTCGCTTTTTTCATGGCTTACAAAGGATTAAAGAAAACACAATCTATATAAAATGAGTAGTTTTTATTATATCGACAGAAGCAATGTTTCGTTTGAAGATTTTATTGCTTCGCCCGAAATTAAAAGTCATTTAATGGCGTTTTTGCACGAACAGCAGTTTAAGCATTTGTTCGATCAGTATAAAATTCCAATTTCTAACAAATTGCTTTTGTATGGCGACAGCGGTTGCGGTAAAACCATGACGGCGAAAGTGATTGCAAATCATTTGAACAAAAAATTAATGATTGTGAATTTAGCAACAATTATTTCATCAAAATTGGGCGAAACAGCTAAAAATTTAGATTTGCTGTTTAAAGAATCTCAGTACGAAAGTATGGTTTTGCTGTTAGATGAATTTGATTCGTTAGGGCAGATTCGTGATTACGACAATAAAGATAATTCGGAAATGAAACGTGTGGTAAATGCCATTATTCAGTTAATGGATTATTTTCCGCAGAAATCGATCTTAATTGCAGCTACAAATCAAATTCACATGATTGATGAAGCTTTGAAACGCAGATTTGAATGGCAGGTTTCGTACGAAAAACCATCTAATGAATTATTGGATGATCTATACGATACCCTTAAAATTCCGATTCCAGAGAAGTATCATCCCAAAAAACGTTTATATCAGGCATCGTACGCACAAGCGAAAGACGATTTTTATAAACAGGTGAAACAAAATATTATAAACGAACAATTGTCTTAAAAATGGCAAATAACATAATGGACTGGAAACAGTTACTTTCTTTAAAAAAATTTGGCGATACAAAAGTTCGCGAACGTAAAGATGAAAATCCATCACGAATTGGATTTGAAGTTGATTACGACCGAATTATTTTCTCAAACGCATTTCGCAGTTTGCAGGATAAAACGCAGGTAATTCCGCTATCGAAAACCGATTTTGTACACACCCGTTTAACGCATAGTCTGGAAGTTTCGGTTGTTGGTCGATCTATTGGTCGGTTGGCAGGTGCGCAGATTATCGAAAAATATTCCGAATTATCAAATTTAGGCTACACGATTAATGATTTCGGAGCCATAGTTGCTGCAGCTTGTCTGTGTCACGATATCGGAAATCCGCCGTTTGGACATTCAGGTGAAAAAGCAATAGGTGATTTTTTTAAACACGGCGCAGGTGAGCATTTTCGATTAGATTTAGAACCAGCACAATGGCAAGATTTGATTGATTTTGAAGGAAATGCCAACGGATATCATATTTTAACTGATTCACGTCCGGGCGCCGAAGGTGGTTTGCGAATTTCGTATGCAACGTTGGGTGCTTTCATGAAATATCCAAAGGAGAGTTTGCCTAAAAAACCAACCAACGAAATTTCCGATAAGAAATACGGATTTTTTCAAGCAGATAAATCAAGCTTTTTAGATGTTGCCGATACACTTGGATTGCTGAAAAGAGAAGGGGAGACGCTGCGTTATTTACGCCATCCGCTAACGTATTTGGTAGAAGCTGCCGATGATATCTGTTACACGATTATTGATTTTGAAGACGGAATTAATTTAGGCTGGATTCCAGAAGAACACGCGTTGGAATTTTTAATAAAGATTGTAAAAAACAACATCAATTCTGTAAAATATGCACAACTGCAAACAAAAGCTGAGCGTGTAAGTTATTTGCGTGCGTTGGCAATTGGCAGTTTAATTAACGATGTGGTGCGTGTGTTTATGGAAAACGAAGAAGAAATTTTAAAAGGAAATTTCCCGTTTGCATTAACAGATAAATGTGCGTATGTGGCGCAAATGAAAGATATTATTACCATTAGTATTTCTAACGTTTACGAAAGTAAAGAAGTAATAGAAAAAGAGGTAGTTGGTTATAAAGTGCTGCACACGTTGTTAGAAAAATTTATTGCTGCAACCAACAATAAGTTCAATGGTACAGCCACACATTACGACGAACTAATTTTAAAGCTTTTACCTGAACAATATCAAACCGAAAATGAAAGCCTGTATTTACGTTTATTAAACGTATGTAGATTTATTTCGTTATTGACTGATGGTAAAGCTTTGGAATTGTATCATTCTATTGTAGGGCGATAATAGTTTTGTGAATTTTTCATAAAGCTATTGATTTACTGTATAGAAAAACGGAACAAATATCATTACTAAAATAGTAAATATTGATATTGCTAGAGGCGCTATATAATTTTTTTTATTAAAACGTTCGCTTCGCAGCAAAAAGATCAGGACAACTATAGGCATTACAAATGTACTTAAAACAGCTATAAGTGATGTAAGTTCGTAAATAGCACTTAATACAGGATAATCATAAAGATTTACAATCTTTGTTAAAAGCCAAAAACATAACAAAGCCAATGAAATATATAGAAGTATTTTATTTTTCATAAGAGTGGTTTTTAAAATCAAACCAATATAATAAAAAAAATCTAATATTATTATATAAAAAAAGCATCTCATTGAGATGCTTTTAATTTTTTCAGTCTAAGAAGATTAAGCTTCAAATGGTACAATAGAAACGAAAGATTTGTTATCTCTCTTTTTCACGAATTGTACAACTCCGTCAACTTTAGCATGTAAAGTATGATCTTTTCCCATGTAAACGTTTTCACCTGGGTTATGTTTTGAACCTCTTTGTCTTACAATGATGTTACCAGCAATAGCTGCTTGTCCACCATAAATCTTAACGCCTAAACGTTTCGATTCAGATTCTCTACCATTCTTAGAACTACCGACACCTTTCTTGTGAGCCATGATGTTTGGTTTTTAAAATTGTTAATACTTTCTAGTTACAGATTAAATAGTGATTCCCTCGATTACGATTTGAGTCAATGCTTGTCTGTGACCGTTTTTCTTTTTGTATCCTTTTCTTCTTTTCTTTTTGAAAACGATAACTTTGTCACCTTGAAGGTGCTTTAAAACTTTCGCTCCTACTGAAGCTCCTGTTATAGCTGGGGCGCCTAAAGTAATAGTTCCTGCGTTGTCTACTAAGAATACTTTATCAAACGTTACGTTTGTTCCTTCTTCAGCAGCCAAACGGTGAACATACACTTTTTGGTCTTTGCTAACTTTGAATTGTTGCCCTGCTATCTCTACGATTGCGTACATAACAATTAAATTAAGATTAATTTTTAAGACTGCAAATATACAAAAAATATCTAAAATACAAGCCTAAGTACTTCGTTTTTAAAAAATTAATCTAATAAAATAAAAATAGTAAAAAAAATAAGAATATAAATGTAACAAAATCACGAAATTGCGCACTAATTAAAAAATCAAATTAATTTAAATCGAAGTTATGAGAAAATCTCTAACGGCTTTAGCGTCTGCACTTTTATTTAGTAGTGTTGCAGTTGCACAAAAAGTTGAGTTTGAAGAGTATACACTTGACAATGGTTTGCATGTAGTTTTACATCAAGACAAATCGGCGCCAGTTGTAGTTACTTCTGTAATGTACCATGTTGGTGCAAAAGATGAAAACCCAGAGCGTACTGGTTTTGCGCACTTTTTTGAACACCTTTTGTTTGAAGGTACAGAAAATATTGAAAGAGGTGAGTGGTTTAAATTAGTAACTTCTAACGGAGGGCACAACAACGCAAACACTTCAGACGACCGTACGTATTATTATGAAGTATTTCCATCGAACAATTTAGAATTGGCTATTTGGATGGAATCTGACCGTTTATTGCAACCAGTTATCAACCAAATTGGTGTTGATACACAAAACGAAGTTGTAAAAGAAGAAAAACGCTTACGTGTAGATAACAGCCCTTACGGAAACTGGATCACAGAAGTTAAGAAAAATTTGTTCAAAAAACACCCTTACCGTTGGGCGCCAATTGGTTCTATGGATCATTTAGATGCTGCTACTTTAGAAGAGTTTCAAGCATTTAACAAAAAATTCTATGTACCAAACAACGCTGTTTTAGTAATTGCTGGTGATATCGAGTTTGCAAAAACTAAAGATTTGATTCAGAAATATTTCGGAGTGATTAAAAAAGGAGCAGTAGTTCCTCGCGTAAACATTCAGGAAGATCCAATCACAAAAACAATTCATGCAACGGCAGAAGATGCTAACATTCAAATTCCAATGTACATCACCGCTTATAGAACACCATCTATGAAAACGCGTGATGCAAGAGTTTTAGATATGATTTCATCATACCTTTCTGGAGGAAAATCATCGCCAATGCAAAAGAAAATTGTTGACGAGAAAAAAATGGCTTTACAGTTATTTGCTTTTAACTACGCACAAGAAGATTACGGAATGTACTTAATTGCAGGTTTACCAATGGGTGATACTACGCGTAAGGCTTTACAGACTGAAATTGATGCTGAAATTACAAAATTGCAAACCGAGTTAATTTCTGAAAGAGATTATCAAAAGTTACAAAACGATTTTGAAAACCGTTACGTAAGCCAAAATTCAGATTTAGAAGGATTGGCAGAGAACTTGGCTACTAACTATTTATTATATGGCGATATCAATTTAATTAACGAAGAAATCGAAATTTATCGTTCAATTACAAGAGAAGAAATTCGCGATGTTGCTAAAAAGTATTTACAAAGCAATGCTCGTTTATTATTAGATTACGTACCGGCAAAAGAAGATTCAGCTAAATAAGAAAGTAAACAAAATGAAAAAAATATTATTATTCGCATCAGCTTTGTTACTAACTGTTAGTGCCGAAGCTCAAATAAAACGCCCACAACCGCAACCAGGTCCAATGCCTACTGTTAACGTGCAAAAACCGCAAGAGTTTACCATGAAAAACGGTTTAAAGGTAATGGTTGTAGAAGATCATAAATTACCACGCGTAAGCTATATGTTAACTATTGATACACCACCTTATGTAGAAGGTGCAAAAGCAGGAGTGTCAAGTTTAACAAGTGCCGTTGTTGGTAATGGAACTGCAAAAACATCTAAAGAAAAATTCAATGATGAAATTGATTTTTTAGGAGCAAATGTAAACTTTTGGAATACAGGAGCATCTGCAAGCGGATTGTCTAAATACAGTTCTCGTTTGTTAGAATTAATGGCAGAAGGATCATTAAGTCCTTTGTTCTCTCAAGAAGAATTCGATAAATCTAAACAACAAGCTATTGAAGGCTTAAAAGCCGATGAAAAATCTGTTGCATCTGTTGCTCGCAGAGTTAATAATGCTTTGTTATTTGGTAAAGAGCATCCAACCGGAGAATTTGTAACAGAACAAACATTGAACAATGTTACTTTGGCAGATGTTAAACAAAATTATGCATCTTATTTTGTGCCAGAAACTGCTTATTTGGTAGTTGTTGGTGATGTAAAGTTTAAAGATGTTAAAAAACAGGTTGAAAAATTATTCAAAGACTGGAAAAAAGCTTCTGCACCAGTTGCAAAATATGCTGAACCAACGGAAGTTGCTAAAACACAAATCGATTTTGTTGATATGCCAAACGCTGTTCAATCAGAAATTGCATTGATGAATACCGTAAACCTTAAATTAACCGATAAAGATTATTTTGCGGGATTAATTGCAAACCAAATCTTAGGTGGTGGTGGTGAAGGTCGTTTGTTTTTAAACCTACGTGAAGCACACGGATGGACTTACGGAGCTTATTCTTCTTTAGGATCTGGAAAATATACATCTAAATTCACATCATCTGCATCGGTTCGTAACGTAGTTACCGATTCTGCTGTTGTTGAATTTGTGAACGAATTACATAAAATTAGAACAGAACCGGTTACACAAGCAGAATTAGATCTAGCAAAAGCAAAATACATTGGAAACTTTGTAATGGAAATTCAAAAACCAGGTACAATAGCAAGTTTTGCATTAAGAACTAAAACACAAAGCTTACCTGCAGATTTCTATGAAAACTACATTAAAAACATTCAGGCAGTAACCGTTGCAGATGTTCAGCGTGTAGCAAACAAATTCTTTAAAAAAGATAACCAGCGTATTGTAATTGTTGGTAAAGGTTCAGATGTTGCCGGAACTTTAGATCGTTTAGGATATCCGGTTAATTATTATGATGCTTATGCAAATCCGGTAGAAAAACCAGTATTTAAAAAAGCAGCTCCAGTTGGCGTAACTTCTGCAACAGTAATCGAAAACCATGTGAAAGCAATTGGTGGAGAGAAAAAACTGAAAGAAGTTAAATCGTTAAGCGTTGTTTCTAAGGGATCTATGCAAGGAATGGAATTAACCATGACGCAAAAACAAACCAACAAAGGACAATCTATGATGGTTATTAACGGTATGGGTATGGATTTAATAAAACAGGTAGTAACGCCAACTATGGGTTATGCTTCAATGCAAGGCCAAAGAGAAGATTTAAAAGGTGATGCCTTAAAAGACGCTCAGGCTTCTGCAAAAATGTTCGATGAATTAGAAGATTTAAAAAATGCAGCTTCATTTCAGTTAACAGGTATTGAAACTTTTAACGGCGAAGAAGCGTATGTTTTAAAGAAAGATAAAGAAACGGTATATTACAGCGTAGCTTCGGGATTAAAAATTGCCACTTCTGAAACAATGGAAGCGCAAGGACAAACTATTGTAATGACTTCTACTTATTCAGATTACAAAGAAGTAAAAGGAATTAAAGTTGCTCATACAAGTTCATTGCCATTAGCACCAGGAATGTCGGTAGAATTCAAAGTTTCTGAAGTTAAAGTAAATGAAGGCGTAAGAGACGCAGATTTTAAATAATTACAGAGTACATTATTATACTAAAAACGCCTTCAGAAATGAAGGCGTTTTTTATGGTATTAATTGATAAGAATCGTTTTAAAATCAAAATATATTAAGTCCTCCTAATGGCTTTATTATAAATTGTCATTTACTGTCCAATCTTCGTTATCTATTTCGTGGTAAGTTATTTTAGAAATAATTGCAGTAGCCTCTTCGTCTACATATAAACCGTATCCATTTACAAAAACACCTTTTGCACCGTCTTTAACATTACGCATGGCATATAAAATAGCTTCATCTCCCACATCATTTGAACCAGAAAAACGATAAATTTTATCAATAACCAAATCTTCTATGTTTACTGGCTCTCCGTTTTTAATATATGATTCTTTTACTTCTAATAAATTAAAATCTTCTGTATAACCACGATCTTTAAGTATGCGTATTACCTCTGAAAGCGTTTTTTCGGTATTTCTAATCATCATAATACGGTTTAAAATTAGGTTTTTAAAGTTACTACTTACTTATCTATTTTCAAACTATTATTAAAAAAACAAAAGCTGCCTTTTTACAAGACAGCTTTATTATTAATTAACTTTTTTACGGTTATCGTTAGAATCTCTATCAATTAACTTGTTGTATGGATCAACACCCACTTCAATAGGTTTTTCATTAACAGTGATACTTACTTTATTGTTTATTTTATTGATTAAGTATTTTTTGTTGTACAATTCGTTTTCGTATTCATGTTTGCCTTTTTTTGTTTTCTCTCCAAAAATACCAACTTCTACAAAATCATTTAAAGGATACGATTTTACCTCTTTTTTATCATATTTACCAACTAAAGTACCGCCATTTGCATCTTTATAAATTTGAGTTCCTTTAGGAGAAGTTCGGTATTTTGATACCATAAACGTAATATCTACTTGATATTTACCGTCTTTCAAAGGTTTTACTTCCACTTTATCCACTTTATTGTCATACAACGTTATGGTTTCAAACATATCGGTAATTAAATACTGGAAGTTTGCCGGGGTATTCGCTTTTAAATGATTTACAAACTCAATAGAATTGGTATACGGAGCTTCTTGGAATTTTACTTTAGCAACATATTCTTTCAATATATCGTTAAAACGTTTTTCACCCAAATAATCGCTCATAGTGTACAATACCAACGATCCTTTGTTGTAATGAATATACTGTTGGTTTTCGTTATACATTAACGGGTTTTCTTCTTTCCATTCGTTTCTTCTTCCTTTTAAATAACCGTCTAAAGCTTCTTTCAGGAATTTACGCATTTGGAATTTACCATATTCTTTTTCTAAAACTTTTAGTGAACTATATTCTGATAACGATTCAGACAATAAAGTTGCACCTTTAACATTGGCACCAATTACCTGATGAGCCCACCATTGATGCGCCATTTCGTGCGATACAACTGAAAACGGATAATCTACTCCTTCTGGATCGTTTTCATCTACATTTGCAATAAAACCAATTGCTTCAGAGAACGGCATGGTGTTGGCAAACGCCTGTGCAAAAGTTCCCATAGTTCTTGGGAATTCTATAATACGAGCTTGTTGGTGTTGATACTCGCCAAAATTTTCGCTGTAATAAGCCAATGACTTTTTCAAGGCATCCATCATTCGATCTAAATTGTATTCATGGCCTTTATGATAGTAAATTTCTAAATTCAGGTTGTTCCATTTTTCTTTTTTAACTTCATATCTTGCCGAGTTAAATGCGTAGAAATTCAACATTTTTTGATCCATTTTGTAATGGAAATAGTTTCTACCGTCTTTTTGCCATTGTTTTTGGAGATATCCGGGAGCAATTGCTGTTTGATCGCCCGCGGTACTTACCGTTGTTTCAAAAGTAATCCAATCGGCTTCGTTTGATATATAGGTGTTCTTACGTGCTTCAGGATCATCTGTTGCAGCCATACGTTCACGTGGCGGTAAATTGTATTTCTTACGCACATCGTTATCTTGGATTTCTGCTGAATCACTGTATCCAAAAGAAGGAAACATGCCGTTGTTTATAAACGTTCCGTTTTCAATAATCGGTGAACGATCTTTTAACCACGTGTTTTCTTTGTTTTGAACGATCATTTTAACTTTTAAAGAATCGCCCGGGTTTAAAGGTTGATTTAATCGATAAATATCGAAATCCATAACGGTATCGTTTAAAACCTTCTGATAATCGTTACTAAAAGTAATTTCTTTTAAATTTTTACCGTAATTAATGAATAATGAATCAATAGCTTGGTTTGATTTATTTACCATAACGTAGTTAACTACCGCGTGATAATTTCTTTCGTTCGGAAAAATATCCATGTTTACTTTTACATCAACAATACGTGGTTGTTCGTATTTCTCGAATTTTTTGTATTTCTTTTCAAAATCAACCCGTTGTTTTTCATATTCTTGTGCGGTGTAGTAAGGTTCTAATTTTACTGCCTGATAATACAAAGCATAACCTAAACCAACAAAAGCCAACGTAATAATTACTAGCGGAACGCCAATTGGCATTTTAAAACGTTTTGCAAACAATTGTAAGCGTTCTTTTGCACTTGATAAAATTCCACGACGCCAGAAAAGTAAGGTTAATCCGTATAGAACAAAGCCAAAAAGTAACCAATAAAGTTTATAGTAAAAATAACCACGAACGGTTCCAAATCCATCCATATCAGAATAACTATAACCCGATCCTGAATTAAAATGGAAGACAGCTTGTTCTATTCCTAATTTATTTAATGCACTTGGAAGTAACTGTATAACTAATGCCGTGATAAAAAATCCTATAAAATAATTTTTGAAAAACGCTTGTATGAATAGTGATAATAAGATTATGATTACATAATCGATCAATTGGAAACCAAAGAAATCTGCAAAGTATTGACCTAGTTCAAAATTATAATATCCTAAATAGGTCTGAATTAAAACTCCTGATAAAATTCCTACTAAAAATACCACACAAACCATTTCAATTAAAGCAATGAATTTTGATAATAGCAAACTCCAATTTGGAACTGCAGTAGCATCAATTAATAAATTCATTCGCGATGATGTAGCGTTGTTCAGTAAAACCCCTGCAAAAAGATAGATTAATATAGATAGAAACAATGCAATGTTACCACTTATGGTTTCAATAATTTTCCACGTAACAGGGTAGGTGTTGGTTCCGTAAAGTTCACCTAAATTAAAAGTTGAAATTGTAATAAAAAGCATAAGGATTATCATTAGTATGATAAAAATCCAGTTCTTAACAATGCTTTTAAATTCAAATTTAGATAAACGGATTGCCGTTTTTAGATTCGAAATGAACGAATAATTGTAAGATACTTTTGGAAGATTGATCTTTATAATGCTTCCAAAATTGTTTTTAGTAACACGTTCTGCTTTTCTTTTTCTACCTATTGTTACTGGTGATTGAGAAAATGAGAATGAAAAATAAGTAACAAATAATGCCAACACACCAACACCTATCCAAATTAAACGGTTGTAAATAATGACCTTGTCTAACGGAATTAGTAATGTGTTCTGTTCATCAATCGTCCAATATTTTGTTACATAACCTAGCGCTTCATTTCCAAAAGGCTCAAATAAAGCGGCCACAAATTTATCGTCTACTTTAGCTGTTAAACTGCTGATTATACCTGGAACAATCAATAAGATAATTATCAAGATAAAACCGATATATTGGTTACGTGTTAATGTGGTTAACATAAAAATCATAGCACCTATAAAGAAAATATTAGGCAGTACAAAAACCAGGTAACTTTGAAAGTAAGCTGCTAGATTTATAGGGCCTAATAAATCGGGATTTGCAAACGGTAGAATGGTAGCCAATAAAAAACCAAATCCAATAGAAAAAGTAATAACAAAAGTTATTAGAAAACCACTTAAAAATTTCCCGATAAGATATTGAAACTTATTAAACGGATAAGCAAACAACAAGGTGTGTGTATTGTATTTAAAATCGCGATAAACTGTTGTTCCAATAACTACTGGAATAATAAAATTGATGTAAATAGCAATTTGACTTATAATACCATTTATAGCAATAGGCGAATTCATAATGGTATTTGATGTTGTTGTTACATTAAAACCATCAAAATAGCCTGTTACAAACGCCATAATTACAAACGATAGTGCAAAAAAGAGTGTAAAATACAGATAAAACTGCCAGTTTTTAAACCAACGTTTTGTTTCAAATTTAAAAATAGTTCCTAGCATTAATTATCTTTTTTTAATGAAACAAAATAAACATCTTCTAAAATTGGTTTTGCCTGAATAAACGTTTCGTTTGGCTGTGCATCGCTGTACACACGAATGTTCAACGTATTGTCCGGGTTAAAGTTCGATGAAAGAATGTTATGGTTTTTGTTGTATTCGTCAAAATCTGAACGATTAATAATACGAACCCAAATTTTACCTTTTAACATTTCTTCGCCACTTGTAGGTGTACCTTCAAACAAAATTTTTCCGCCGTTTAAAATGGCAATTTCGTTACATAATTCACGAACATCATCAACAATATGCGTAGAGAAAATTACGGTATGGTTTGCACCAATTTCACGTAAAACATTCAAGAAACGGTGACGTTCCGCAGGATCCAATCCGGCAGTTGGTTCATCAACAATAATTAATTGCGGATTGTTTAAAAGTAACTGTGCAATACCAAAACGCTGTTTCATACCGCCCGAATAACCACTTACGCTTTTAGATCGAACATCGTATAAATTGGTAAGAGTAAGTACTTCGGTAATAATTTTTTTGCGTTCGTCTTTTTTGGTTATGCCTTTTAATTGAGCAAAATAATCTAACAATGTTTCTGCCGACATGTTTGGATAAACTCCGAATTCCTGTGGCAAATAACCTAAAACTCTGCGCAAGGCATTTTTATCTTCTAAAACATTAATGTCGTTAAAAGTTACAGAACCCGATGTTGGCGTTTGCAACGTTGCAATGGTACGCATTAATGATGATTTTCCTGCACCGTTTGGACCCAATAAGCCAAACATACCTTTGCCTATTTCTAAATTTACATTATCTAACGCTTTAACGCCGTTTTTGTAGGTTTTTGTTAACCCCGAAATTTTTAGACTCATAACCTATTTTTTTATGTTTTTTACTGTGTGAACTTTTTAAGAATGAATTTTAAATGTAAGTACAATTATTTACTTAAATGTTACAAAAGATAGGAAGTTTTTGGTAAGAAGTTTTAAATTGAAGCAATAAAAAAGTGATTATCTGAAATACTGAACAATATATTAATCAATAAATAAATAGCAAGGAAATTAATTATTACGATTTCTTCACATTAAGCTTGTCATTCCGAACTTGTTTCGGAATCGCATTCAGAAATTATTCTCGTGATAAGCTGACACAAGCTTGAGAACTGAACGAAGTTAAACAAGTTTAGCTTGACATTCAGGGTTATTAAATAAAAAAAGGAAAACGTTCGCTTTCCTTTTAATCTGTTTTCTAATATCTATGTTCTAAAAAAACTATTTGATGTATTCAATATCGTTTTGTTCCACTTTTTGATTGTCGAAAAAACCTTGTTCGCGCATCCAGTCATCGCTGTAAATTTTGCTCATATAACGCGATCCATGATCAGGGAAAATAACCACCACATTGCTGTTTGCGTTAAATTCACCTTCAGCATCGAACTGACGAACAGCTTGAAAAGCCGCTCCAGATGTGTATCCAACAAAAAGACCTTCGGTTTTAGAAATTTCGCGTGCGGTGTGTGCGGCATCTTCGTCGGTAACTTTCATAAACTGATCAATCACAGAAAAATCGGTTGCTGTAGGAATCAAATTTTTTCCCATTCCTTCAATTCGGTACGGATAAATCTCATTCGGATCAAATTCATGCGTTTCGTGAAATTTCTTTAAAACCGATCCAAAAGCATCAACACCTAAAATACGGATGTTTTGATTTTGTTCCTTTAAAAATTTTGCCGTTCCCGAAATGGTTCCGCCTGTACCAGAACAAGCGACCAAATGCGTTATTTTGCCGTTGGTTTGTTTCCAAATTTCAGGTCCAGTAGTTTTATAATGTGCATCGATATTCAACTCGTTAAAATACTGATTGATGTAAACCGAACCAGCAGTTTCCTGATGAATACGCTTTGCAGCACTGTAATACGAACGCGGATCGTCTGCTGATACATTTGCCGGACAAACGTACACTTTTGCACCCATTGCCTTCAGCATATCGATTTTATCTTTTGATGATTTAGACGTTACCGCTAAAATACATTCGTAACCTTTAATAATGCTGACCATTGCAATGCTGAAACCGGTGTTACCCGATGTTGTTTCAACAATAATACTGCCCGGTTTTAAAATACCTTTGCGTTCTGCTTCTTCCACAATATGTAAAGCAATACGGTCTTTTGATGAGTGCCCCGGATTAAAAGCTTCTACTTTAGCAAAAAAGTTTCCTTTTAAACCTTGAGATACTTTTTTTAACTTAATAAGCGGTGTATTGCCTACAAAATCTAAAATATTCTCATGCGCCTGGATCTCGTCTTTCATTTTTCTTGTTTTAACGATTTTTTTAACTTCGCTAGTTCACGGTGCAAAAGTACTATTTTTTTATTTAATGTTGTTAATTTTATCATACGAACGACTTTAAAAGTTGAAAAAAGTAGTATATTTACCTGTCAAAATGAGCTTAAATTATGGATATTCAAGCAATAAAATTAGAATTAATACAGTACTTGTTGAATACTGAAAAAGAATCTTTACTACAAAAAGTGAAAGAATTAGTTTTGAAAGAAGAGCGTACAACAGATGATTCTGATAAAAGAACACCTTTTACTATTGAGGAGTTAAATAATAAATTGAAACGGGCAGAAGAAGATTATGAAGCAGGAAGAATAACGACAGATGAAGATTTAGCTAAAGAAATAGAAACTTGGTAAAATGGTTGCAAAAACCTATAAAATTATATGGACTGATGAAGCTAAAAAAGATTTAAAAGATATTTTTGACTTCATTAAAATACAATCTGTTCAAAGTGCCAAAAATGTTATTTCCGATATAAAAAATATATCGAAGACCATTCGATTTTCAAATCAGAATAAACAAGAATATTATAATGACAGATACCAAAGAATCATAATAAGAAACTATAAAATTCTCTATAGAATTAGTGATTCTAAAAATGAATTGATAATTGCAGCAGTATTTCATACTAGTCAAAATCCCGAAAAGATATCAGAAATAGATTAAAATAAAAACCCTTTCAGATTTTAAAATTCGAAAGGGTTTTTATATAAATTGAAATGAATGTTACTTCTTAATTCCTTCCAAATCTAACATAAAAGCATATTCTTTAGCCACTTCTTTCAATGCTTCAAAACGACCTGATGCACCACCGTGACCGGCATCCATATTGGTGTCTAAAAACAATTGGTTTTTGTTGGTACGTAATGCACGTAGCTTCGCAATCCATTTTGCAGGCTCCCAATATTGTACTTGCGAATCGTGAAAACCTGTTGAAATATATAGGTTTGGATAATCTTGCGCTTTAACATTGTCGTAAGGTGAATACGATTTCATGTAATCGTAATACTCTTTTTCGTTTGGATTTCCCCATTCGTCATATTCCCCAGTGGTCAACGGAATAGAATCGTCTAACATGGTAGTAACCACATCAACAAACGGAACTTGTGCAATAACGCCGTTGTACAATTCAGGTGCATCGTTTAAAACAACTCCCATTAACAAACCACCAGCAGATCCGCCTTCGGCATACAAATGTTGAGGAGATGTGTATTTTTGATCGATCAAAAACTTCGAACAATCAATAAAATCGGTAAAAGTGTTTTTCTTTTTAAGCAGTTTTCCGTTTTCATACCATTCTCTGCCTAAATCTTCACCACCACGAGTATGTGCTATGGCGTAAATAAATCCACGATCTAACAAACTTAAACGAACGGTAGAAAAATAAGGCTCCATAGTAGAACCGTACGATCCATAAGCATATTGAAGTAACGGATTTGTTCCGTCTTTCTTTAAATCTTTTTTGTAAACCAAAGAAATCGGAATTTTAGTTCCATCGGCAGCGGTTGCCCAAACACGTTCTTCGGTGTAATTATCTTTGTTGAATTTTCCGCCTAAAACTTCTTGCTCTTTTTTAACCGTTTTTTCTTTGGTACGCATATTAAAATCGATCACCGAAGAAGGCGTTGCCATAGATTGGTATCCGTAACGAAGAATTTCTGTATCGAAATCTACATTTGTTGTGGTGTACGCCGTAAACGTTTCACTTTCAAAAGGTAAATAATACACTTGTTCAGGATTTTGCCAAGGCTGAATTTTAATGTGCGATAAGCCGTTGAATCGTTCAGAAACCACTAAATAATCTTTAAAAATATCAATTCCTTCCAATAAAACATCTTCACGGTGCGGAATTAAATCTTTCCAATTTTCTTTAGTTGTAGCCGTTTCGGGCGTAATCATTAACTTAAAATTGGTCGTCTTATCTTTGTTGGTCACAATGTAAAAATGATTGTTGTAATGCGAAACCGAATATTCCAATCCGCGGGTACGTTTTTGAAAAATGCTAAATTTTCCATTTGGATTCGACGCTTCTAAAATTTGATATTCTGATGTTAACGTACTTTCTGATCCTATAATCAAATATTTCTTCGATTTTGAACGATAGATATACGTATTGAACGTTTCGTCTTTTTCGGTGAAAATCAATTCGTCTTTCGCAATGTCGTTTCCTAAAGTATGTTTAAAAATACGGTCGGCACGCAGCGTTTGTTCGTCTTTTCGAGAATAGAACAGCGATTTATTATCGGCTGCCCAAGTACTGCTTCCAGTTGTTTTTTCAATTTTTGTAGGCAAAATTTCGCCTGTTTCCAAGTTTTTAATTTGAATGGTGTATTCACGGCGAGAAACGGTATCCACTCCAAAAGCAGCAAATTTATTGTCGTCGCTGATGTTTAAACCTCCTAACTGAAAATAGGTATGCCCTTGAGCCATCTGGTTACAATCGAACAAAATTTCTTCGGCTGCATCTAAACTGCCTTTTTTACGGGTGTAGATTGGATAATCTTTTCCTTTTTCAAATCGAGTTAAATACCAATATCCGTTGTAAAAATAGGGAACTGAAGAATCGTCTTCCTTAATTCGGTTTTTCATTTCTTCGAATAAATCTTTCTGAAAATCTTTCGTATGTGCCGTTAATGTATTGTAATAGTTGTTTTCTGCCTCGATATAATTAATCACTTCGGTATTTTCACGTTGATTCAACCAATAATAATTATCGGTACGAACATCGCCATGTTTCTCTAAATTGGTAGGATTGATCTTGGCAATGGGTTCTTTTATAGTGTTATTCATTTTATTTTTTGTTGTTGAACATGCAGCTGCAAAAATACTACAAAAAGCAAGCATAAAAGTATTTGAGTGTTTCATAATTATTAATTAGTGATTTTGGTTGAAATTAATACTTTTGAGATGAATATAAAAATATGTTTGGAGATTTAATGGGTGAGAAAATTTTGATATACCTTTTATGTACTATTGTTATTTATAACCAAAATTTGTATATTTGATAAAATTGATAATTATGAAATTAGGAGATAAAGTTTTGATTTCTCCGCAGGTTACGGGAAGAATCGATTGGGTAGAAGCAACCATTGTTGAAGTTGAAAATAATCCGTATGTTGGAATTGTTATTACTGCAAAAGCTGATGATGGAGAAGTTTTCTTTGAAAAAGAAGATATGTTTAAACTTTTGGATAACGAAATATGTATGCAATAACCTTTGATATGGTTATTTCTGATTTGAAGCTTCATTATGGAAAACAATATCATAGTGCTTATTCAGAAATAAAAAAGGTAATGAAAGAAAATGACTTTTATTGGATACAAGGCAGTACATATATTACAGAAAGCAGCCTAATTGCAGTAACAAAGGCTATGAATTCTTTAGATAAAATTAATTGGTTGAGAAAATCGGTGCGTGATATTAGAGCATTCAGAATTGAAGATTTGTCAGACTTTACGCCTATGTTTAAAGAACAAAAATAAACCACTATAAACTAAACTTATAGTGGTTTATTTTTTTAATTTTCTTTAGTTAAAACGATGCCCTTTTAACGCAAGACTTTCAGTTTTTTACAGATTTTAAAAAAATACGATTATGAAAAATCTGTGTAAATCTTTTAATCGGTGGTTTTAAAATCTAACTTTCAGTCCGAAATTAAACCTAAGAGCTTTCGGTTCATCGTAGTTTAGTTCTCTCATTTAAAAAAACTTCAACATTTAACTTCTATTTCTTAAATTTGCATTCACACCATATAAAATAAAAGATATGTTTGGAGATTTAATGGGCATGATGGGAAAATTACAAGATGCCCAAAAAAAGGTTGAAGAAACAAAGCAACGTTTAAATAATGTATTGATTGATGAACAAAGTGCCGACGGATTATTGAAGGTTACTGTTACCGCAAACCGACAAATTAGAACGATTGATATTAATGATGAGTTATTAAGCGATAAAGAACAGTTAGAAGATTATTTGATTTTAACGTTGAATAAGGCATTAGATACAGCTGGAGCAATTAACGAAGCCGAATTGGCTGCGGCTGCAAAAGATGGTATGCCCAATATTCCAGGAATGGATCTATTTAAGTAGCATGAAAAAGTTTTTTATACTACTTATAGGTGTTGTGGCGATGGTTTCGTGCAACAGTGATAAAAAATCTGGAAATACTCAGATTACTGGTGAAATTAAAGGGTTAAAACAAGGTACGCTGTACATTCAGCAGTTAAAAGACAGTACGCTGATTACGTTAGACAGTATTGTTTTAAAAGGAGCATCGACATTTGAAACCGGTTTTGATCTTAATGAACCTGAAGTGTTGTTTTTGGGATTGAACCGAGGAACATCGCAGTCTATGGACAATTTGATTTTGTTTTTTGCCGAACCAGGGCAGTTGACCATTAACAGTTCGTTAGATAATTTTTCGGGTGGTGCTGTGGTCGAAGGTTCAAAAAATCAGGATCTGTACACAAAATACCTAAAAACAAAAACAGTTTACACGCATAAACAAACCGATTTGATTAAGGATATTATTTTGGCTCAAAAAAACGATCAGTTGGTAAAAGCCGACAGTTTAGAAAATGTGTTAAATCGTTCTGTTAAAATGAATTATTTAAATGCAGTTAATTTTGTGCTGAAAAATAATAAAAACGAAGTAGCGCCTTATATTACTTTAACTGATATTGTTCCGGTAAACGAAAAATATCTGGATACTATTTACGGAAATCTCTCACCTGAAGTAGCTCAAAGTAAATACGGTAAAATTCTAAAAGAATATTTAGAATTGATTAAGAAGCAGTAAAGGTCTGTTTGTTAAATATATAAAGTTTGTCATGCTATAAGCATCTCTAAGCGAATTAAGATTCCTAAGGAATTACAATTATATAAATATTCGGAATAATCAGAAAAACAAAAAACACCAATCAAACGATTGGTGTTTTTTATGATCTTAATTAAAAGATTACTTTCTACGTAATTCTTTAATTTTAGCTTTTTTACCAGTAAGTTCTCTAAAGTAGAAAATACGTGCTCTACGAACTTTACCTCTTTGGTTCAATTCAACTTTTTGTAAAGCTGGCATGTTCACTGGGAAAATACGCTCAACACCAACGTTACCAGACATTTTACGAATTGTAAAAGTTTCAGTAGCGCCAGACCCTCTTCTTTGAATAACTACACCTTTAAAGAACTGAGTTCTTGTTTTTTCACCCTCTTTAATTTCGTAGTAAACTGTAATAGTATCACCCGCTTTAAAATCTGGGAAATCTTTTTTTGTAACGAATTCGTCTTGTACGAATTTTACTAAATCTAAAGACATTTTGTAAATTTTTTAAGTTAATTCAAACCAACGTGCACGGTTCTCGCCAGAGGTTGATCCAAAAGTGGGGCAAATATAAGTAATAATTTATAAATAAAACAAACAATTCCTTTAAAAAGATGAGAGGAATTGTTGGTCTATGTTGTTGTAAATAAGATGTTTATTGAATATTTACAGGCTTAACTGTATAGCCGTTGTCTTTTAAAAGTTTCAATACGCCGCCATTTCCACTTAAATGAGCTGCACCTACTGCAAAAAATACCGATTGGTTTTTCATAAGTTCAGGCATTTCGTTTATCCAATTATGATTTCGTTTAGTAAGCATTTCGTTATACACCTCATCGGTCATATAACTGCTTTTTTTCATATAATCGTACAAACCTTGCATGTCTTGATTGGTATACAAAGCAACTATTTCTTTAGTTGATTTAAAGCCGTCTTTTTTAAGATCGTTCAGCATTTCAAAAACAGCATTCTGACCCAAAGATTTTCCTAAAATCTCCATTTGTTCAGCAGCTGTTTCTAAACCGCCCATTTTCTTTTGAGCAGCGGCTGCAGTTTGCAATAATTCCATTTCGTACATTTTAAAATCGGTACAAGGAAACGATTTAAACGTAACCATACTTACAATAGCAGCATCGGTAAGGTGTTCAAATTGAGTAATATCTAAATCAACCACTTCTTTTAAAAGCGATTTTAATTTGTTGTATTTAGCTGGTTCTAATCGTTCTGAAAGTGAGGTTTCACTCATCATAGATTGTTGTATAACAGCCATGTTTTCTGGGTTAGAAAAATCGATTTCGGCATAAAATGCATCAACATTTTTCAACGTGTTTTGAATGGTTTCGGTCATGATATAATCGTCTTGACAAATCATGTGAATGGTTCCAAAAACGTACGATGGTTTTTCTAATCCATTGCCTGAAACTTCCCATAATAAACTTTTATTGTCCTGAGCAAATGTTGTAAACGATACTAATGTTAAGGCACATACTGCAATACTTTTTACTAATTTCTTCATAATTAATTTCTTTGTAAAGTAAGTAGCAGTTTATTGGAAATGTTACAGAGTATTTAGACTTTAACAATAAGTTATTCGTTTTCTAACAAATCGGGTCTGCGATTTTTAGTGTGTTCGTATGCTTTTTCTTCACGCCATTTTTCAATTTCAGGAAAATTTCCACTCAATAAAATATCAGGTACTTTCCAACCGTTGTATTCAGCCGGACGTGTATAAATTGGTGGAGCTAGCAAATTGTCTTGAAAACTGTCGGTTAGGGCAGATGTTTCGTTAGAAAGTACTCCAGGAATCAATCGAATAATGGCATCGCACAAAACAGCAGCACCTAATTCACCGCCCGAAAGCACATAATCGCCAATAGAAATCTCTCTGGTAATAAAATGATCGCGCACCCGTTGGTCAACTCCTTTGTAATGTCCACACAGAATAATAATATTTTCGACCATAGACATACTGTTAGCAATTTGCTGATTCAGCGTTTCGCCATCGGGTGTCATGTAAATAATCTCATCGTACGTACGTTCGCTTTTCAGTTGGGTAATACATTTGTCAATCGGTTCAATACTTAAAACCATTCCTGCACCGCCTCCAAATTGGTAATCGTCTACATTTTTATGTTTATTGGTACTATAATCTCTTAAATTATGAAAATGCACTTCCACCAAACCTTTGGCAATGGCTCTTTTTAAAATCGATGCTTCAAACGGACTCTTAATCAATTCGGGTAAAACAGTTATAATATCAATACGCATAAAAAAATATTTGCTGCAAAATTACACTTTCTTTTTAGCAAAACAGCTTTATCGTAATTTTAAGATCCATAAAAAGAAATAACCTTATATTTGTAGCTTATTAAATTTATTATGGAAAACGGTATATACGCAAAATTCACAACACCAAAAGGTGAAATTTTAGTAAAACTAACTTACGATAAAACACCAGGTACAGTAGGAAACTTTGTTGCTTTGGCAGAAGGAAATTTAGAAAACACGGCTCGTACCCAAGGAAAACCTTATTATGATGGTTTGACTTTTCACAGAGTAATTGCTGATTTTATGATTCAAGGTGGTGATCCAACAGGAACTGGTTCTGGTGGTCCAGGTTACAAATTCGATGATGAATTTCATCCAGAATTAAAACATGATGTTCCTGGAATTCTTTCTATGGCAAATGCAGGTCCTGGTACTAATGGATCTCAATTTTTCATCACGCACATTGCAACACCTTGGTTAGATAACAATCATACCGTTTTTGGACATGTGGTTGAAGGACAAGATGTGGTTGATGGAGTAGAACCAGGCGATAAAATGGATAAAGTGGAGATTGTCCGTGTGGGCGATGAAGCTGAAAAATGGAATGCAGTTGAAGCTTTCAGAACTTTTGAAGGATCTCGCACGAAGAGATTAGCAGACGAAAAAGCGAAAGTTGATGCTGAATTAGATAAAATTGCAGCAGGTTTTCAAAAAACAGATAGTGGTTTACGTTACCAATACATTCAAAAAGGATCGGGTAAACAAGCAACTAAAGGCAGTAAAGTAGCGGTTCATTATAAAGGACAATTGCCAGACGGACAAGTTTTTGATGAATCGTACAAACGCAAGCAACCATTAGAATTTACCGTAGGAATTGGTCAAGTAATCGAAGGTTGGGACGAAGGAATTATGTTATTAAATGTTGGCGATAAAGCTCGTTTTGTAATTCCATCACACTTAGGTTATGGTTCGCGCGGAGCAGGCGGTGTAATTCCACCAAACGCCACATTAATTTTTGATGTAGAACTTGTAGACGTTAAATAATATTGAAAATGCCTCTTATATTTTAAGGGGTATTTTTATTTTTGCATTATGAGAAAGATTCTTTTAGCTGTTTCGATGTTTTTATCGCTACAATCATTTGCTCAAATTGGCGATGCCATTCACTGTGGATACGATTTTACAAGTTATATCGTTGTAAAACCGCACGAAGACGGTAAAACACAAACTATTAACGGGTTAAAAATGAGTATTTGCGATAAAGACGGTAATGAGGTCATCAACAGAGATTTTAAATTGAGTTGGAAAAACAACAACCAGCCATTGCATTTTGTTCGAAATTATAAAATCGATTCAAACAATAAGAGAATTGAAGGGTTTGATGGAGGAAAATGGTTTTACTATTTTGCCGATGATCACTATCTGGTAACTGTTGCCAATACCTTTAATGCTGACGATTTTTATTTAAAGATCGAAGATACCGATGGCGAAGAAAACGGTGGCCATTTTAAAACATTTATGATGCAGTTGGCTCCGTATAATATGTATATTTTATGCGATTCGGAAGAACGTCAGAAAGCTATGCAATTTGGTAGAAGAATGAATAAACCTATTGAAGTGGTTTTAGAAAAAAGGTAAGAAAGCTGAAATTGAAGAAAGAGTTAACTATATGTTTTAACTCTTTTTTTTATTGTTTACATAGTTACGGATCTAACCAAACGGTTATCAATTTATAGCCAATAAGAACTTGTATGCCAACAAATCGTTATCTTAATTACCTATCGTAATATAAAAACGTTCTATTGTAAACATTGAAGAACACTAGTTGCAAAACCTAATTTTGCCATCAAATAAAACAACAGATTTTAACAGATGAAAAAATTAGTTCTTTCTATTGGTATGTTGGTTGCTTTGTCTGCAAATGCACAAGGGCCAAATACCACAAACGGTAGTGATTTAACTCAATGTCCGTACCTTAATGGTACCATGGTAGACGGTCCAAGTGAAGTTACAAAAAAATTATATCAAAACCGCAGTACCAATACCAATAAAGATTGGTGGCCAAACCGTTTAGATTTGGGTGTATTACGTCAAAACTCTTCGTTATCCACTCCAATGTCTGTTGATTTTGATTATGCTGAAGCCTTTAATAGCTTAGATTTAGAAGCAATTAAGAAAGACATTAACGAAATGTTGACGCAATCGCAAGATTGGTGGCCTGCCGATTTTGGAAATTACGGACCATTGTTTGTACGTATGGCTTGGCATAGCGCAGGAACTTACCGTACAGGTGATGGTCGTGGTGGAACGCGTATGGGTATGCAACGTTTTGCACCACAAAACTCTTGGCCTGATAACGTAGGTTTAGATAAAGCACGTCGTTTACTTTGGCCTATTAAACAAAAATACGGAAACAAAATTTCTTGGGCAGATCTTATGATATTAACAGGAAATGTTGCTTTAGAAAACATGGGCTTTAAAACAATTGGTTTTGCCGGAGGTAGAACTGATGTGTGGGAAGCGCAAGAAGCTTATTGGGGATCAGAAAAACAATGGTTAGCAAAAAGTGGAGGAGAAGGCAGTCGTTACAATGAAAACCGCGAATTAGAACAACCATTGGCAGCAGCCGAATTAGGTTTGATCTATGTAAACCCGGAAGGTCCAGATGGTAAACCTGATCCACTTTTAGCAGCTCAAGATATTCGCGAAACCTTTGCGCGTATGGGTATGAATGATGCCGAAACAGTTGCATTAATTGCCGGTGGTCACTCGTTCGGTAAAACACACGGTGCGGGCGATGCAAGTTTGGTAGGTGCAACTCCTGAAGAAGCTTCTATCGAACAAATGGGATTAGGCTGGAAAAGCTCATACAAATCAGGTAAAGGAGCCGATCAAATTGGTTCTGGTTTAGAAGTTACTTGGGTTTCAACCCCTACACAATGGAGCCACGGTTTCTTTAAAAACTTGTTCAACAACGAATGGGAACTTACAAAATCACCAGCAGGTGCGTACCAATGGGTAGCTAAAGATCCTAAAGTAATGGTTCCAGATGCGTTTGAAGAAGGTAAAAAACACAAACCTACCATGCTTACTACCGATTTATCTTTACGATTTGATCCGGAATACGAGCGTATTTCTCGTTATTTTATGGAACATCCAGAGCGTTTTGAAATTGCTTTTGCACAGGCATGGTTTAAATTAACGCACCGTGATATGGGACCAAAAACGACTTATTTAGGAGCAGACGCCCCTGCACAAGATTTTGGTTGGCAAGATCCATTGCCTGCAGCGAAAGGTAAAATGATCGATGCAAAAGACATTACAGAGTTAAAAAATGAAATTGCTAAATCGGGCTTAACCATCAATGAATTGGTTTCAACAGCTTGGGCATCTGCTTCAACTTATCGTCATTCCGATCGTAGAGGAGGAGCAAATGGAGCACGAATTGCCTTGTTGCCACAACGTAACTGGGAAGTTAATAATCCAGCACAGTTAGATAAAGTATTGAATAAATTAACGGAGATCCAAAACAGATTCAATGCAAAAGCTACAAACGGAAAACAGGTTTCTTTGGCAGATTTAATTGTTTTAGGTGGATCAACTGCTGTAGAGAAAGCAGCAAGCAATGCAGGTGTTAAATTAGAGGTGCCTTTTAATGCGGGCCGTGTTGATGCTACACAAGAGCAAACTGATGTGAAATCGTTCGCTTATTTAGAGCCAGTTGCCGATGGTTTCCGTAATTATTTAAACAAAGGGAAAGCGTTTATGAGTACCGAACAGTTGTTGGTTGATAAAGCAGAATTATTAACATTAACTGCTCCAGAAATGACTGTTTTAGTAGGAGGATTACGTGCCTTAAATGCAAACTATGACGGATCTAAAAACGGATTGTTATCTGATAAAAAAGAAGCGTTAACCAACGATTATTTTGTGAACTTGTTAAATATGGATACTGAATGGAGCGCAGCTGATGCAACAAACGAGTTGTTCATTGGTAAAGACAGCAAAACAGGTAAACAAAAATATACAGCAACAAGTGCCGATTTAATTTTTGGATCACATTCAGAATTAAGAGCGTTTTCAGAAGTGTATGCCAGTGCCGATGCAAAAGAAAAATTTGTTAAAGATTTTGCTGCTGCTTGGGTGAAGGTAATGGACTTAGATCGTTTTGATTTAAAATAATTAAAAAAAATAAAAAATCCTAAAGAATGTTCTTTAGGATTTTTTTTGTACTCAAGGCGGGACTTGAACCCGCACGAGCATTACTGCTCACTGGATTTTAAGTCCAGCGTGTCTACCAATTCCACCACTCAAGCGTAGGTAAAAAAATCTATTTATAAGTCTTGAATATTATTTTGTACTCAAGGCGGGACTTGAACCCGCACGAGCATTACTGCTCACTGGATTTTAAGTCCAGCGTGTCTACCAATTCCACCACTCAAGCAGATAAATAGATTTTTTGAGCGAAAAACGGGATTCGAACCCGCGACCTCAACCTTGGCAAGGTTGCGCTCTACCAACTGAGCTATTTTCGCATTGTAATAAAAAACGTTAGTACTCAAGGCGGGACTTGAACCCGCACGAGCATTACTGCTCACTGGATTTTAAGTCCAGCGTGTCTACCAATTCCACCACTCAAGCAGATGTAGTAACGTGAGCGAAAAACGGGATTCGAACCCGCGACCTCAACCTTGGCAAGGTTGCGCTCTACCAACTGAGCTATTTTCGCGTTTTTATTTTATTTAAAGAACTTGGTTTGCAAATTTAGTAAAAAAATTACAATATGCAAAAAAAAAGTACTCAAGGCGGGACTTGAACCCGCACGAGCATTACTGCTCACTGGATTTTAAGTCCAGCGTGTCTACCAATTCCACCACTCAAGCAAAGAACTAACAATACTAGGTATAATGCCTTATTGCGTGTGCAAATATATAATGATTATTTTATTTTACAATGCTTTTGAAAAACTAATTTTTAATTATTTCTTAAACTTTTGATACTGTTTAAAGTAGCTTTAGTTTAAATTAAAAAAATATAGATTTTATGGTTGTAAATTTGTTGTAAATAAAAACGCATTGCAATTGCAATGCGTTTTATTTAGCGTAAAGGTCTGTTTAAAACCAAATCTATATATAAGTTTACTTTGTTTTTTAAATGCTTTCTGTGTACTACAAAATCTAAAAAACCGTGTTCTAATAAAAATTCTGATGTTTGGAAACCTTCTGGTAAATCTTTTCCTGTGGTATCTTTCACAATTCGTGGACCTGCAAAGCCAATTAAAGCTCCTGGTTCTGCAATATTAATATCGCCTAACATTGCATACGAAGCCGTGGTGCCACCTGTAGTTGGATCGGTACATAAAGAAATGTAAGGAATTTTGGCGTCTGCTAATTGTGCTAATTTAGCCGATGTTTTTGCCATCTGCATTAACGAATATGCTGCTTCCATCATACGTGCACCACCAGATTTTGATATCATCATGAACGGAATGTTGTGTTCTATAGAATATTCTATACCACGTGCAATTTTTTCGCCTACAACAGATCCCATAGATCCACCAATAAAAGCAAAATCCATACAAGCTACAACTAAATCTGCTCCTTTAGATTTTCCTACTGCTACACGAACTGCATCTTTTAAATTGGTTTTATCTTTAGCTTCTTTTAAACGGTCGCTGTATTTTTTTGTATCAATAAATTTTAAAGGATCTTTTGCTGTGATCGATGCAAATAATTCTTTGTATTTATTATCGTCAAATAAAATTTCAAAATACTCTTTACTTCCAATTCTTACGTGGTAATCATCTTCCGGAGAAATCCATAAGTTTTTAGCCAACTCTTCCGATTCAATTATTTTTCCCGTTGGTGTTTTGTACCACAAGCCTTTGGGTGTGTCTTTTTTATCTTCGGTAGGTGTTGTAATTCCTTTTTCTTTTCTTTTAAACCAAGCCATGTTAATTAGTTTAAGGTTTTATGTTTAAGGTTTCTTAAACGTACTTAATTATTATAATGTGTTAACGTTGTTTAAATCTGCAAAAGCAATTTCTAAACGTTTGTTGAATGTTAATTCACCTTCACGAATCCATTTACGTGGATCGTAATGTTTTTTGTTAGGAACGTCGTCTCCTTCTGGATTTCCAATCTGCGTCATTAAATAATCTTTCTTTGCAAGAATATAATCACGGGCACCTTCGGTAAAAGCAAACTGCAAATCGGTATCGATATTCATTTTAATAACTCCGTATGAAATAGCTTCGCGAATTTCTTCTAATGTTGATCCAGATCCGCCGTGGAAAACGAAATCTACCGGATTGTTTTTTGTACTGAATTTATTTTGAACGTATTTCTGTGAATTATCTAAAATTTTCGGGGTTAATTTTACGTTTCCTGGTTTGTAAACACCGTGTACGTTACCAAACGCTGCTGCAATGGTAAAACGTGGCGATATTTTCATTAATTCTTCGTAAGCATACGCAACTTCTTCTGGTTGGGTATATAATTTAGATGAATCTACGTGTGAGTTGTCTACGCCATCTTCTTCACCACCGGTTATACCTAATTCTATTTCTAAAGTCATTCCTATTTTGCTCATACGCTCAAGGTATTTTTTAGAAATTTCAATGTTTTCTTCAATTGGCTCTTCAGAAAGATCAATCATGTGCGATGAAAACAAAGGTTTACCGTTTTCTTTATAGAATTTTTCGCTTGCATCTAACAAACCATCAATCCAAGGTAATAATTTTTTTGCACAATGATCGGTATGTAAAATAACGGTTGCACCGTATAATTCTGCTAATTCATGTACTTGTTTTGCACCTGCAATAGTTCCTGCAATAGCTGCACGTTCGTTTTCATTACTTAAACCTTTTCCAGCCATAAATAAACCACCACCGTTAGAGAATTGAATGATAACCGGTGCATTTAATTTTGCAGCTGTTTCCATAACTCCATTAATTGTACTTGATGTTGTAACGTTTATAGCTGGTAAAGCAAATCCTTTTTCTTTTGCATAATTAAATATTTCCTGAACTTGATCGCCGGTTGCAACACCTGGCTTAATGTTGTGTGCCATATTTATAGGTTGTATGTTTTATTATAAAAATTTTGGTTTAGCTTACAAAAGTACTAATTTTATTAAAACGGATAATTAATTCCGACATTTAAAACTGTTTTACTTAAATTCCATTCTTTAAACCATTTTTCACCGGCTTCGTTTGCTGGGTTATATGTTTTAAATCCTAAATCTAAACGAATTACAAAGAAACTAAAATCGTAACGTACACCTAAACCTGTTCCTAAGGCAAGGTCTTTTAATGATTTAAAGCCGTTAAATGTCATTTCTTCGTCGGTAATATTGTCTAAAGCGTTCCAAATGTTACCTGCATCGGCAAATAATGCCATATTCCAAGGTCCAGAAACATTAAAGCGATATTCTGCATTAAATGCCAGTTTCATATTTGCTTCGTTAAAATCATTGACACCACCGCTACGTCCCGGACCTAAACGGTACGATTGCCAAGCGCGGTTATCGTTAGATCCACCTGCAAAATAACTGCGAGAAAAAGGTATGTTATTACTGTTGCCATACGGTATGGCAATTCCGCCAAAGGCACGTAATGCCAAAACATTTTGGTTGCCTAAATCGAAATATTTTATGAAATCTACTTCACCTTTTATGTATTGTGAATAAGCTACATCTAACACCGTTCTTTTACCGTTTTCGTTAATTTCACTGTTTGATTTTGCAATGGCATTTAATACATTTCCAGCTGATTCTACTTTAGTTCGAAACGTAAAAAAATCTTGATCTTTTATATTGAATCTGTTAGAATACGTATATACAATATTGCTTGCTAAAATTAAGTTGTTTTCTGTTAAACGTAATTTTCTTTCAGAAATGCTTCGTACCGACTGATAATCTGCATCGCCAGGTTGTATTGTAGTGTTGCCTGCTAATACATCGTTTATAAAAGCATCTGTACCGCCTTCTGAAATGTTAAGGTTTCCATTATCGTCTAAAAAAGCAGGATTAGTGTTTGTTGTTCCTGCAATACGGTTTAGGCTGTTGTAAGACGATCTGTATACTTTAAAATAGTTGCCGGGATTCATGTTGCGAACAAACTGTAGGTTAAAAAGATCAAAACTGATGGTGTTTCTTCTTTTGTACGACCATGAATAGTTGTAAATTCCCGTAAGATTTTGCTTGTCTAAACCAATATTCTGCTGATTAAAAAATCCGACACTTAACGAAGTATTTGGAAACGATGTGCGATCTACCAGCTTGTCAATAATATTTGGAAAGAACAAAAATCGCGGAAAGGTTAATTTAACATCGGCACCGTATTCTAAAATATCAAAAAAGGTGTTTTGTTCGTTACGATATCTTGATGCAGACGAACCAATATTACCTCTAAAACCAACATCTAAAATTTCGGCTCCTTTAAATACATTCCTAAAAACAAACCCAATATTTCCCTGAATACCGAAATCTTGAATGTTTGAATGGTTTAAATCTATAGACGGATTAAAGGTGATGCGTTTCTTAGGATTCAACGTAATATTTGCGATTAACGATTTACCTAAACTGTCACGAGTGTCTGGTATATACTCAATTGTTGGATAATTAAAAACTTTAAGGTTGCTTAACGAACGTGAGGTTACTAAACGGCGCATATCGGAAAACGGACCGTCTTTGTCAATAAAAACGGCATTTCTTAAAACTTTTGGCTTGTAACTTAGCGGCCCTTTACTATAAATGTTTAAATCTTTATACTGAATAGAATCTGTAATTACCTGAATATCTGCCGATGTGTTACTTGTAATGATATTAACCTCGCTAATTTTATACAGCTTAAAAGGTTCGGCTCTTAATGTATCGCCTTCTTTAATATTTTTATTGTCAATGTTTAACGTTAAATCGGTAGTGTAATTACTTTTTAAGGTATCGGCTTCAAAATTAATATAAGTTTTTTGAAAATCGTAGGCGCCATTGTTTCTAAAAAACGATGTAATACGCTCTCGTTCTTCATCTAGCTTGGCAGTATTATACTGATCGCTTTTTTTAATGATACTTGCACGCGTGTTGGTTTTATATAGCGAATCTAATTCTGGAGATTGTATAACTACCGCAATACTATCGTAAACATAAGGCTTGCCTGTTGAAATTTTATAGTGTGCGCTTATTTTTTTATGTTTTATACTATCTAATTCGTATGAAATTTTAGTGTTGAAATATCCTTGGTTAAAATAATGGTTCTTTAAACGAATAACAGATTTTCTGGTTCTTTCCTCATCATAAATAACGGGCGCTTCGCCTAAATCTTTTAAAGATCTAGCCATTCCCGAAACAAAAAACGATGTTCCCAAACGATCTACCTGTTTTGCCGATAAAAATTTAGCCAAAAAACGTTCGGTATTTTTATGCTTATCCAACCATGCCTGATAGCTAGAATCGGGATTTACCTTTGCCATATTGTACATGTGCAAACGCAGGTGGTAACCTAGCAAATTGCTGTTAGGTTGTTGATACAGTTGTTTAACTATGGCTTCGTTGGTTTCTTTTTTGTTGTTTACTAAAATTTCATTTTCTGTAAGCAGTCGTTCGTTAGCCGGTACACGCTTTGTTAACGAACAAGCTAAAAAAATGCTTGAAATTAAAGTAATAAACACTAATTTTGATAAAATATTTCTCAAGGACATAACAATTTCAATTGGTAAAATTACAACTTTTCACGAATGCTTACTAAAAACCAAATCAAATATATAACGCAATTAAAGCAAAAAAAATTCCGCGATTTAAATAAAGTTTTTGTTGCCGAAGGATTTAAGGTTATTAACGAACTACTAAATTCTACGTTGCAGCTAGAACACATCTATACAACCAAGCAGTTAAACTTTACTATTTCGAAAGAATTTGTGACGGAAATTACCGAAGCCGATCTTAAGAAAATATCGTCTTTAACTACTCCCAATGATTGTTTGGCTGTTTTTAAAATGAAAGAAAATGAATTGCCACAGCCTAGCGGATTAAAAATAGCTTTAGACAATGTGCGCGATCCGGGTAATTTAGGAACCATTATTCGTTTGTGCGATTGGTTTGGTATTACCGATTTAATTTGCAGTAACGAAACGGTTGATGTTTACAACACCAAAGTAGTACAGGCAACCATGGGATCGTTAACGCGTGTAAATATTTTTTATACCAATTTAGCCGATTATTTAAAAGATACCAATGAACCTGTTTATGGTACGTTTATGGATGGAACCAATATTTATAAAACTGATTTACCAACCAGCGGAATTATTGTAATGGGTAACGAAGCAAACGGAATATCCGCAGAAATCGAAGCTTTGGTAACTGCTAAAATAGCTATTCCACGTTTTGGTGACATACAGCAAACCGAAAGTTTAAATGTTGCCACTGCAACCGCAATTATTTTGAGTGAGTTTAAGAGAAGTAATTAATTTTTTTATATATTTATGAAAAACAATTGATTATGAAAAATGTATGTAAATTATTGGGGACTTTCTTAATTGTTTCATGTTTTGGTTTTACAAATGTTAAAGCTGATTTTAAATACGACATTGCCTGCGATATTATATCATACAACAAAGACAAAAAAATATATCTTTTAAATGTAAGAGTGATACAAACCGATTTAAGTAATGATCAACAATTATTGATTTCATCTGAAAATGCAGCAATTAATTATAAAGATACCAGTAAACTTTCTGATAATAAAAATTCGTGTAAAACAGGATTATTAGAAAATGGAGATTTTATCTTCCCTAATAATAATGATTATGATTACTGCTTAAAAGATATGTTGTCGAACGATGTAGCTCTTTATGGTAAATATTTAACGGTGACGAGAGATTTGATAAAAAAGATAGAAAATTAAAAAAAATCCTGCAAATTAAATTGCAGGTTTTTTTTATTTCTAAAAACTAAAAGCTCAATACTAACAACTATTAATGAAACGTAAAGTTTATAAATAGACCGCGTGTTTTCATAGATTCTATATCGCCTGTCCATGGACTGTTTGGGTTTTTATCACGAATTAATTCGTCTTGTAAACCAAATACGCCGCGAACCGATGGAGTAAATTTAAAATGCTCGAAATAAAAATCGATACCTAAACCTAATTCGTAGTTTGCTGTCCATTTTTTCATTCTGAAACGTCCTTGATAATTATCGTCTTTAGAAGTTTCGTTACTGCTTAAATTTAACGATTGCGATATTCCCGTTAAAATGTACGGACGAATATTTCCGGCTCTTAACGCAGAAAATTTCAATAATACAGGAAAGTGTATGTAGGTTGAAGCTACATCACGCACACGCTGATCAGGATTTGTAATATGCGGAAAAATAAGGTTACGGCGCGTGTAATATAAACCCGGTTCAAAACGAAGGTCCAAATATTCCATTAAACGTAAATTTCCAACCAAACCAACATTAAAACCGGTTGTAGGTTCAACCAAAATTTCGTCGCTTCCGTTTTTTTCGTAGAAGCTTTTCTTATAATCGAACTTAAAATTGTACGAGCTAAATCCTAAATAATAACCGTAATGCACACGCTGCTGATCCCATTGTTGCTGGTTGCGGTAAGGGTTTTTTCCAAACATACCCTGTGCAAACGAATTTGCGGTTAAAAGAAAACAAGTAGCAATTAAAAGGTTTTTCATACGATTATTTTGATGCTGAATAAATTGTTGCAACGCCCATTGTTTGCGGATTGTGTTTTACGCTTTTAAAGTTTACTTTTTGCAAAATGGCATTTAATTTTTCGCCGTAAGGGAAATTTTTCGCCGATTCTGACAGATATTCGTACGCTTTTTTATCTTTAGAAAATATTTTACCCATTAATGGCATAAAGGTTTTCATGTAAAAACTGTATCCTTGCTTAAACGGAAACTTAGTTGGAACCGAGGTTTCTAAGATAACAAAAATTCCGTTAGGTTTTAATACACGTAAAATTTCAGACAAACCTTTTTCTAGATTTTCAAAGTTACGTATACCAAAGGCAACGGTAATTGCATCAAAAGTATTGTCTTGAAAAGGTAAATTTTCAGAATCGCCCTGAATCATTTCAATCTTATTCTGTAATCCCAATGCGTTAACTTTTGTTTTACCTACTTCTAACATTCCTGCCGAAAGATCTAAACCAACAATGCGTTTTGCATTAGATTTTGAAAGTAAAATAGCTAAATCGCCCGTTCCTGTTGCAATATCTAAAATAGATTCCGGATTGGTATCAGAAACCATTTTTAACACATTGCGTCTCCAACCTTGATCGGTTCCCAGCGAAATCATTCGGTTTAAACTGTCGTAATTACCAGAAATAGTATCGAACATTTGTTCAACCTGCTGTTTTTTACCAAGGTTAGAATCTTTATAGGGATTGATTTGATCGGCCATTTTAAATTGAAATTTTTACAAATATAAGGATATTCTTAAAGTTGAAATTTAATTATTTGATACTAATGAAGAATTAAGTTTAATTTCGACAAAGTATGTCTTTATTGTTTTTACTTTTGAAGTATCAAATTAAGTAATTAATAATGAAAATTAAAGATATAGATAAAAATGCTTTTCTTCAAAAGTTAGAAATCATTGCTGAAAAATATGAACCACAAAAAGATGAATATTTTTATAAAAATACCTATCCATATTTTATAGATTATTTTAAAAATATAGATAAAATTAAAATGGAGCATTTTATTATTGGCTTAAGTTTTACTTATTCATGGATGCCAACGATACCTAGTAATTCAAATTTTTCAAACGGAGATGAGGTCACTAAAATTCTTAATAAAGCTAAATTAGGTGAAGTTCTATTGTCTGAATATGAGTTAGGGAAATTACAAATTGCTTGTAATAATTCTTTGATAGGAGTTTCTAAATTATTACATTTTATAAATCCACATAAGTATGGTATTTGGGATCGAAAAGTAACAAAATTCTTAAATAATGGAAACATTTTTTATAAATACAATGCAGAGAACTATCTCGCATATTTATTATTTTTAAATGAGTTGAAAAATGAACCGATGTTTAAGAATATATTTGAACCGATGAAACAAAAGGTTGGGAATATTTCGGAATATCGAGCTTTAGAATTAATATTTTTTAATGCCAATAAATATGAAGGTAAATAAACAAATAGTTATAGAGATTGTTAATAATTTAATTGATGTAAGAAATAAGATTTTTGATCAAATTGTTGCTTTAGGAATGGAAACTGAATTTTCAGAGGAAGTAGGTGGATTTACAGTAGGTGAAATGTATCATTTGGAATTGAAACATTTTGAAGATTCTAAAAACTCATCCTTGCGTAAATTAGTAGAACTTTGTAGGGAAACTGAAGGAACTATTTTTTCTTTGATGAATTTTAATGGAATTGATGAAAAAGAGGTCAAGTTAAATAACTAAAAAATCCCAAAACTTATGTTTTGGGATTTTGTTTTATCTTATACTAAAAGATTTTTGTTTTTCTGCTGATAACTGACCAAAACGTGCTTGGCATTCTTTAATCATTTCAATAGCTGCAGCTTTGTCGCCAAAACCGTTAATCTCAACCTTTTTGTTTTCTAAATCTTTATACACTTTAAAGAAATGCTCTATTTCTTTAATAAGGTGTTTGTTGATATCGCCTAAATCGTTCAATTCGCGCATTAAAGGATCACCGGTTGGTACACAGATAATTTTTTCATCGTTTCCTTTATCGTCAGCCATATAAAATACACCAATTGGCTTAACTTCCATTAACAAACCTGGAATGGTTGGTTCTGTTGTTAAAACCAAAACATCTAACGGATCGTTATCTAAAGCCATTGTTTCAGGTATAAAACCGTAATCTGTTGGGTATTTCATTGATGAGAATAATAAACGGTCGAATCTCATCATTTTTAAATCAAAATCGAACTCGTATTTATTTCTGCTTCCTGCAGGAATTTCGATGAATACATCGAATTGTTCAACGTTTGTCATATCTGTATATTTCTTTATTTCAAAATTGGTTGCAAAAGTACGTTAAAATTCAGTTTCTTACAAATTAAAAATGAAAACCAAATACAGCTTTTATTCCCATTTTACGAGCATCGGGATTTTCCAGATAATTTCCACGCCAAGTAACATCTAAACGCAAACATTTAAAAATATTTCCAACCCCTACAAAATATTCATAATAAACCTTGTGGTTTGGAGCAATATATGGAATGTTCGATGCGTTTATGGCAATATTTTCTTTTGAAACATCGCCCCAAGCACCACGAATTCCTACAAATTCTCGCAATCCTAATTTTCTAATACCTGGTATTCTAGAGAAAATTCTTCCGTTGAAATTATGTTCTAAATGCAAGGCAATGTACTGATCTGTAATAAATTCGTAATAATTCATTTGGCTAAAAGCGTTGTCTATGATAAAGTACGACTGATTTCCGGGAATCACACTCATTAAACCTAACGGAACAGTGCCAAAAGTTTTACCGGCTTCTAAAGTTGGTGTTAATCTACCAAAACCGCCTACTAATATTGGGTGACGGTATAATAATTGAATTTTTTTATAGTCGAAATCGCTGCCCAACATTCCTTTAACACCTAATGAATAATTAAAGAAAACGCGGGCGTAGTTGTAATCTACATCGGTTCTGTCAACCCCGAAACCAACGGTTTTTCGGCGTGGTGTATAATCTACGGAAAGATTAATTTCAGATTGATTTAAGTCGGTTTGAATATTTCCAGCTTCGTCATAATATCCTAAAGAAAAAGTAGGCGATGCCGATTTTAATGTTTTATAGTTTACAGAAGCTGCGAATTTTAAGTTTTTTAAAGGTTCGATTTCTAAACCTGCTGTTGATAAATTAATGTTTGATAATTTTGAATTATCGCCACTTGCCAACAACGCGCTTGATGCAAAACTTCTGCCCAAAACATCGGTAATTGGCGATAGGGAAGCGGCAATTTGTTCTACATCTCTACGGTTACCGGCAAAAAAGATAAAACGTGAATCTTTATCTAACATAAATCTGCCCGAAATTCCGTATTTGAATTTATCGTCTTTAAAACCATACGCTGTGTATCCTTCTAAACGCCACATATCGTTTTGCCCGAAATAGGTTCTACCGCCGGCTCTTAAACGAAAACCTTCGATGTCGTTAAATCCAAACGAAGAAAAAATAGGTCCGTAATCAAAATTGCCAATCTGTATATAATCGCTTGCCAAAATGGTTCCTAAATTTACATAGGTTTGAAAGCGTTTGTTCTGTTTCAATTCTTCTAACATGGTGTAAACACCTTTTTCTTCTTCTGTTAAAGGTTCAAAACGATATCCTTCCCAAAATTCATCAGGACGATTCATTAAGGCTTCGTTAAAACTATTTACCTCGCTTTTGTAGAAGTTCACGGGTTTGGTTTTGTTAAAATCGAAATTTTTAAAATACGTGGTTCGCTTACCGTACATTCCTTTCGATTTTTCATTCTGACGCACACTAAAATCGGTCATTAAATGATCTTTTGTAAGCAAGAAAACAGAATCGTTCAATACATCAAATTCCTGTTCAATATAAATATCGCGCACCCAGTTAATATTGGCATCTTTACTAATTGCCATATTTATTTTCTTGATTGCCCAAGTGCCTTCGTTCACCCAGAAATCGCCTTTAAAAGTTAATTCACCTTTTCTACGAGGGTAATATACAATGTTGTAGCATTTTTTGCCGTCTATATCTGCGGTATCGGTCAATACGTAATTGTAAACGTTGATTCCGGTGCGTGAAAGTGGACTTACAAAGTCTTTATCGAACAATTTCAGGTAATTGTCATAGATATCATATTCTACATACAAATCCTTTAAAAACGCCATGATATGCTGGTTATTCTCAAAACCGGAGTTTTTGTTGCCCGAAACAATTTCCTTTTTTAATTTTGTTACATTATCGCCATAAACATTAGATGCTTGTTCATTGATGAAAATTGGCAGATATGTTTTTCCAGTGATTTTAGAAGTATCAACTTTATCAAAAATAAATTCCATGCCTTTAAACACTCTGTTTTTCATGTAGGCACTGTCAATAGAATTTAGATCGAATTCTATTTTTTCATATTTCTGATAGGTATATTGATTGAATTTATGCAGACCGTTTTTACGACGGTTTTCCCAGATTTTTCGAAGGATGTCTAACGCAGGATTGTCTTTCTTTGATGTTTTGCCCGTAAATATTTTAATCTCAGAAAGTAAGTTGTCTTCTTTTAGTTCGATCTTTAAATCGAGATTCACTGCTTTTGTAAGTGGTAAAAAAATATCATCGTACCCTGTAAATGAAATTACAAGTGTATCTTGTTTGTTTGATGATTCTAAATAAAATTTTCCATTTTCGTTGGTAATTACACCTTCTGTAGTGTTTTTAAAATACACACTAACATAAGGCATCGGTTCTTCTTTTTCATCTTTAACAATACCACCTACTTTGGTTTGTGCGGCTATTTGCAAGGTGAAAAAAGCAAAAGCAACAAGTAACAATTTTTTCATAACAAAAAACTCCAACCTTTTGGTTGGAGTTACAAATGTAATTGAAATTTTATTATTTTTTGTACATAACTTTTTTAACAGCTTTTACAACATCTTGCGCATTTGGCAACCATTCTTTTAAAAGAACAGGTGAGTAAGGCGCCGGTGTATCGGCAGTTGTAATACGTTGTACAGGTGCATCTAAATAATCAAAAGCGCGCTCTTGAACCATATAGGCAATTTCTGAAGCAACCGATGCAAACGGCCAAGCTTCTTCTAAAACAACCAAACGGTTTGTTTTTTGTACCGATTTAATAATGGCATCATAATCCATTGGACGAACCGTACGTAAATCGATAATTTCACAAGAAATATTTTCTTTAGATAATTCGTCTGCAGCAAGGTAAGCTTCTTTGATAATTTTTCCGAAAGATACAATAGTTACATCGGTACCTTCACGTTTAATATCGGCAACGCCTAACGGAATAGTGTATTCGCCTTCTGGCACTTCGCCTTTATCACCATACATTTGCTCCGATTCCATGAAGATTACAGGATCGTTATCGCGAATAGCCGATTTTAATAATCCTTTTGCATCATAAGGGTTTGATGGAACTACTACTTTTAAACCCGGAGTATTTGCAAACCAGTTTTCAAAAGCTTGTGAATGCGTAGCGCCTAACTGACCAGCCGATGCTGTTGGACCACGAAAAACAATAGGCATGTTAAACTGACCACCACTCATTTGACGCATTTTTGCTGCGTTGTTAATAATTTGATCGATACCAACTAAAGAGAAGTTAAACGTCATAAATTCTACAATAGGGCGTAAGCCGTTCATAGCCGAACCTGCTGCAATACCTGCAAAACCTAATTCTGCAATTGGTGTATCAATAACACGTTTTGCACCAAACTCGTCTAGCATTCCTTTACTGGCTTTATAAGCTCCGTTGTATTCGGCAACTTCTTCACCCATTAAATATATTGTATTGTCGCGGCGCATTTCTTCGCTCATTGCTTCGCAAATAGCCTCTCTAAATTGAATTGTTTTCATAATATCATTATTGATAGGTGCACAAAAATATAAAATATAAATTTGTTAGCCTTTATTTTATTGATAAAAAATGATGTTATGAAATTCTAAAATAACATTAACTGTAACCCGTAGTGCATTATAGAAAAAGTTGCTCAAAAGATTAAAAATCAGTATATTGTATTGACTATCAAATAAATACAATTATGAGCAACTTAGAAGCAAGTTACAAATTAATTTTAAAAGAACTAA